>Ga0209172_10000064_pt1 | contig 306840 bp, 261 predicted proteins | sample LarsenN4metaG_FD_184113 | JGI IMG/M metagenome (GOLD analysis project Ga0209172, IMG submission 184113) | Hot spring sediment bacterial and archeal communities from British Columbia, Canada, to study Microbial Dark Matter (Phase II) - Larsen... ... | reverse complement strand
GTTCTTTTCTCAAACTCCCTCGTCCTCCCAAGAAGAAAAAAGCTCCTCCTGTGTATGATCCTCGTCATCCACACGTCTCAACTGCCAAGCTCTTAGCTCAGGCAAAAAAGTCACCTTGACAGGGCTACACTCAGCACTTATACATATGGAAACACTCCAGTATTTTCTTCCCCAAGTTTGGTTTGTGATTTTAGCTTTGTTTCTCTTCCTCTACGTCATGCTAGATGGGTTTGACTTGGGGGTGGGGATTTTATCTCTCACTTCCTCCGATGACGAACGCCGGGGAATTTTAATGACCAGCTTAAGCAACATTTGGGATGCTAACGAAACTTGGCTAGTTCTCATGGGTGGGGGATTGTTTGGTGCATTTCCCCTGGCTTACGCCACAATTTTAAACGCCTTGTATATCCCAATTCTCGTTATGGTGTTTGGATTTATTTTTCGGGGTGTAGCCTTTGAGTTTCGGGAATTATCCAGACGAAAACTGTTTTGGAATTTCGCCTTTGGTGCGGGGAGTTTTACAGCTGCACTTGGCCAAGGTTTTGCTTTGGGTGCGGTACTCAAAGGAATTAAAGTTGATGAGACGGGACACTTTGTTGGTAGTACTTGGGACTGGTTCAGTTTACCTTCAGTGCTAGTGGCGTTAACTTTGATTCAAGGCTACGTGTTGATTGGTTCTACCTATTTGGTGTGGAAAACTACCGGAGAGTTGCAAGAAACTCATTACAAGACAGCCAAACTTGCTGCATTAACTACGCTCATAGGTGCAATTTTCATTACTATCACCACACCTATTATTTATGAAAATGCTAGAGCGCGTTTATTTCAGCAACCCCTAGTTTATATTTTCGCCATTATTCCGATTTTGGGAGTGTGGTTAATTTGGCAACTTTGGAATAGTCTCAACCGCAAGGAAGAACGTGCGCCTTTTGTGTGGACGATTCTGTTATTTGTATTGTCATTTATTGGTTTGGGATTGATTGTTTTTCCCTACATCATCCCACCACAAATAACCATTTATGAAGCGGCGGCTGATCCTAGTTCGTTGGTAATTATGATCATTTTTATCGGCTTTCTAATTCCTGTGATGTTGTTCTACAACCTTTACCAATACATTGTTTTCCGGGGTAAGGTGACTGGTAATGGCTACGGAGAATAGGCTACTGGCTGACCTGTGTTTAGTTATCAGTCTCATGTCATCACTAAGAGCAACAACTTATGAATAAAATTGTTTCCTACTCTATTTGGCACTGCTCAAATTTCGAGATAAAAGAATAAAGCCTACTCAAATCACCGTCCCAATATGAACCAAACCAGCCAGATTTCCATACAAAACCCAAAACTTCCAGAAGTAGATACTAATACTACACACAGATATCGAGTGATCCGATTATGGGAGGAAGACCCTACACCACTATTAGCTAATCCCGCACTCTTACCTCTAGCGACACTAGCAAGAACGGAATCACCCACAGACTTATTAACTCAAGTCGCGGCTGCTGTCGATATGATTGAAGAAACAGACGAACGACAAAATATATCAGCTTGTGTACAAGTTTTAGCTGGTTTGCGATTTGAGAAAAACCTAATTACTCAACTTTTCAGAGAGGAAATTATGCAAGAGTCTGTAATTTATCAAGATATTTTGCAGAAAGGATTAAAACAAGGAGAAGAACAAGGAAAGAAAAAGGAGGCTCTAGAACTGATATTACGTCAGTTAGTACGTCGTTTGAGTGCAATTGAACCAGAAACAGAACAGCAGATTCGCACTTTATCCATTACTCAACTAGAAGATTTAGCTGAGGCTCTATTGGATTTCACTAGCCAAACAGATTTAATCAACTACTTAGCGAATATCTCTCCATTTCCAGCTAATTGAAAATTGCGTTCACGCCATCCTGAATTGAGATGGCGTAGGCGTATAGGGAATATCTTCCCACCCCCAGCTAATTCTTCGGCAATACAGGTGACAGCGAAGAGGAAAGGAGGTGTTTCTGTCATTATCTTGCTATTGTGTAGCCATGCGATCGCCTGACCTCCCACCACTCCACTACAATATATATAGATATTGTTGCGAATTGTATAGTTAGGGTTTAGCTGTCATGGCTGCCGCCGTTTTAATTCAAAATCTGCAAAAACGTTATGGTACTGTTGAAGCCGTCAAGGATATTTCCTTCCAGGTAGAGCCAGGAGAAATCTTTGGTTTACTCGGCCCCAACGGTGCAGGTAAAACAACTACTCTGCGTGCATTGTGTACCCTCACCACACCAGATGCAGGCAAAATTGAAGTGTCTGGTATTTCCGTGTTGGATAACCCCAGAGTAGCTAGACAACGGCTAGGCTATGTAGCCCAAGAAGTCGCTTTAGATAAAATGCTGACTGGAAGAGAATTGTTGCAATTGCAAGCTGCACTTTATCACCTTCCCGGCGCAGTAGCCAAACAGCGTATAGAGACAGTTTTAGATTTACTAGGTTTGCAAGAATACGCTGGGAAAAAAACCGGAACTTATTCCAGCGGTTTACGCAAGCGTTTAGACTTGGCGGCTGGTTTACTTCATGCACCAGATGTTTTAGTGTTGGATGAACCAACAGTAGGACTTGATATTGAAAGCCGTTTTGTGGTGTGGGAATTCCTGCGGAAACTGCGGGAATCAGGCACAACAGTAGTAATTACCAGCCATTATTTAGAAGAGATAGACGCACTAGCCGATCGCGTCGCCATTATTGACCGTGGTGTAGTGATTGCCGTGGGTACACCTTCAGAGTTAAAAGATAGAGTCGGAGGCGATCGCATCACCTTACGCATCCGTGAGTTTTCCCCTACAGAAGAAGCTACAAAAGCCAAGGAACTCTTACAAGGATTATCTTTTGTGAAAGAAGTGATCATCAACAGCGCGCAAGGTAACTCACTTAACTTAGTAGTCACTCCGCAAAGCGATGCCCTGATTAGCGTCCAGCAAGCACTCAAGAGCGCAGGTTTACCAATCTTCGGCATTGCCCAATCCCGTCCCAGCCTCGATGATGTCTACCTCGCCGCCACCGGACGCACCCTTTTAGATGCTGAACTAGCAGCAGTCGCTACCCGTGATCCCAAAGCTGAGAAAAAGCAGAATATGCGTTAAAAATTGGGGACTGGGCTTTTGCCGTGAGCATCAGCGGCTCGACTGAGGCTTCGCCGAATGTCCAAACGGTACTGAAGACTAAATAAAAATTCTCTCCCTGCCCCCTGCCCTGAAACCTTCCCAATGTCCCATTCCCAAAATTGTTATGAGTGTCACTCCTAAATCTGATATCAACTGGCAAATTGCCACATCACCACAAGCCTACACTGAAACAAAACCTAACTTTTTCGGTGAATTAGTCCAAGAGACTTTGGCTTTAACACGTCGCTTGTTTATTCAATTACAACGTCGTCCCTCAACTTTATTGGCGGGGATTATTCAGCCTGTCATGTGGTTAGTATTATTTGGGGCGTTGTTCCAAAATGCACCCAAAGGTTTATTTGGTAGTACGACAAATTACGGTCAATTTTTAGCGGCAGGTGTAATTGTATTTACCGCTTTTGCAGGCGCGCTAAATGCTGGTTTACCTGTAATGTTCGACAGGGAATTTGGCTTTTTGAACCGCTTGTTAGTTGCTCCCTTAGCTTCGCGGTTTTCTATTGTCTTCGCGTCAGCCATCTTTATTATTAGCCAAAGCTTACTACAAGCGGCTGTAATTGTCGGTGCGGCAGCATTCCTGGGTGCTGGACTACCGGATGCCACTGGACTGGGTGCGATCGCTCTCATCGTCTTCTTGCTGGCATTAGGTGTCACAGCTATTTCCCTGGGTTTAGCTTTTGCCCTACCTGGACACATTGAATTAATTGCTGTAATTTTCGTTACCAACCTACCTTTATTATTTGCCAGCACTGCTTTAGCACCTTTATCCTTCATGCCCAAATGGTTGCAGGTTGTCGCCACCCTCAACCCTCTCAGCTACGCCATTGAACCCATTCGCTACCTTTATACTCACAGCACTTGGGAACTAAATAGTGTAGTTATGCAAGCACCTTGGGGTGATGTTACCTTTGGTGGTGCATTGCTAATATTATTTGGCTTTGCTTTAGTAGCTTTAGTCAGCATTCAACCCCAACTTCGCCGAACTCTTGCTTAAGATAAGAGCAGTCGCAATGAAACAAATTTCATTGCCAAGCATCAAAATGGGCATGGGGCATGGGGCATTGGCTATTAATATTTTTTGATTCCCAGTCCCCAACGCCCAATCCCCAGTCCCCAATTTCTGTTGGTGTTAGAGGAATTTATGAAAAAATCACTTTCAGCAATCACTCAACTCTTGATGGCAACTATAGCCAGTGTGGGCTTCACTTCCTTGCTCACAGCACAACCTAGCTTTGCTCAACTGGGTACAGTAGATGCTGGTGGTAATAATACTGATCAACAAAATAATGTTGACTTTAGCAATGGCAATTTTAATATGTTTGACCTGATTCATCGCGCCCAGTTTGGCACAGGCTCGTGGAATGCCGATCAGCAAAGCCAACAAATAGATGAAGCAGCTAAGGCATTTAGAGAAAGGCAGAATCGAGCTAATACTAATAATCAGCAACCAGGACAAATACTACCTTTACGCGTGATTAACACCCCTAGTGTTACAGACCCAGTGGTTCAACCATCCAATCAATAATCTATCTACGTAGAGACGCGATGATCGCGTCTCTAAGAATTCAACTACAGTCCCAAAGCTGATAAAACGTCACTAGCATGGCTAGCTGTGTTCACACTGGCATCAACGTGAGTGATTTTACCTTCGGGGCTAATGACATAGGTGACACGTTTGGCATAGCCACCACCATCCACATCGTAAGCTTTGACTAAGCTTTTATCAGTGTCAGCCAATAGGGGAAAATTCAGATTATATTTCGCAGTGAATGCTTGATGGGAGGCTTCATCATCCACACTGACTCCCAGCACGACTATATCTTTGCCTTGATAATCTGCTTGGGCATCTCTGAAGCTACAAGCCTGCTTAGTGCAGCCTGGGGTGTCATCTTTGGGATAAAAATATAAAACAACAGTCTTTCCAGCAAAATCAGATAACGACACGGTGTTACCGTTGGTATCTTTGACGGTAAATGCAGGTGCATCCGTACCAACCGCTAGAGGCATAATGAACCTTTCCTGTTTTTGATTGTTGATGACTTTGAAATTTTACAATAATTTACAATGATTTCATGACTTAGTGTCAAAACTCAAGGGTAAGGACTAAAAAGAAGCAGAGGAGAAAAATCCAATGCCCAATTTCCCATACCCAATTCCCTAAACATCAACTATGCCTGTGGTTAACTTCCAAAACTCCAAAACCCTGAATTATCAGCCTAACAGCTTCAAACGGGCTGAAAAATCGCTGCTTTGCTCTCCTTTCACTGTCAAGTTATTTGAAACCATGCGTCGCCAGAGTGTGGCTTTAGGTGCGATCGCCTCAGAAAATGGTGTCAAAAATGGTTATACTCAACAACCTCTCTCAGAATTAGCTTGTGATGATGCGTTAGGTTGGTTAATCCAAGTTGGTTTACTGCGGCGTGAAGTTGATGGACAAGGTATTACTGATAGTTTTCGTCTCACTCCCCTAGGTCATCAACTGATTGAAAAATACCAAGGTCAAAACCTACCTGCACCTTCATGGAGCGATCACTTATACAATTTTGTAATTCGTTGGTTTAGACTTCCTTTTTAGAATCCATGACCTCCAAAGTTAGGATTCGGTATTTATAGGGAACAATAAATACGTAAACACATCAACCCTTTTATCAATCCTTTAACAATTTCATCAGCGGAAATTGACAAAATTGTTAAGCTGGGTTGCATATTTACTAGAACTTGAGGCAGAATATCTGTCCTCAGTCTACGATGGTAGCTACTTAATTTAGTGACTATCCGCAACTGAGATGTTATGGTATACCCCAATTTAGGTAATACCAGTCCTTGGTAATTAGTATACGAAGTTAATATCACCCCCTGATTGTGAGTAAGTAACAGTGGCTATGAAATCTATTATGGTAGTGGGTACAACTTCCCACGCAGGGAAATCACTGATAACTACAGCTATTTGTCGGATTTTGTCACGGCGTGGCTGGCGAGTAGCCCCCTTTAAAGGACAAAATATGGCTTTAAATGCTTATGTCACAGCCAACGGGGGTGAAATTGGCTACGCACAAGCTGTGCAAGCTTGGGCTGCGGGGGTGATTCCCTGGGTAGAAATGAACCCAATTTTGCTCAAACCCCAAGGAGATATGACTTCCCAGGTCATTGTACGGGGAAGATATGTAGGTAAAGTTAATGCCGCCGACTACTACGAACAGTATTTTGAAATGGGTTGGCGAGCAATTGAAGAATCTTTACAGCATTTAGGTACAGAATTTGATGTGATTATCTGTGAAGGTGCAGGTAGTCCGGCAGAAATTAATCTCAAGCACCGCGACTTGACCAATATGCGGATAGCAAAATACTTAAATGCACCCACAATATTGGTAGTTGATATTGACCGTGGGGGAGCTTTTGCCCACGTTGTTGGCACATTAGAACTACTTGAACCAGACGAAAGACAATTAATTAAAGGTATAATCATTAACAAGTTTCGGGGACAGCGATCGCTTCTAGAACCGGGAATCAAATGGCTAGAAGAACGCACAAAAATCCCTGTAATCGGTGTTATACCTTACATACAAGAATTATTCCCCGCCGAAGATTCCCTCGATCTACTGGAACGAAAACCATCAAAAGCCCACACAGATATTAATATCAGTGTGATTCGCCTGCCCAGAATTTCTAATTTTACTGATTTCGACCCCCTGGAATCAGAATCAACAGTCTCAGTCAGATATATTAGTCCCAAGCACGATTTAGGACACCCAGATGCGGTAATTATCCCAGGAACAAAAACCACAATTGCAGATTTAATCTTACTGCAAAAAAGTGGTATGGCTGAAGCTATTCAACATTATGCTGCTTCTGGTGGGACAGTATTGGGAATTTGTGGCGGCTACCAAATGCTAGGACAAATCATTGCCGATCCTGAAGGTGTAGAAGGACAGGCGGGGAGATATCAAGGCTTAAATCTATTACCTATCAAAACTGTGATTACAGGCCAGAAAATTGCTCGTCAGCGTCAAGTTAGCTCCAATTTCCCCCAAATGGGATTACCTGTAACTGGGTTTGAAATCCATCAGGGGCGATCGCGTGTAGAACCACAAGGGGATAATCAAGCCTATCAATCTCTATTTGATGATGCTAACTTAGGATTAGTAGATAAGTGTCAATCAGTTTGGGGTACATATCTCCACGGACTATTTGACAACGGCCCTTGGCGACGCGCTTGGCTAAATCGCCTACGTCAACAACGTGGCTTAAAATCATTGCCCACAGGTGTTGCCAACTACCGGGAACAACGAGAGCAGATGTTAGATAATCTGGCTAACGAAGTTGAAACCCATTTAGATTTAACGCCCTTCTTGTCGTAGTTAGGCTAGGTTGCATGAGTGTTAGTGTCCACTTTTTGCCAGATGATGTCACCATTGATGCTGAGGTAGGAGAACCCCTATTAGATGTAGCAGATAGAGCCGGAGTTTTCATTCCCACAGGCTGTCTAATGGGGACTTGTCATGCTTGCACGGTAGAACTAGATGATGGGGAAACCATTCGTGCTTGCATTACCTCTGTACCACCACAAGATGAAGAACTAACCATTCATTTATTTAGTGATCCCACTTGGTAATCTTGAAGCAACAGAAGTTTAGGGATATATAAGAATGTTGACTAATGAGTAAGCTTAAGTACCAAATGGTGATTCAGTGGTCTGAACAAGATAATTGCTTTCTGGTAGGATTACCTGATTTTCCTGGACAACGCTGGCGTACTCATGGAGATACTTATGAGTTAGCAGTAGCCAATGGTATTGAAGCTATAGAGTCTTTGATTATTGCTTATGAAACTGCGGGTGAGCCACTACCCGAACCAAAAGTTTGTTCCGTCTCTTAGAAACAGTGTGCTGGGTCTGAAATTTCGACCCAACCCACAAAATTGATTGAACTAATCTAGGCTAATTACGAAGATGCTGAATTTGCTTTTACATTTAAAGCATACTCTTTAAACCTTTCTAAATCGGCTTGAATCGTTGATTCCACAACTCGCCCTAAAAACAGATTATCCATGATTTTGCCCAGTATACCGGGAATAGCATAAGAAACAGTCATTTTGACAATGCTACTACCGTGGCGATCGTAAAAACGAATCGCCCCCTGATTAGGCAAGCCATCCACAGATTCCCATTGAATGATTTGGTTGGGAACAACTTTCAGGATGCGAGATTTCCAAGTAAATTCTAGTCCTCCTGTACTTAATTTCCAGAGAGAGATATCTGGATTATCAGGGGGAATTTTCACGGAATCTATCCACTTCATCCACTTAGGCATTTGCTCTAGGTCTGACCATAAGCCCCAGACTAAATCAATGGGGACTTCGACTTCAACCTGTACGCTATGTTCTAGCCAGTCAGCCATTATTTTTTGGTGTTTAAATTTGATGAGGTTAGTAGTTCTAACTCTATTGTTTAATATTTTCCAGAATGACTTTTGCGGCTTGTCTACCAGAAATTGTTGCCCCTTCCATACTATCAATGTAGTCTTGCTGAGTATAACTACCTGCGAGGAAGAAGTTAGGCACTGGGGTTTTTTGATGAGGACGATACACATCCATTCCCGGTGCTTCACGGTATAGGGATTGAGCTAGTTTAACGACGCTATACCAAGTCATGTTTAATTCCCGTGATGAGGGGAATAATTCATGGACTTGCTTGAGGACGTGTTGGGCGATCGCTTCGTTACTTTCCTTAATAAATGGATCTCCCGGTGTCAGCACTAGCTGTAACAATGACCCTTGTCCTTGCCGATAATAATCACTAGGGCTAGTCAAAGCCAAATCCGCAAAGCAGGAAAAATCAGCGTCAGCAGTATAAAGTAAATTGTCTATGCCAACGGCTTGATTAAGTTGTTTCCGCTTTTCCCCGTCTTGCAATTCTGTCACCCAACCATCAAATCGCAACTGTACAGTGGCAACTGGTACTGCTTCTAATTTATAAATATTGTCGAATTCTGACCACTTGCGCCATTCCTGGGGTAAAACACGCTGAATTCCTGGCACATCGCAAGCACACACGTAGGCATCAGCCGTAATCAATTCTGTAGCGTCTCCTTGGGCAACTACTATGCCAGTGACGCGGGTTTGTCCATCCACTTGGGCAAACTGAATTTCTCGGACTTGACGGCGAGTATAAACTTGTGTGCCTCTATCTGCTAAATATTTGAGGATGGGTTTGTGGAGATATTCATCTGGAGAACCTTCCAACATTCGCAGCACGGAAGCTTCGCTGCGGACTGCGAAGAATTGAAAGATGGTTAACATACAACGGGCGGAAATATTTTCACAGTCAATAAATCCTAAAGCATAAGCAATGGGATTCCACATCCTTTTGATACTGCCTTCGCTACCGCCATGACTGCGAAACCAATCAGCAAAACTGATTTTATCTAAGTTGCGAATAGTTCTCATCGCTCCGTCGAAGTCTACTAGTCCCCGCACAATCGGACTCGTTCCGAGAGCGATCGCATTTTGTAGCTTATCCTGCAACGAGAGTTGAGAAGTAGTGAAAAATGCTTTCAACCCATTGAAAGGCGCACCTGTGAAGAAGCGAAAATCTAAAGCACCAGTGCGCCCACCTTTATTAATAAAAGTGTGGGTATGTTCCTTGAGGCGTAAACTTGACAACGCCCCTACTTTCTTCATGAGTTCAAACAGTTGGTAGTAGCACCCGAAAAATACGTGCAACCCCATTTCAACGTGGTTGCCATCACCATCAATCCAACTGCCAACTTTCCCCCCAACAAACGGACGGGACTCAAAAATCTGGACTTCACAGCCGGCATCAGCTAAATCTACTGCGGTTGCTAGTCCAGCCAATCCCGCACCTACAATTGCAACGCGCATTCCGTCTTTCCTTTTCAGTTTCTTTACAAATTGTAACTGGGTTGGTGTCGGAATTTGCTACTTATCTCTAGCGACATCGTATTTTTTGGGGCGGCAAAGCCATGCACCTGATGATCAATATGTTTGCTTGTTTTATCCTGTCAATTATTCAGTGGCTAGATGCAATTGACCTAAAGTGTGTATTTGCCACGAGACAAAGTTTTGTCAAAAATAGTGGACTAAAAACTTCTCTCTAGGTATTTATTGAGTAGTCAAAAGATTTGTTGCGATCACATCAAAATACCTCCTACTTACTCACTTCTTTACTGTCATCTGATACAGGTAAACTTCTAATCAGTTCCCGAATTACATCAGTTGCAGGTCTACCGGTCTGTTGACAGTATTTTTCCAGTTTTTCTGCTTCCTGTGCAGCTAGATTCACAGTTATACGTTTAACGGCCCATTTTTTATTAGTCATTATCATGCTATCTGCTGTGTATTAACATCATCAAAAACAACTAAAACGACAAGGAAGACGATAAGATTATCAGAATTTGTGTCAAGAAACAAGCGACACCGTTAATCACAAAAATGTTTATTTCGTCAAATTACTCATTGCTTTTCCAAGAAACATAAGAAACTATTTACAGTTCGAGAAAGAATAATGGCGAAAACTCGCTTTTCTAGGGAGTAACCTGAGTAATAGGCAATTAAATTACCAGGATTAAATTTACATTTCGATTTTAGTTAGCGATTTTACATTCAAGAAATTTCCTCAAGATGGTAATTAATCAAAAACATTTGAACTTTAATCTTAGCTCAAGGTTACAAATTTACCTGGATGAAAAATTTGCCATCAGCAATCAGTCGTTCTTATCACCAGAAGTGTTTCATTGAGAAATCTGCCTAATCTAGTCGTTGATAACTTCGTACCCCTGAACACTTTGGTTCTGTACGACACCACAGACTTTATTGCTGAGGTCGTAAGATAAATGTTTAATCTGAATTGCCAGCATCATTAACCATGATAAAAATGATGAATAAATTTGCTGATTTTGAGTATCAAAGATAGGAAAATTTAACCAAACTTGTTGATATGTTTTTCCCTATTGAAGATTATTTCTCAATATATACAGCTTATTTATCATAGGATTGAAGTCTGAACAAGGATATTGTAATGTCTCAAGTATAATGATGAAATAATGTGAATTTTGTTCCTATTATTTCTTCTGGTATTCAGTATTTTTCAAAAATTTATTCAACCACTATTAATTTTGCTATCTCCTTAATGCTGCATACATAATTATTGGTGGTTTACTCGTTTTAATGCCAAAATACTTCTTTATTTAGATTCTTAATACTGATAATTCATACAGTTTTTTTTCTGGTATTTATGTTTTTATTTAGAGCTATTATAGCTAGATGTATAGTGATTGCGATAATCTTTACCCAAAGGATAATTTAGGTTTTTTGCTACTTTACAATTAACATATAAATTTCAGACAAATTTGGCTAAATTTTCGATTAAACTTATTGACAACAACTCATAAGTTAAGCCAAAAACGATAAGCATAATTTTACGCGGTATTTAGTTCGGTTAAATACTCTAGGGAACAATGCCTCCTCACTAGTTATTTGTGAGCTTATGAGATGATTTTTATTTTCTTAAGTTACCCAAATAATTGCTATAAATTGCAACTACGAAGTGAATTCATTAAATTTTAATAAAGTAACCAAGCGATGATATTCACAGAACTGGGAATCGGTAAGACTAGGGAAAGTAGAGATGATAGGCGTTAGCTACAGAGCCAACATCTTCCCTGCGGATTAGGACAAGTAAAAATGGATGATTCTTGATTTTGCTCCTGTGGTATTTGCTTGGGAAACAAACAGTATAGAGGTGAGAACAGAGTGGGCTTATGAATAAAATTCCCCAGTTTCTTCGAGAAACTGGGGCTATGATTTAATTTAAGTATGTACAAGTATAGTAAAATACAAAAATTAATTAATGATGTAAAGTTTAAGTTAGTGCGATGACTTATTCCATCTGAAATTGAGGCATAAGTTGAAGAGTACCGATACCTAAATCTTTGGGTGATAGCGATCGCGCTTCAAATAGAGCCATCATATCTCGCAATTGCGGATTGCCACGGGAAGCACCTGTTAAACCTTTGGCAATAATCAAACCACAGTAGCCTTTGGTATTTTTACAGCGTTGATTCCATTTTTTGCGAGCTTCTACATGGATGGGGTCTGCATCTAAAAATTCCCCAAATAAAAATAACTCCCCATTATGAGCTTGCAGTAAACCTAAGTCATAGCGATCGCCATCAAAAGGATCAGCACCGGGATTAAAGCAAATAGCTTTGAGTCCGCCAGCCGCTTCGATAGTTTCTATAACAGTTTTCGCTTTAGGACGGGAAGTTTGAATTAAAATTACGGGTAATCCATCACCTACTGCTTGAATTTCACCAGCTTGGTGATATGTGACACCTTTCCGCAGAAACTCTAGCATCTCCCAAGAGATCACTCCTAAACTAAGAAAAGAGTCTTCTGGAATTAAGTCATCTCGCAGCGATCGCAGCATCGATGAACCTAGCTCATCTATCTCTTCTTCTGACACAGTTAAATCTGCCATTTCTTCTAATTCTGTGGCGAGTTGTGGCATCGTAGAAACAGTGACAGGAACTAGCTTAGTTCCATCCTTGGCTTCCGGGAGAGAAATGCGATAGCGGTGGTTGAGACTGGGAAATTCATCTGCATAAAGTTGATTACGGTGGTCACGAATAAACCGAGAAAGACTCTCTAAAGCTAAAAATATAACTACTGCTTCTTCTTCATACAAAACAGACCGTAGTCCCTCTAGAGGATGAATTGCACCAAAGGTAGGATCAATCTCGGATAACGCTAAATCAGCTATATCATCAAATTCATCTTCTTCTTCAGTATCATCCTCACGCTCAAATGTTAGAAACAAGCAATCTTGTTTGAGAAAAGCCTCTTCTAAATGTCCTTGAGAATCATCGTCCTGCAAAACTGCGGCACGAAATCGCTTGAGAGATTCTTCTGAACGGTAAAATAAAATTCCATACTCCATCCCCAACATTCCCATGATTGAGGCGTAGAGTGTCCCAACATCCCACTTATTAATTTCAATAGATAGTATTTGTTGCTCTTCCAAAAATTCCCAAGGAGCTGCTTGCCAAATCGCAAATGCTTTTTCGTGTAAAACTTGGGCATATTGTGGAGGCAAATCTGGGACTTGATTATCAATAATTTCCGCAAATCCGCGAAATAGTTCATCAATTAAAGGTAATTCTGGCGCGTAATCAATGGCGATATCTAGATCTTGCAGTACGCCACGCAGATAAAACTGGATTTCACGATCTTTGACAACAATTCTTTGGGGTCTAGCAGGTTTTGCCGGACTGTGGGGATTTTCCATAGCCCGCATTAAGGTACGAACAATTGCTTCCGGGCCGGTCTCAGGAGAGATGACATCCATTCCCCGCACCATACCTTGTGAACCATCTACCCAAAGAATACATTCGCCCTTGGACTCTGAGTGAGAATATGGGGTAGGTGATGACAACGGACGGCGATCGCCCTCCCATACAGAAGGAATTTGCGTTAATTTCTTCAGCCGACGACTGGTAGAGCGATTAAAACTTGTCATAGAGTGGGTTAACCAAAAAGAAGCAATATATAAAGTGACCTTTGGGGAATGGCTAGCCATGAATCACTGTTTCCTGGCTTTACCTGAAGATGCTAGCGACTCAAGTTGTCACAGGGATGTATCTCTATAAAAATACCGAATCTCTAAACACACCGAGTCTCTCAATTCTAGAATAAAAACCTTTGGCTGCTTTTAACGGAGTGTTTACAATTTGGCAATTAGCGACACCATTATCGCTAGAATATATACAAAAATTGCCAGAGAATCAAAATCTTTAAGGAGTCGGAAAAGCGGATGACACAAGTAACTCAATCTCAACAGCGTGGTATTCAGTTGAGTGAAGCAGCTCTACGCCAAGTTAAGTCCCTCCAGGAGAAGCAAGGCCAAGACTTATGCCTGCGAGTCGGAGTCCGGCAAGGAGGCTGCTCTGGAATGTCTTATATGATGGATTTTGAACAGGAAAGCAAAATTACTCCCCAGGACGATGTATTTGATTACGATGGCTTTAAGATAGTTTGCGATAAAAAAAGCTTGTTGTATCTTTATGGCTTAATGCTTGACTATAGCGATGCCATGATTGGCGGTGGTTTCCAGTTCACTAATCCCAATGCTAACCAAACCTGTGGTTGTGGCAAATCATTTGGGGTGTAGTTAAATAGTCCATAGTCTATAGTCCACAGCCCAATTTGGCAGAATTTTGGCTGTAGACTGCCGACCTAGGATTATGATTAGCTATTGACTATTGCCCATTGATAAATTTTTTATGACTCAAACAGTAGAATCCCTGTTTGATACAGGTTTAGCACGTTATAAAGCCGGAGAGGCCGCTGCTGATTTAATCCCTGTGTTTAAAGAGGTATGCGATCGCTCTCCCAAAGCTAGTGCTGCTTGGATTTGTTTAGCGTGGTTATATCTCCTAGAAGATAAGCCCAATTCAGCACTGAAGGCTGCCCAAAAAGCAGTCAAATTAAATCCTCAAGACCCCCAAGCGAGAGTTAATCTCGCTTTAGCCATGCTGGAAACTAACCAAAAAGGTATCAGACAGCACATTGATATTGCTAACCAACTAATATTGGTAAATCAAGAATGGCGAGAGGAAATTCAAAATAGTATTGAAGATGGTTTTAGCAGAAAACCTGATTGGCAAAGTTTAGCAAAAGTTAAAGCCTGGATTTTAGGTGAATAAACTTTAAAAAAGGCAAAAGGCAAAAGTCTTTTCTTTTTACTTTTACCTTTTTACTCCTTTGGAGTTCGCCAGTCACACCCCTCCGGGGAAGCAAGCTACATGGGGGAAACCACGGCAGTTCCTTTAAGTCGGCGAAGCCGCCCAACGCAGTGTCTCCCCAACGGACTGCTTCCCCAACTGTGCTGGCTCACTTTTTACTTCTTTTTCCCCAATTCCCATTCGCTTATGAAAGAAAAATTGTTAAATTGGCTCAACTTGATTTTAGTTGCGGATGTGTTTTTGGTATTTTTCGGGTTTGGTTGGTTTGCGATCGCTGTGATGGGTGACGCAACCGGAGTTAATCTAGGTCTAGATTTGTGGCACAAACTTTGGCAACCTGTCTTTAACCCAGCCATTGGTATTTTAATGGGGGGCGCAATTCTCAGTGGTTTAATTAGTTGGGTGTCCAAAAAGTTTAGTTCTAGTCAATAGCCTATTTGACAATTTCTTTGAGTGCTGGTTGTAAATTAGGGTATTGATACTCAAAGCCGGACTCTAAAGTACGTTTGGGTAAAACTTGTTGCCCTTCTAATACTACGATCGCGCCGTCTCCTAACAGTGCTTCCAACGCAAAACCAGGAACAGGTAGCCAAGAGGGACGATTCATTACTTGACCCAAAGTTTGGCTTAAATCATTCATGCGTACAGGTTTGGGAGCAGTAGCGTTATAGACTCCTTCCATTTCTGGTTTTGTCAAGGCTTGTACGATCAAGCTTACTAAGTCCTCTACATGAATCCAGGAAAACCACTGTTTACCGCTACCGATAGGGCCACCTGCAAAAAGTTTAAATGGAGTTAGCATTTTCGCTAAAGCACCACCTAATCCCAGCACAATTCCAAAGCGTAAAATTACTAAGCGGACTCCAGCCTCTTTGACTTTTTGAGCTTCCGCTTCCCAAGCTTGGCAAACTTGAGCCAGAAAATCTGTCCCAGATCCGCTACTTTCATCAAAGGTAGCGGTTTCACTAGTACCGTAGTAGCCGATCGCGGAAGCATTAACTAAAACGCTAGGCTGAGGGTTAGCTTTAGCTATGGCTTCGACGATTTTTTGTGTACCTAATTGACGGCTATTGAGGATTTCTTGCTTTTCTTCTGGTGTCCAACGTTTGTTCGCTATTGGTTCACCAGCCAAGTTTACTACCCCATCACAGCTAGCTATGCTATCTTGCCAAGTACCTGATGTAGTGGGTGTGTAAGCAACAATCTCTACATTAGTAAAAACTTCTTGGGGAAACACTCTGCGAGCAAAAGTAGTGTTTCTTGTGAATATCAGTATTTGATGACCTTGTTTGTGGAGTCTTTCTACCAAACGACTACCGACAAATCCCGTTGCACCAGTAATTGCTATTTTCATAACGCACCTCCGCCAAACCCTTATTTTAAAGTTTTTTATCAAATTTTCAACTTCTGTTGCTTGGTTGGGCATTGGGAATGGGAAATTGGTTTTGTAGAGACGTTGGGGTGCAACGTCTCTAAAGGGATTATCTATTTTTGCTGGTGAGTAGGGTTGTAAACATCATTAACATTCCACCGCCTAAAATAGCGATCGCCAGCCCTCCTGTCACCAAATCGAGTAAGTTTTGATTTTCCATGAGCCAATAGTCAAAAGTTCATAGTCTCCAGTCTAATGACTAATAACTCATGACTAATAACTAATTTAAAAATCTACACCCCGTTTGAGTTCTACGCCGTGGTTAGCATAGTGCTTGTGACAATACACTTCTGAGTGAATGCTGGCTAAGTCAAAGTAGGCAGGGTGATTTTGGCAGCGACCGGTGATAATAATTTCGGTGTCACGGGGTTTGCGGAGTAATGCTTGCACAATGGGTTCAACGGGAAGTAGTTCTAAATCGACGGTGGGATTAAGTTCATCAAGGATGATGGTTTTGTAGAGTCCAGAGGCGATCGCTGTTTTAGCAATTTCCCAGCCTCTCTCGGCTTCTACGTAGTCTAATTCTTGGCGGGAATTGCGCCAAACGATCGCATCTCGACCGCAGCGTTGATGATCTACGACTTCTGGATATGATTGTCGCAAAGCTGCGATCGCTGCGTCTTCTGTGTAACCGCTACCACCTTTGAGCCACTGCATAATTAAGACACGAGTTGAACCTGGATGGTTGATACCTCTACCTATTGCTTGTAAGGCTTTACCTAAAGCACTGGTAGATTTACCTTTCCCTGCGCCCGTATAAATTTCAATCCCTTGCATCAGCAATTCTGTAGCTGTGGGATGATGCTGGGGTTTCATTTCTGAGTGCAAATCCGCAATATCTAGTAATTGTTGCGGCGCACCGCGTCCTGTGGCGATGATTTCTAACTCTTGGGGCTTAGATTTGAGTGTCTGTACCACTTCATCGACAGAGAGTAGACCCAAATCGAGGACGGGGTTAAGTTCATCCAAGACGACGACGGAATATAAACCAGAAACGATCGCGCCTTTGGCTACATCCCAACCGCGCGCAGCTTCGGCGCGGTCAAAGGCTGTGATTTCTTCTACCCCAAAAAATTCTGCTCTCCCGGTGCGGACTTGATCAATTAAGTGGGGAAAACCACGCTGTAAGGCTGCGATCGCTCCATCTTCGTCGTAGTCCCGTTCTGGCCCTTTCAAAAATCGCAGTAGTAACACCCGGTTAGAATTATTCGGTGTATTGATCCCCAAACCAATTGAGCGCAAAACGACCCCTAAAGCAGCTTGGGATTTACCTTTGCCCACACCATCATATACGTGTATTTGACCTGTCAGTCGTTCTGAACGCACTTGGGCTGTGCGAATACCAATACCGTTCCTTGTCATTTGTTTAGTCAGTAGTCAATAGTTATTTAGTCAATAGTGAGATAGTGCGTTCCTGTCGCCTTGAGTCGGAAAGCAACTATCGTTAGCGTAGCGGTAGCGACGTTTCTAGAGTCACCCATAAGGGTCAGTAGTCTGTTATGAGTTATTAGCCATTAAGTATTCTCCTTTACTACCCGTCGATATATGTACTCCAATACCCCATGCACCATTTGTAAATCTATGGGTATATTAACGATAAATTGGAGTATACTGTCACACCAAGGTAGTAAGCAGTAACAACAGCGAGATTATTGCCCTCAGCAATGTCTACAACTATACTCTCTAAGTTAACTTTCAGTTTGAACTTGTATGTTTGACGATATAATTCTCCCTAGAATTTGGCCTGTCGGGGTAATTTTGTTTAATTTTTTGTTCTTTTTGATTGCCATACCCCTAGAAGCTTACGTTTTTCACAGAAGATTAAATTTTGATAAAAAATCTAGCACCTTTTATGCGATCGCAGTCAATTTATTCTCTGGTGTGATTGGTTGGTTAATCTTCTTTTTCATAGAACCTAGATTGCCAGTTCAGATTAAAACTGAGCTAATTAATTATGTATTTTTTAATATTTTAAGGTCTACTAGTACCCAAGGAGTCTTGATTTTAACAACAGTGACAATTTTCTTTGGGACGTTTCTGCTGAAATTCTTTCTCTTAAGAATTTTGGTCTTTTCCTTGAGTGAAGATTTTGGCAAAAATCAAGGTGACGCACCTTTACTGACGAGGATACAACTAAGCTTTCTAAGTAAAGCTCAATTTCAAAACACTAATCTAGTTACTACTACAATTATAGCAAATTCATTGAGCTATACTGCCATCACTTTTATTTTATGGGTAAGAACTTTGAGAATATTTGCCCCTTTATAAACTTAATTAATATCTATTTACGGCGATTTAAATTATAACAATTAACCAAAAATTATTGCTCACCATAACTTGTCATCTGTCACCTGTTCTCTATTATCAAGAGGTATCTAAATGAATTCTTTCATCAAGGATATTTTTGGTTTATTTAACATCTTTGATGATGTTTATCAACAACTAAAAAAACTATTAATTCCACCAAAAGCATATTCTTGGCAAACGCTCATTTATTTAAGCGTTTTTTCTGGTGTAATGTCTTATTTTGCTGTCACTCCCATCAGAGATATTATCGCTCTTTGTGGCTGGTTATTTTTAATTACTGGAACTGCTTGGTATACCACTGATGATCCTCTAAAAGTTCCTGGTACTTATATGCCAGTTGGGGCATTAGTTACCGGATTTTTAGTGTCTGTTTTTGCATTTGGTAATCAAAAAGATTTATTTACACCTATAACAATTGTACTTTGGCCAACAATATCGGCTTTGATTACAGCAATTCCCGAATTTATCGAGGGTACTGATACTGACTCTAAGGCTCGAATTCCCAAACCAGAAGCTCGACAAAAAATTCTTGTATTGGTCGGCAGTTGTATGATAATTAGCTGCTGGTTAAACTTTTATTTTGTGATGAATAACTGGTTACAAGAATATCCAAGTTTACTCGCAGACGAATTTCAAAGTAGTACCTTTGTGATTAGAAGAGAAGAACCAGAAAAAGTACCTGCAAACGGAGTTTTAATACTTAATCAACTGCAACCATTAGTAGAAGCACAAATTTCAGAAAAGCCTTGGTCAGAAGTTGAGAGATGGCTTTTAGAGGCGAATGTCAAGGTAGAACAACTGGGAAAAGACATTTTAGATAAAAACTTATCTCAATTGGACGAAAAAGAATTATGGCGTGTAGAGCCGCGTGTGACTAATACCAAATCTGGAGGTTATGTATTAGATTTACTGAGCATATGGACAGGCCCAAGTTCTAGTGCTAAGGGTTATTTTTTAAAGAAATCTTGCCGAATTGAACCGCTAGCAACATCAAGAAATAGCAATTCTAGTAGTGTGGGAGAAGATAAAATTGCAGTTGCAGAAATTGACTGCGATCGCACAATTTCCATTAGGAGAGAAACACCACCAGCGCAGCAGTAACTTTGGGATCTGAGAAGGTAAAAATAACTCATAAATAACTAATAAACAATGACTAGAATATTAGTAATTGCTAAAAATGTATTTCAGGAAGTGATCCGCGATCGCATCCTGTATATTATCGCTTTTTATGCTTTAATCTTGGCTGTAGCTAGCCGCGCTTTACCGGAATATGCAGCTAGCACTGATGATAAAATGTTTTTGGACTTTGGGATAGCAGCTATGAGTGCGATTAGTGTCATTGTGGCTATCTTTATTGGTACAAACTTAGTGAATAAAGAAATTGAAAAACGCACTATTTTATTATTAATTGCTAAACCTGTAAGTCGCGGAGAATTTATCACTGGGAAATTTTTTGGTTTATCCGCTGTTTTGGCTGTTTTAATTGCGAGTATGACAGCTATTTATCTACTATTTTTACAGTTTGGTAATATTGCTTATTCAATGCCCAGCATTTTAATTGCATCATTATTTTTAATATTGCAGATAGCTGTAATAACTGCTGTGGCTATTACTTTTGGTGTATTTACAAGTTCCTTATTAGCAGTAGCTTTAACATTTGCTGTGTATTTGATGGGGAATATTACTCAAAATTTAGTTGAACTGAGCCGAATGAGTCGCAACTTAGCAATGGAAAGTGTTACTCAAGGTCTATATCTAATATTGCCAGATTTATCACGGCTAGATTTAAAAAATGATGCTGTTTATGGTTTGCAAGCAATACCAAACGCATCAACCTTAATGGGTAACGCAGTTTACGGCTTAATTTACATGACAATGTTGTTGGCGATCGCTATTTTTATTTTCTCACGTCGAGAATTTTAAAAAGTAGGCTGAGAAAAAGCAAAATATAATTTTCTTTTACCTTTTACCCTTTGGGTGACTCTAGAAACGTCGCTACCGCTAGGCTAACGCCATTTGCGCTCACCTTTTTACTTTTTAAGACTCCTCACCCCAACTTTTTAGTTGTAAATAGACTAATACGAGGGTAAAAGCTAATAGCACTGTGGCAGCGGCGGCGGCATAACCAAAATCAAATTGACCAAAAGCTTCTTGATAAATGTAGTAAACTAGCAAATTCGTAGTATTTAGGGGGCCACCACCAGTCACTACATAAACCTGCTCAAAACTCCGCAAGGTGAAAATAGCAGTGGTAATTGTGGCAAAAATTAAGGTTGAGCGCAATCCGGGTAAGGTAATGTGCCAAAATTGTTGCCAACCATTAGCCCCATCTAGTTCTGCGGCTTCGTAGCGACTAGGGGGAATAGCTTGTAAACCAGCCAAAAACACTACCATATTAAAACCGAGTTGTTTCCACACACTTAAAATAATTAATACAGGCATTGCCCAAAATGTATCACCCAGCCAAGAAATAGCCGGAATGCCAAATAAACTTAAAAAGCCATTGAAAGGGCCAGAGGTTTGAAATAACCAACGAAATCCTAAACCAGCCGCCACTAAAGAAGTAATAGAAGGTAAAAAATAGGCACTCCGCAGGAAACCTCGCAGTACTATGGAACGATTTAACAAGACTGCTAAACCTATCGGAATGATCAAACTAGGAATGACGGTGACAACGGTAAAATAAACGGTATTGCCAAGAACTTGCCAAAAATCAGGATTAAAAATTAAACGCCAGTAATTTTTAATCCCTACCCAATAAGCACCTGTCGAAGTAAAACTACCAGCAGTGAAGCTGAGATAACACAAATAAGCAATTGGCCAAATAACAAATAAACCTAATAAAATTAGTGCGGGTGAGAGAAAAGTCCAGGCAGCAAATGTATCATTATCTAACCATGACTTCGCATATTTTTTTTGCATTATAATTTTCCTCTTGGCTATTCAGTTAATGTATTGATATCCTCGTAAGTTTGAGTTTTGAGTTTTGGATTTTGAATTGCATATGATTTTCTGCCCTGATTCTACCTCTAGTCTTGTGTCTCCCAGCATTAATACTCATCAATCTGCTGTAATAAATCCTCTAAAACTGGGAATTTTGGCTTCTGGTAGTGGGAGTAATTTTGAAGCAGTTGCTCAGGCTATTGAAGACAAGCAACTAAATGCCCAAATTCAAGTGTTAATTTACAATAATCCCTCGGCTAAAGCAGCTAATAGGGCAGCTAATAGAGGAATAGAAACGGTTTTGTTGAATCATCGTAAGTATAAAAATCGCGAATCATTAGACCAAGAAATTGTCAATACATTACGGCGATATGATGTAGATTGGGTAATTTTGGCAGGTTGGATGCGAGTTGTTACATCCGTATTCATTGATGCCTTTCCTAATAGAATTATTAATATTCACCCCAGTTTATTACCTAGTTTTAAAGGAATTCACGCTGTAGAACAAGCCTTACAAGCTGGGGTGAAAATCACCGGTTGCACAGTACATTTAGTGTGTTTAGAAGTAGATAGTGGTGAGATATTAATACAAGCGGCTGTGCCAATCCTACCAGATGACACAGCCGAAACACTCCACGCCAGAATTCAAGTCCAAGAGCATAAGATATTACCACAGGCGATCGCACTAGCAGCACACAAGCAATCAAAACCGTTACTTGTAAGCAATTCTTAATCAATAGTTACTTTACGGTTGCTGTATCTTCCACAGGCAGCTAGAAATCCAATTGGTTAAAATGTGAGCAACAATTGGCACTAGTAAGTTACCGCTCCAAAGTGCGCTGTATCCCAGTATTACGCCAATAATAGTTGCCCAAACAACGTACGGCCATTGTTGAGAACCACTCAAATGCAAAATCCCAAAGCAAATACTAGAGCCAATGACTGCTAGATGATCTAATCCTAAAGCGGGTAACATCACACCGCGAAATAATAGTTCTTCACTTAGTCCAGGTAGCAATCCTAACCATATTAAGTCAGGCCAAGCTAAAGGCTTCAGTACTAATTCCAAGTAATAATCAGCACTTCTGCGGTATGGTGTCCACAGACGATAGGCGATACCACTTAATGCTGTGATTAACAGGCCTACACCCAAACCTAAAAGTAAATCCCTGGGATACAAATGCCACTCAAATAGCAAAAAGTTGCCGAAGTGCAACCACACCCTGGCAACTATCCACAACAGAATTGCAGTGACTCCCATAGCCACTAGCACTTGGGTACGCGTCAAATATGGAATTTCTGGCTCTTGTTTTTGTTTTTCAACCACGGGTGTTTGGGGAATGGGGACGTATCAATTCAAAATTCAAAATTAAGAACTTCAGTTAATTTTTGATTGTTGAGTGTTGACAACGGATACATTTTAGGGATTAGGGAATCTGGGTTAATACCTGCTTTATAAGCTACTAATAGACCTACTGCTTCTAAATAAGAATTTACTTGTATAGATTTGATTCCCAAAGGTTGAGAAGGCACTTTGATTTGGGTGTGATTTTCCTCTACAGTGATGATTTGACATGGCTGTTGGCTAAAGCTGAGTAATGCACTACTACCGCAGGCCGTGGCTGGCATAATTATGGCATCTACTTGTTCTGCCCAAATATCGTCTTGGAGGGATCTAGTTAATTCCTTTTCTAATATAAATTGTGGGGCGCGGCTCAATCCTACAAGTACACTTGGTAAGAAAGTATAACCTAATTCTTCCGCAGCCGATCGCGGGGATAAATCAGGCTCTGGAGGTTCAGCCACCAAGGCTGGTGCATGGGCGCAGGGAATTTGAAAGTTTCTAACTACTAAATGGCTAATTACGGCTTCTGCACCTGCAATTGGGTCTACACCTTGACCCAGGCGATAGTTTTGTGCTGCTTCCTCATCCATATTATCGGGGAAACGGGCAACAACTGCGATCGCTTCTGCTCCCGCTTGTTTAATTAATGTTTCAGCCCCCCTGAGTAAACTATCTGGATTGCCAATAGTTCCCCAACTTGCCCCTGATGACGAGGTGCGTAATTCTACGTTTAACGGTGCGTCAGTAATTACATAATCTGTAAGAGTCAATCCCAAAGTTGCCCGCGCGGCATCGGCTGCTTGTAGGTGTCGTAGCCTTAACTCTGGTTCAATTCCCTGGTCTAAAAGTAAACCTATTTTGTTATTGCGTACAGGACGTAATCCCCAGCAACCGGCGGAGAATTTGTCCAAGCCGTAGCCTTCAACATAGAAAGCATTGGGGATATTCCAGTACAAGCTTGCACCGTTGAGGACATTAGGGTGAGTGATCAGGCGATCGCAAACCTGTGCTATTAATCTAGCAACAGGTATAGCATCCCCTGCATACCCACCAATTGCCGCACCAACGCCAGTTGGGACAATTAAAATAGCAGTGTAGGGACGATTCATATTGAGTGCTGAGTTCTGAATTACTCAGCACTCACGGTAGTCACTACAGCTTCTACAGTAGCTTTTTCTTTGTCAGTATCTACAGCAGTAATTGCCCATCTTAAAGGTTCGCCCTGCTTTTGCAACTCAGCTTCAATCACTTGTTGTAACTCTGTAGGTGTTTCTTGAAGGTCGATTTCTGCGGTAATGAAATGGGTTGTCATTGGTTTCAGTCCGGTTGATTTGTAGATTCTAGAATAACCGATCTCAGCCAGAGCAAAATACTGATTTTATCTATTTTGTTGATTATTCACAGTAATTGGTAATAATCACTATCAGCAATTTGTGTTTTTTGCCATAAATCCTGACAGCAAAAATTTACCAATTACTAACATTAATCTTTTGAGATTATTTACCGAATTGTTTCTGATAAACTACTTCTTCTTTTTCTGTCTCAACCTTCACATCAGAACGGGGATAAGCTACACACAGCAATACGTAGCCTTCTTTTTGCAGTTCGGGGCTAACTCCCATCCCGTCAGCTTGGTCTACAGTTCCGCTGATAATTTGTCCTGCACAAGTTGTACAGACACCAGCATGACAAGAACTGGGCAAATCTAGCCCTTGCTCATCGGCAACTGATAAAATGGTTTTATCTTCAGGAACTTGTAATGTGTGGGTTTTACCTTGGTGGAGAATTTCAACGGTGTAAGTCTTGGACATATTCTAAAAAATGAATGCAATAGACAAACTCACTATTATATCTGAATTGTTTAACAATATTGCAGATATGGCCAACTACTAAAGAAAGCGCGATCGCGTTCATCTAAGTGAAGCAGCTTAATTTAGAATTGAGCAATCGAGGGTGCGATGGTCTACGACCGACTGTCGGTCGTCGCTCAATATCATCAATCATTTTATAGAATATCCGGGTCAATATTTAACTCCCGCAACTTAGCGGCTAGGCGTTCAGCACGTTGCTTTTCTTGTTCAGCACGTTGCTTTTCTTCATCTGCGCGCTGTTTTTCTTGTGCTGCTAGTTCTTCCGGTGTCGGCACTAACTCCCCTTGTGCTGTAAAATAGCGTAATTGATTATTCTGTACGCCCAAATATAACTCTAACTGCTGACTCCATAACCAACCTTGGGGATTTGGTTCTATGGGTTGATAATTACCATCCACTAAATGAAAGCCGACAAACTCTAAATTATCGGAGTCAAACCAAAAATATTCCGGTGTGCGAAAAATATCTTGATAAATTTGTTTTTTTAAACCTTTGTCTGTGGCTTTGGTGGAAGGTGACAGTAACTCAACAATAATATTGGGATACTTACCGTCTTCTTGCCAGATTACCCAACTTTTGCGCGGTTTCTTTTCACATCCTCGCACGACAAAAAAATCAGGGCCGCGAAATTCTTCTGATTTGAGTTGACGCTGGCTATAGTATATTGTCAGATTTCCCGCAGCATAAAAGTCATTACGGTTTTGCCACCACCATTCTAAACATTGTAATAACAGAATAATTTGGCGTAGATATAAATCGCTTTCCAATGGTGGTTCGTGACTTTCGATATCTCCTGGCGGAAATATTATATCTGCTACTGGTTCTAATTCTTGGGCTACTGACATAACTTAATTGGGGCTATGGATAATATCGGCTGAGGGGATGTTTGAAAAGTTCCTGGTGATGTATCCAATACTTTTAGATCCCCCTAAGTCCCCCTTTTTAAGGGGGACTTTGATTCTTGTTCCCCCCTTTTTAAGGCTTTGATTCTTTTGATTCTTGTTCCCCCCTTTTTAAGGGGGGTTAGGGGGGATCAACAAGTCTTTAAACACACAGCCAACCACGTCTCAAATAACTTCTGAGATTGGATGCACAGATGTTATTACTATCATAATCTTGCTGATTGATGATGATTTGCGTAGGGAGAACATCGCCGTAGCGATCGCATTTTACCAGCACATCCTGAAAATGCTTTGGTAGAAGAGTTTTATCAATTACTATAATATTCACTAATTATAGTTAAATTTGCTTAGTTATAGTTATGCGCGATTATTCTTCGCCTACACTTCGTGAACGCGTTTCTTTAAAAACTGTATCTGTAAGTCTGCCGTTTGGTATTGGTTCGCTGGCTTGGGAAGCAACATAACCTTGTAGCATAAGTTCTCAACAACATCAGCAGAGTGGTTGACAATCATCTGCCAAGTTCTGAAGTGAGTTAGTTAAAAGCTGCTGAGGACAGCATCATCAAGCGTTGGCAACTATTACAGGTGTGAAAGAGTAATCAATGGACAAGTTTGAGTTTGATGTTTTCCTTTGCCACAAGGGTGAAGATAAGGAAACAGTAATAGAAATAGCCCATAAATTACAAGCTGAATATCAAATTAAACCGTGGCTAGATGAATGGGAACTACAACCTGGTCTTCCCTGGCAACCAGAATTAGAAAGACAAATTCAGAACATTAAGTCAGCAGCAGTTTTTATAGGTCAAAGTGGTATAGTCCCTTGGCAAGAAGAAGAAATACACGGCTTTTTACGTGAATTTAATCGCCGCAAATGTCCTGTAATTCCTGTATTACTTCCTAATGCTGCACAAAAGCCAGAATTACCTGTTTTCTTAGCTGGTAGAACGTGGGTTGATTTTCGTTCACAAAGCCGTAATTATACAGATCCTTGGATAACATTAGTACAGGGTATTACCGGGAAAAAGCCAGGGACAACACCCATAATTCTGCCTTCACCACCAAGAACCCCTGAACTAGAAAAAGATGACCTATCCTCAGAAAAAGGCATAGACTACACCAGACTACGCGACTTACTAGCCGCAAAAAGGTGGAAAGAAGCCGATAAAGAAACCTATCTAGTAATGATTCAGGCTGTAGGTAAAAAAGGAGGCGACTACTTCACCGATGATGAACTCTTAAATTTTCCTTGTACTGACTTACGCACAATAGACAGACTGTGGGTGAAATACAGCAATGGACATTTTGGCTTCAGCATCCAGAAGGAAATATATTTGAGCCTTGGCGGTAAAACTGACGGTAAGTATTACAACAAAGCCTGGATGAAGTTTGGCGATCGCGTAGGATGGAGTGAGAATAATAGTTGGCTCTATTATTATGACTTAACTTTTGAGACTTCTTCCCCTAGAGGAAACCTCCCTCTGGGGTGGAGTCGGATATTCATTCCAGGATATCGTGCGAGGGTAGTGCGGGAGTGGTTGGTGGTGGGGTTTGGAGTGGTGTTGCGGCTCTTCTCTCGCATCGAGACTTGTAAAGTGTAACACGCCCTAATGGGAAGTCAAAATTTATTTCTCTAGTTTTCCTCTAGATGTTATTGAGGCATAAAAATTTATGGCATTACTGAGCTAAATATACAATAATTGATTAGCAATTTCGTCTGCTGTCAAAGTATCAAGAAGGATAGCAGCCCTCTCAGCAATTTCATAGACATTTCTACGTTTAGCAATCAAAATCCCTGCATGAGTTTGACTATTAACTACATAATCTGTGTGTAATTCCTCAAAATCAAGTCGGTTATGTGTTAATATGCAACGTTCAATAGATCCAGCAAAAGCTAATTGTTTTTGATCTGCTTCTCCTAACATTTGCTGTTCTCTTGCTGTTGTTGCATCAAAACCTCTTGCTAAGAGTCAATTACTCACTAGAACATCTACATCTTCATCAATATAAACTTGAGCAAAAATTGTCATTGTTGATTTAATCTAGCTTTAATAGCAGGATGAACTAATTCATCAGGAATATGATTGCGTTCGATATATTCATTAATTTCTGCTTGATTATCTAAATAAAAACTCAAAGCATCAAAGACTTGGGCTAAATTTAAATGAGGTAAATGTAACGGTATTTCCTCTGGTCTAATACCTAAACGCCAATTTTCAACAATCGCTCTCACAGGTGTTCTTGTTCCTTGAATAATTGGTTCACCTGATAAAATTTCCGGTTGTCGAGTGACATAACGAGAGTTTTTTGTAGCTGTCATACTGATGAAATTTTTGGCAGTATTTGGTGCTAATGTATCACAGATGTTAAACCAATTCCCAATCTGACTTTTCATGGTATCTGGAAAACCCCTCTCCAAACCTCTCCCCTACAAGGCTACGGTGTACACACAAGTCTAATAACCTAGCCCTACAACGTTTTGATCCCCCCTAACCCCCCTTAAAAAAGGGGGGGAGCAAGAATCAAAGTCCCCCTTTTGAAGGGGGATTTAGGGGGATCAAACCACATTTTGCGCCTAGCACAAAGATGTGTGTACACCGTAGCCTACAAGGAGAGAAGCTTTGATTTTTCCCCCTTCCCTCGTAGGGAAGGGGGTTAGGGGGTTAGGTTTCACGTTAGCTTTTCCACATAACGTGAAAAGTCAGACAACATTAAGCTTTAAGATTACGATATTAAGTCTTAAGGTCACGATATTAAGCTTTAAGATTACGATATTAAGCCTTAAAGCTACAACATTAAGCCTTAAAGTTACAACATTAAGCCTTAAAATTAAAACGATCGCTCTTAACTCTGCACTAAACAGACGATATATTGAGGCAATTCAGAGAAATCACGGGCATAAATCAAAAAATGAGCAAAATAAAATGTGAATTTTGCTGAACTATAATCTAGCTTAACTGAGACAAAATAGCGTTGTAAAGCTTTTAAAAGTGTAAATTTATGGCTAGAAAAAAGCGTAGTTCCCGGATTCTAGAAAAAGCTGAGTTTAAAGTTGCGGGATTGAAGGCTATTGATCCAAATCTCAATTTTGATGATACTTGCAACTTACAAAAACTGACGCAGTTAATTGATCAGTTTCACAATATGCTTGATGATTATAATGCTGCTATAGCAATGATAGATTCATCTAAAAAAAAGCTAGATGAGACGGAGAAAAACTTAGCTCAGATTTCAGACAAAATGCTGATGGGTGTTGGCTTTAAGTACGGTAAAAACAGTAGTGAATATGAGCTTGCTGGTGGAGTTAGAGATAGTGAACGTATCCGAAAAAGTAGATTGACACGCTTGAAATCTAATACAGATAAAATAACAGATGAAACTGCTATAACCGCCTAGTATAGTAGTTCGCTAGCGAGTGGAATATATATTATTGTAGGGGCAGGATATATTCTGCCCCTAGCTGTGTAGGTAATTAAAATATCTTCAGTGGGAATTTGGCATCAAAACCAGACTTTAAGTATAAAACGAAAATATTCATAAGCAATTACCAGTAAGGCTTTTAGACAAGAAATCGGGTAAACTTTGCTTGCTAAGTTTTGTCTAAAAATACTTCATAATTAAGATAAGAAGATACAAAGAGAGAACACAAAAATGTTAGAAAAATATCGTCAACACGTTGCTGAAAGGGCAGCACTCGGTATTCCGCCCTTACCCTTGGATGCACAGCAAACATCAGAGTTGTGTGAATTACTGAAAAATCCACCATCAGGGGAAGAAGATACATTATTACATTTATTGCGCGATCGCATTCCCCCCGGCGTAGATGCAGCTGCTTATGTCAAAGCTGGATTTCTTACAGGTATTGCTAAAGGCGAAATCACCAGCCCCCTAATTTCCTCAATTGAAGCAGTGGAATTACTGGGAACAATGGTAGGCGGTTATAATGTGCAGTCTCTAATTGAGTTGCTAAAACTGTCTACCAAACCATCAGAAGGTGATACACCATTGGTAATGGGAGGAGAAGGAAAAGAACCCATCGCTGCTGCTGCTGCCGCCGCCCTCAGTAAAACTTTATTGGTGTATGATGCCTTCCATGATGTTTTGGAATTAGCTAAAATCAACCCCTACGCCAAGCGAGTCATTGATTCCTGGGCAGAAGCAGAATGGTTTACAGTTCGTCCCAAACTCCCAGAATATATTAACGTCACTGTTTTTAAAGTGCCTGGGGAAACCAACACCGATGACTTATCCCCAGCTACCCACGCCACCACCCGTCCAGATATTCCCCTCCACGCCTTGGCTATGTTAGAGTCACGGCAACCAGGAAGCTTAGAAACTATTGCTGAGTTGAAGAAAAAAGGATATCCCGTGGCTTATGTTGGGGATGTAGTCGGGACTGGTTCATCGCGGAAGTCGGCTATTAACTCCGTGTTATGGCACATGGGGCAAGATATTCCCTATGTTCCCAACAAACGCGCTGGGGGTTATATTTTAGGTGGTGCGATCGCTCCTATCTTTTTCAACACAGCAGAAGATGCCGGTGCTTTGCCCATACAATGCGATGTCACCAAACTCGAAACCGGCATGGTAATTACCATCTATCCCTACAAAGGTGAAATTACCAACGAAGACGGCGAAGTTATTTCCACCTTCACCCTCAAACCCGATACCATCCTCGATGAAGTCCGCGCCGGTGGACGCATCCCCCTATTAATTGGACGTACTCTCACCGACAAAACCCGCCAAGCATTAGGCTTAGAACCCAGCACCCTGTTCATCCGTCCCCAACAACCAGAAGACACGGGGAAAGGCTATACCCTCGCCCAAAAAATGGTCGGTAAAGCTTGCGGTTTACCAGGTGTGCGCCCTGGTACATCCTGCGAACCCATCATGACCACCGTTGGTTCTCAAGATACCACAGGGCCAATGACCCGTGACGAACTCAAAGAACTCGCTTGTCTCGGCTTCAGTGCAGACTTAGTCATGCAGAGTTTCTGTCACACCGCCGCCTATCCCAAACCCGTAGACATCAAAACTCACCACGAACTCCCCGATTTCATGTCTTCCCGTGGTGGTGTTGCCCTACGTCCCGGCGATGGTATCATCCACTCATGGCTCAACCGGATGCTGTTACCTGATACCGTCGGTACAGGTGGCGACTCTCACACCCGCTTCCCCTTGGGAATATCCTTCCCCGCCGGTTCTGGGTTAGTCGCCTTTGCGGGTGCTTTGGGTGTCATGCCTTTGGATATGCCAGAATCAGTATTGGTAAGATTCAAAGGAGAATTGCAACCAGGAATTACCTTAAGAGATATTGTTAACGCCATTCCCTACGTTGCCATTCAAAAAGGTTTGCTAACTGTCGAGAAAGAGAACAAGAAAAACATCTTCTCCGGCAGAATTTTAGAAATGGAAGGCTTACCAGATTTAAAAGTCGAACAAGCCTTTGAATTAACAGACGCTTCCGCCGAACGTTCCTGTGCAGGCTGCACCATTAAACTGAGTGAAGCAACAATTGCTGAATATCTGCGTTCTAACATTGCCCTGTTAAAAAACATGGTAGCCAGAGGCTATCAAGATGCGCGTACAATTATGCGCCGTGTCGCCCAAATGGAAGAATGGTTAGCAAATCCTGTATTACTAGAAGCCGACGCAGATGCGGAGTATGCCGCAGTAATTGAAATTGATTTGAACGAAATCACAGAACCAATTGTTGCCGCTCCCAATGACCCCGATAATGTTAAATTATTATCGGAAGTTGCTAATGATCCAGTACAAGAAGTATTTGTTGGTTCTTGTATGACAAATATCGGTCATTATCGAGCCACTGCGAAAGTTTTAGAAGGTGCAGGTGCAGTCAAAACTCGCCTGTGGATAGCACCACCCACCCGCATGGATGAACACCAATTAAAAGAAGAAGGTGTGTATGGTGTATTTGGTGCAGCCGGCGCGAGAACAGAAATGCCAGGATGCAGTTTATGTATGGGAAATCAGGCGCGAGTTGCTGATGGCACAACTGTATTTTCCACCTCTACCCGCAACTTCAATAACCGCATGGGTAAAGGTGCAAGAGTGTATTTAGGTTCTGCTGAGTTAGCCGCAGTTTGCGCGTTATTAGGACGCATTCCTACAGTACAGGAATATCTTGATATTGTGGCGAATAAAATTCATCCTTTTGCTGATAATTTATATCGGTATTTGAACTTTGATCAAATCGTCGGTTTTGAGGATGAGGGTAGGGTGATTTCTAAAGAGGAGGAAGCTTTGTTAGTATAGTTTAACTAGGGTGAGTCTTGATGGCTCACCTAAATTTTATTGAAAGGATAAAAATTTTCAAAAGATATTTACCGAGAAGAATTTAAAGATGATGATTTCTACCAGTTCTTCTTTCGGATACTTCCTGATATAGTTATAAATTTGGACTATATGACACTTAAGATAACTCTGATTAACCAAAATATTAGTACATAAACGACTAAAATTACAGTTAAGTTGATTAAGGAAAAATTAAAAAATATAAATAGTAAAGTTCCAATTATAATCAATATACAAATCAAACGGCTAGCATAAGGTGATATCCTTGATACAAATCTAAATTTAGCTATTTCCGCCTCAGTTTTCAGCCCTTTGGGTTGAGAAATAACACCAGTCAAAATATATTCAATAATATTAATATGATTACTTTCATCTAGAGGTTTTCCATGATCTCCATCAAAATAATACAATTCTTTCAAACGATCATCTCCCATTAAAAAACCATCAAATCCTCCAGTTCCAATATCTCTCATCCCCACTCCTCGTAAAGCACTACACAGAATTCCAACTGGCCAATCAAAAGAGCTACGAGCATTACAAATCATCTTTACTTGACCTTTGTCAAATATCTTTTTCCACGGATATTCTCGTGGTAAAACACTACCTGCCAAGTAAACTCGCTTGAACTTCATTCCAGGGACTTTCTTCAGACTTTCCCCTAAAATATAAGTTCCATTACTATGTCCAATGAAATGAAAATCTATATTGGGATACTTAGCAAAATAGTAGCTATATTCATCCTGAAACCAAGCAATATTACTTTGGCGAAAACCAGGAAGAACAAATTTGAATGCAGAAAAGTAATCATAGGAAGACGTGATAACTACTGTATGTGGATCTTCTTGATATATTTTTTCTTTGATTTGCTCAACCCAGCTACTATTACTGGCTCGAATTCCATGAAGAATAAATACCACATTATTTTTAGCAATTGATGACCATAAATTAAAATTGTTCCCTAATGCTTCATCTCGAAGAATTGCTTTCTTGATCAACTGATATCTTTCTTCTCTATCTTCTGCACTATCTATGCAGTGAATATTTGTGGATTCGGCATCCGGAATATCTATATGAAAAGCATCAGGAAACTGTTCTATATCAACACTGTCATCACGAGTTATATTTCCATCTTTTGCCCCTAGTATCTGAACAACAGTTAGCGAATAATAAAAATTTGAAAAATGTCTAATCCAGTCAATTCTCAAATTTGTGATAAAAGCAGAACCTTTCATAAAGTCTTGTAATGGCATCAATCTCCTTAAGGAAAAAGATGTAGCTTTCTCAAGTGCGATTACCATTCGTCCAATTAGAGATTGAGCAGGATCTAAACCGCGATTCGGTGAAGCTAAAAGAACAAAGTGCCTAACGTACTCATACCAGGGACTTTGACGATACCCTCGCTCGCGATACATACCAGATGCTATTAGATAAGCCTGCCGAATAAGAATACCACCTAAGCTATGTCCAACAAGGATAACTTCTTCAAAAGGCCCTTTGCTACCCCATATTGCATCTATTTTGGCTTTTAGCTGTTTGGATAAACTAAAGCCTTCCTGAAAGCTGTGATTTTTTAGATGATGCTTATCCCAAAGCAGCCATTGAGTATCCGCTAGGGTAGTTTCCTTCTTTAATTCTTTAACTAGAGGCTCCCAACTTCCAGCATCTTGATTTTCAGCAGGAACAACAACAATGAGCCGTTTTAAGGGAGTTGAACTAACAGGAGTAGTTACAGTCGAAGATTGATGGGTTGTTATTATTCCATCTGTCCCTCCCCAAGCCAGTCCTACAGGCTGTTCCTCGAAAGTTGCTTGGATTCCTAGGTTATTTTCTATGTACTCAGCTAGTAAACTAGCATTTCTATCTTGCGAACTGTAAGTAATTACGAAAGCTGGTTGTACTGCTTGTATTAGTGAGAATAGTTCGTTCAACACAGCACTATTAGAGTCAACATTGCCTGATTTTACATCTACAACCAAAACATCTATATTAAGGCAACAAACCTCGGATAAACTCGAAGACCAAGAGAAATCCGATAAATACATTACATTAATGCCACTCTCAGTGCGAACCACTGGAATCACTGAACCGGGCATATAACCAGATGGAAAAAAACTTATTTGAATATTCTCGACTGTATGACAGCTTCCATCGGCTGGAAGAACTTCAAATTGCCCACGTCTAAACTCTATATCTGGAGATTCTTCTAACAATTTCTCATAAGTTTCTTGACTTAAAACAATCTTTCTTTGCTGTCCTTTACTGGTACTGAAATCTTTAAGACGATTGATATTATGATTAGTCTGGATGCGAATTGAACGCTCTGGAGCAAATCCATCACAAGTAACAGTCTGACCAATAAGAACGCATCCATTTTTGAGAACAGTAGCTGCACCTTGAAGATTATTCATTGTTGCTCCTTTTAGTCAGTAAATTAGCAACAAAAGCTTCTACTCTCTGAGGCGTAAGATAGGGAGCAACTGTAGGATTTTTAATAGCTGATTCAGTTAATGTAAAGCTAAAACGTCCATTTTTAATAGCCGCAGAAAGAACATTTTCCTCATGTACTAACTCAGATAACATAGCTCGAAGTTCAAAACTATACTTTTCTTCCCCTTGGCTCTCATTATTTAGATTTGGAATCTGACCCAAAAAAACATAATGATGAGTAATTTTGGATCGAGTGGAGTCAATTGTTTCTATACACTCAGTTAAGCTTCCTCCTCCCCGCAGATTGCATTGAAGAATTGCACGAATTTCTTCTTTACTCCTCTGATTCTCAAGTGCATCTTTAGCCAAAAGAGTAATCTTATCAAACTCCTTAGCTCGTGAAATTTCAGCTGCTACGGAAAAGGACAGATACCCTGGCGATGTTCCCCAAATGATGAGAGGTTGTAGTTCAAGGGGGAGCGATAACAGTGAAAGAAACCTACGCAAAATAGAAGAGTCTTTTAACTCCAGTTCCTGGGCAATTTGATTGAGGGGAATGCCTTGAATTTGATACAAGCGATTTAATAATTGAGCAACTTGTATCGGAGATAGTCTGCGATTTTTCTTATGCGTTCCAATAGAGAGAATTATATCTCGCCGTTCATCAGACGAAAGTGAATCTAACATACAGTTTTTTAACTTACAGATAACCCCGTTCAGAAAGTGCTGCTTCCAGAAGAGTTATAACCGCATTATTTTGGTCAATCTCTTCATCTTGTGTAAATTGATTTAAAGCATTATATAAGTTTTGTCCAACGACTACCCTAAGATTTATTTGCTGCTGTCGTTTACTCCTTTGTATAATTTCTTTTGGAGGTATATGTGGCTCTTGAATCGCAACCTTTTCAAGTTGTCTTTGTTGAAGACCACTCATTTTTTGCATTTCTTCAGCATAAATAACAGCAGCTTCTTTGTTAACTTCCTTACTAATTGAATCTGTTGCTGCTTTTTGTGCTCGAAGTGCAACATCAAGTTTTAAACCGCGTTCAACTTTTTGTTTTAATGGTTCAATTAGTTGTTCATACTTAACGTACTGGCTAACCTTATAATAGGGAAGACCTAATGTATCTGAAATCCTTTTAATAGAACCATATTTTCTGTATAAATCTGTACAAGCATCAATGTAGTCCTGGGTTGATAAATTTTGTCGAACCATATTCTCGGTTAGAGAAATAGCTTTTGCAATTTCTGGGTCTACTGGTTCAGGAAGTATTGTTGCGCGTATAGTTTCACGTTTTAAATGCTGATGCGCTAGAAAACGCCTCTGACCTGTGACCACTTCATATCTTCCTTCTGCTTGTGGAGCAACAACAATTGGCTCAAGGAGTCCTATTTTTTCAATACTATCTGCTAACTCCTGAAGACCTTCATTAACATCGCTAGTACGAACTTGCGACAGTCCGATGTCAATTTTTTCTAGTGGGATTTCTTTAACTTCGCTATTCCCAGTAATTATCATCTGTACCTCATCATCAACCGATTTACATTTAGATATTTCCACTCAAAACATTTACATTTTTAACTATAATTTTGGATACATTGATAATGTATGTAGTCTGGATATACGGTTATGGAAAAATAGTTACTGACATAAGTATGAACGGCAAACAATTTCATTTTATCCAAGACGTTAGTTAGCTTTTACTTAACCGAGTATATCTTACATTCATTTTTTCAATGTAAATATATATCCAATTTTGGCTCAAAACACATAGTATTAACTAATTCCCCGCTTATCGTTGAGTAATGATTAGCAAAGAGGTAGATTCAGATGACCATACCCCTAAATACCACAGTGCGATCGCTTCCCCTAAAATCTACATCACAACTTTCTCACCCTGATAATCGAAAATCACCATAAAGCTAGCATCAGGTATAAGTTGGCGTAAAATTTGCACATGACTGTCTGCATCAGACCGACTGCGAAATCTCGCTACAGTTACCTGTTGTATCTTTGGGAGTAGACGAGTAATCGCCCACGGATTTAGGGGTTCTTTATATCCGTTAGCGGTAGCTTACCGTAGGTATCGCTATAATAAATCTTTATTATTTAAGCTTTTAAGCGTCAATTTCCCAATCTTCTAGTTTTAATCCTTCGACTCTGGCAAATTCTTTAGTATTATGAGTCACCAAAATCAAATCATGGGAAATTGCAATAGCAGCAATTAATAAATCATTATAACCAATAGGAGTACCAAGATTAGCCAATTGCGCCCGAATCTTACCAGCATTTAACGCTGAAATATCGTCTAAAGGTAAAGAAATAAATACCTCTAAAAATCGCTTAACTTTTGCCCAAACTTGATTAGGATTATCACTCCTCATTGCTCCATAAAATAACTCTAACTTCACTATTGAACAGACAACTATATCTTCTAAATCACAACTTTCTAATCTCCGGCGGATAATCGAATCTTCATTAAGATATTTAACACACACATTTGTATCTAGCAAATACTTCATGATAATTTAAAATCTTCTAAATCATCAAAAACACCTTCTGAATCTATGATTAAAGGTGTATCTTTTAAACATCCTGATGTTTCTTCAAAAAAGTTAGCAGGCCAACCTTTACCTTTAGATTTTTTCTCCTGGTGAGAATCAGTAGCAGGTTGTAAAATCACAGTAATAGTTAAGTCAGTATTAGTAACATCTACAGGAATATCTAAATGTAATATTCCATCTTGTCCAACATGAGAATTTAAAGTTATTGTTTGCATACCATTATTTTCTACTAAACATATAGCTGAATTATATAAATAATTGTAGCGAGAATAATATTAGCGTAGATATCATCCTTATTTTAAAAGCGATACCTACGATAAGTTACCGCTAAAATCTACATCATAACTTCCTCACGCTGAGAATCGAAAACTACTGTAAAGATACCATCAGGTATAAGTTGACGTAAAAGTTGCACATGACCGTCTGCATCAGACCGACTGCGAAATCTCGCCACAGTCACCCGTTGCATATCTGGGAGTAAACGAGTAATTGCCCACGAATTCAAGCGTTCTTTATATGTAATTGCCTGACCTTTCAATGTAGACTCTTGATAATTTGTATTTTGTGTCATGATCGGGTTATTCACGAAAAGTGGAATGAGAAGCGTTAGCCAGTCTCTTGGCGGGGATGCTAACGCCTCCTCAATCATTGATTGAACCTGAACTACACAGTATTTGTCAATTGTCAATACTTAGCGTCAACTTTTAACGCTAATCTATGAACATTTTCCCGCCAAGTATGAATTTAAGAACATTGAGAAAACGTACAGGACTAAAAATTAGTGATGTTGCTATTGAACTAAATTGCGCCTTATCTTCAATTCGCAATTGGGAAAAAGGGATAACAACGCCGAAAATGGAAGTATGGCAAGTATTCCGCCTGCGAGATTTGTATCCATGTACAGAAGAGGAGTTAGTACAAGCGGTTAGGGAATCAATGCTGACTCAAGATACATAACTTTTGAGTGGAGAGCGTAGACGCGGAGCGGCTTGTCGATAGACATCGCCTGCCTCGATTTTTCGCTGATATAGTTTAATTAGGATAATTGGGATAACTACCTGGATGTAATTACCAAAGCGACAATGCCAGCCAAAGATATTTATCATGATGCTGTTAAAAATGCCTTAATTAAAGATGGCTGGACAATCACGGCTGATCCTTATACCATTAAATATGAAAAAGTACAGTTATTCGCTGATTTACTTGCTGATAGAACTCTAGAAATTGAACGAAATGGACAACAAATAGTTGTAGAAATTAAAATTTTTATTACTCGTTCACCCATGCGTGAATTTGAAACAGCTTTAGGGCAGTATATTATATATCGCACATTATTAAAAACAATTTTTCCTGAAACTAAAATTTATTTAGCTATCGGCACCACTATTTATCAATCGTTTTTTCAACAGAAAGCAATTTCAATGGTAATTGAAGAAAATAATTTACTTTTAATTGTTGTTGCTTTGAAAAAGGAGGAAGTTTTTCAATGGAGAAACTAACCAGCTATCGCAATTTAATTAAAAACATTCTCTCAGAATATGAAAAATTAGCCTCACAAACTCCTAACCCTTATGGAGTTGATAGTGTCTTAGCTTTTGATGAACAAAGAGATCAATATATTTGGTCTCAAGTTGGTTGGCATGACGATAAAAAAATTACTGCGATTACTGTTTATATTCGCATTAAAAATGACAAGATATACATTGAAGAAGATTGGACTGAGGAAGGAATAGCAACGGAGTTAATACGCTTAGGTGTTCCGGCTAGTGATATTGTCTTGGCGTTTCAGCCACCAGAAGTGAGACAATACACAGAGTTTGCGATCGCCTAGAGTCATCATCAAAGTGCGATCGCTATAATCCCACCTTTTCTAAAATTCCCACTCAATCATGAACCGTTCCATCAGGCATGATTGCACCGACTAAATCCGCATTGGTGAAAATTGCCCCTGTTAAGTCTGCACCTTGTAAATTTGCCTTTCGCAAAATCGCGCTATCGAAATTGGCATAACTTAAATCTGCACCTTGCAAACTAGCTTCACTTAAATCTGTGGCTAAGTTACCCCACTGGATGATTTTACCCAGATTAGCGCGACATAATTTGGCTTGATTTAAGTTGGCATGATGCAAAGAAGCAGCTCTCAAGTCAGCGTAACTCAAATCTGCACCAGTCAAAACCGCATATCCTAAATCTGTGCGTTGGTTGGAACTAGGGCGTAAGTCTGCTTGAAATAGCAGCGAACGGGATAAATTAGCACCATACAAATTAGCACCACACAAACTGGATTTAATTAAATTTGTGGCTTCTAAATGTGTTTTGACTAGTTTTGCACCCGTTAAATCCGCCTCTCGCAAAACAGCATGATATAAATCGGCTTCACTCAAGTCTATGCCCCAAAGAATCGATTCGCTCAAATCTGCTTCTTTTAAACAAGCTTGACTGAGATTTGTTTTCCCCAGTCGTGTTTGGCGTAAATCAGCATAGCTAAAATCTGCACCTGTGAGGTTAGCATTAGTTAATTCCGCTTCTTGTAGATTCAGCTTTTGGAAATTTCTTTCACCAGCAGCATATAACTTGAGAATTTCGTTTATATCCATAATTAATATTTAAATCTTCCAAATTAGATTAAATCTTTAGTTACTTTCTCCATTATTTAGGATGGGAAGAGATGCTACTAAAGACAATCCCAATAATTTCAACATTAGTTTTTCAAACCAAGGTACAGCTAAACCAAATCGCATTTTAGCTAGAAAATACCTCTCAAACGCAGCTTTAGCCCAACTTACCCAAGCACCACTCAACGCTACAGCCCGCCGACGTTTACCTGTGACTACATCCGGTAACACTGGATTAGCCAAAAATAAAATTCCTGAATCACCAAAGTCAGCAAAGCAAATAGCATCAAGGGTTGGGGTGACTGGATGGGCAGAATATACTCCCAATTCAATGGCAATATTATGTGCCACTGCCATTCCCATTGCTTCTGTCATCTGTCCAGTTTTGGGTACTCCCAAGGGAATAGCCGTTACTTCTGGCGGCTTGATTTGTACTGCAACTCCTATGGCGTAAATTGAGGAATATTCAGGATGTCTGTATGTCGGTAATACGGGAATAAAGCCATCTTGATTGCCTAATCCTGGGACTTGGCGCACAAAACGCGCTCCCCGAAAGGGCGGTAGTAACATTGAGTAGGCAAATGGCAAGACTCTACCATTTCCTAAATGAATCTGATTTGGCTCAATTCCTGTCACTGTGGCGTTTTCAATAACTTCTACATCCCGTTGCGCCATGAATTTTTTCACTAATTCGGCAGAATTAGCCATCCCCCCAATACCCAAGTGTCCTGCATAGGGTTCTGGAGTGACAAAAGTAATTGATACCTGTTTCCGTAATCCTTTTTTCCTGAGAACGTAGTCTGCTAGCAAGGTAAACTCGTAGGCAGGGCCTAGACAACTCGTTTTTGGTAATGCCCCTACTACTAAGGGCCCCGGTGCAAGGAGAAATTTTTGCCACGCCTGCAAAGCTTTGAGGGCATGATGAGGATTACATACTGATTGGGTATATCCATCCGGCCCTAAACCTGGTACAGCATCTAATGCTAGTTCTGCACCTGTGGCAATAATCAAGTAATCGTAGGCAATCTTTTGTTCTCCCAAGGAGATTTTCTGGTCTTGCGGATTTAAGTGGTCTACTCGTCCTTGTATCCAGTTAATTCCTCGGTGTCGCAACCTTGTTTCTAAGCTTACCTGGATAGACTCCAGAGAACTTAAGCCCATTGCTACCCAAGGTAATGAAGGAATAAAGGTGAAATTAGGTGTTTCGGAAATGACGGTAACTTGATGTTGTTTGGGGAGGATATGTCTTAATTCATAAGCGGTAGGTAAACCTCCCAACCCTGCACCGATGATGACAATGTGAGCCATTGCAGGAATTCTCCAAATATTAATTAGGTGGCGAGGGAAGAGAGAAGGGAGTTTTTCATGCGATCGCTCTGTAATTCTTCATACTCAGTCTTGGTTATCATAGATTATTTTCTATTTTTATCATTTGTTGTTTAACAGAACTCATGTATTACTTTTCATTAAGCTCCTAATATTGATGTTGACCCGCAAGTTTTATATAACTATATAGTAGTATAATAAATAAATATTAACAAAGGGTAAAAAAAATTATGGACGATAGCTTAAGCTTGCCGAATCCTTCTGTCTCTAGACGGCAACTTCTGAATTTCTTCACTGGGGCTATTGTTGCAGCTACGGCTAGTGCTGCCCTATATCCTGGGACTAAGTTTTTTGTGCCGCCAGCTGAAAGCACTGATGCAGATGGTAGTATCCTTGCTAAAGACCAGCTTGGTCATCCTATTCCAGCCAGCCAAATTTTAGCTGAACCAACAGGAACAAGGGCTTTAATTGCTGGACTAGCAGGTGAGCCTACTTATTTAACCGTTAAGGAAGATGGCACTCTTGATCCTGTGGGTATTGTGAATAACTGTACTCATTTGGGTTGCACCTTCCCTTGGAATCCTGTTGATCAACAGTTCCAATGTCCTTGTCACGGTTCACGCTACGATGCTCAAGGTGCGGTGGAACGGGGGCCTGCTAACCGTCCTCTGAAGTTGGTTCATGTTCAAGTTAAAGATGATTACATTTGGATTTCACCTTGGCAAGAGACAGATCCTCGGACTGGTGAAAAGGCTTGGTGGGTTTAAATCAGTTATCAGTCCAGTAAGGTGCGTCAGTGCAATGAAACTTAACTAGACCAAGAAATTATTAATACTGACGCACCCTACCAACTCACTGGGTGTTACCGGAGTGGTTTCGGCAATTACCTCAAGATCAAGCGATCGCAGTTATTTGTTTAACAGCTCATCGCAGCCCAATTGCTGCATCTCAACTTGTCACAGCAGGCTGGAAAAAAGTATACAACATTAGTGGGGGTATGGTGGAGTGGCAGCGAGCGCATCTCGAAATTTGTAAATAAGGAGGCTCTCAATGGGAACGCAAATTTCCCAAAACCCAAAATTTTACAAAAGTTTGTTAGCTTGGGGACTATCAAAAGCTAACTCAGCAGACGAGAGTAGGATTAAACTCAAAAATTGCAGCGGATATTCTTCTTTAGGCGCACTGAAACAGGCTCTTTTTAGTGATTTACAGGGGACTGTTCTGGAAATTGGGCCAGGTGCAGGAGTGAATTTATCATACTATCCGAATGACATTCACTGGATAGGAGTCGAACCTAATTCTTTCATGCACCAATATATTCAGCAGCAATCTGAACAGTTTGGTTTCCAGAATATTGAGATTCGCAACGGCTCGGCGGAAAATTTACCAGTCGCAGATAACAGCATAGATACGGTAGTTAGCACCTATGTTCTTTGCTCGGTAAATAATGTAATGGGTAGCTTACAGGAAATTTTGCGAGTTCTCAAACCCGGTGGTCAATTTCTATTTGTTGAACACGTTGCGGCTGATTGTGGTAGTTGGTCGTGCAGGCTGCAAAATGGGATTGAGCCGATTTGGAAGGTGATGTTTGATGGTTGTCACCCTAACCGTCAAACCTGGCTGGCTTTAGAAAATGCGAGTTTTAAAAGTGTAGATTATCGTCGCTTTCAGGTTTCTTTTCCCATTGTCAGTCCCCACATTGCTGGGGTGGCAATCAAAGCTCATTAGTCGGAATTTAAACGCAGAGGTACGCGGAGAGTTTTTTTAAGAGGAATTGGTGAGAATATGCAATTATCAAAGACTAATCTTTCGGAACGTTTGGATCATGTTTATGATGCAATTATTGTGGGCGGTGGTGCAGGGGGGCTGTCTGCGGGTATTTACTTACAAAGGTATCTACTTTCTAGTCTAATTATTGACAAGGGTAAGGCTCGTTCTTTCTGGATGCAGGAATTACATAATTATCTGGGTTTACCTCCTGATACTCCTGGGCGTGTGTTGTTGCAGCAGGGTAAGAAGCATTATGACTCTCTGGATGGGGATTTCTTAAATGCTTATGTTGAGGAGGTGGTGGACGAGGGTGATACTTTTGCGGTGCGGGTAAAAGTTGGTCGTCAAAATAGTATTTACTCTGTGTTGCGATCTAAGTATCTAATTGCGGCTAGTGGGATTATTGACCATCTCCCGCCTTTGGAAAATATGCAGAATGTATTTGAATACGCTGGCTATAACTTGCACGTTTGTATGGTGTGCGATGGTTATGAAATGGCTGATAAGCAATGCGGGTTTTTTGCGGGGAGTGAGGCCAGTATTGAAGATATGGTATTTAGTCTCAGTTGGTTTACGCCCTACATTACTATTTTCACTCACGGGTTATTTACTGTGAGTGCAGAATTACGTTCTAAATTACAGCAGTATGGTTATCGCTTGCTGGAAACTCCTATTAAGCAATTTTTGGGTAAAAACCATCACATGACAGGGGTGGAATTAGTTGATGGTTCGGTGGTTGAGTTGGAAACTGGTTTAATTGCAATGGGTTCTCACTATCACAACACCTATCTGGAAGGATTTAATTTAGAACGCAAAGGGGGATATTTAATCACAGATCAGATGGGACGGACTTCTCACCCGCGCATTTTTGCAATTGGAGATTTGAAGGTGGGTTTAAATCAGGTGGTGATTGCGGCGGGTGATGGTGCATTGGCTGCAACGCAGATTTGGCGAGAAATCCGCCGTGCTGTCGGTGCTAGACCTTGGCTGTCAAATCTGCCATCAGCTCTGACACAGAAATGATGCGCTGATTTTGACTCACATTTGCACCAGAAAAGATTAAACCATTTTCTACGTCGCCACGGGCTGCTTGAGATAGGGCATTCAGTAGACAATAGGTTTTACCTTTGTCTCGAAATAAACAGATTTCTAAACAGTTGGCAATACATCGCCTCTGTTGGGCTGAATCTGCCATAATCTGTTCTGCGAAGGGATTACGTAAAGCTCGGCTGGGTTTACCGACAGGACTGGGTACGGTGACTATATCTTCTGGGTTGGCTTGCAAATGACGTTCTTTATAATTTTGATGGGCATCACATTCAATTGTAGTGATGAAGCGTGTACCCATTTTTACACCGTCTGCGCCCATTGCTAAGATTTGATCTATGTCGGCGCGATCGCTAATTCCCCCTGTCACAATTAAAGGTATCCTCACACCCATTGTCTCAGTTAAATATTCTCGCACTTGTGAAATCACCCAGGCGATCGAGAATCCTGGAACGTTGATTTGTTCACATTGGGTAAAATGTCCCCCTACTTTCTGGCAATTTTCCAGAATCAAGGCATCGGGTAGACGATTATATCGACTTTTCCAAGTCTGACAAAGATATTGGGCTGAGTCTGCATTGGCGACAGTTGGCACTAAAGCCACATCAGGATAATCGGCGGTATACTCTGGTAAATTTAAAGCTACTGCACCCCCTGTCACAATCAGATTTGCGCCCTCGGCAGCTGCGGTTTTTGCTAATTCTGGGTAATCTTTCGTACCTACAAGAATATTCACCCCAATTACCCCATCAGGGCTAATACTCCTAGCTTTGGCTAATTCATCAATTAAAGCTAGGCGATTAGCTGTAAAAAAACTACTCTTTTGACGGGGGTTAAAATACGGTGAATCCAAGCCAATCCCCAGGGTGGCAATCATCCCCACCCCGCCAGCATTGGCAACTGCTCCAGCCAATTTTGCACCAGATACCCGCACCGCCATTGCAGCTTGCATGATGGGATAACGTGCAATATGTTTACCAATCTGCAAGGGATGAAGGTTCGAGTGCATGACAAATTTGCTCATTTATTAACTAAATAACTGAGAAGTAATTTTATCATCTTGGTGTGTCTTTTTAGGGGTATAGGGGTGTGAGGGTATAGGGGTATAAGGGTTTGTAGAAACTACACATCATTCTTTTGGCATAAGTCAAAATTTAAATTTACTACAATTTACTACTTGACAACTGTATTGCTATACAGTTATATAATTTATATACGACCGAATACACCAATTCCGCGAAAAGGCTACAGACGCTTAGTCTGAAAACTTCAGACTGCATCGGACTTTTTGAAATTACGTATACGCTAGCTTTCTTGTACCCCTCGGCTTAAGCGGGTGCGTAGTTATGAATTGGTTGTATTTCTTTGTCGTTCAAGATTTCACAAATTTATTCGCACTCATTACCAAATATGACAACTCTTCTCCAAGAGCGTAGTAGCTCTAATTTATGGGATAGATTCTGTAACTGGATCACTAGTACAGAAAATCGGATGTATGTGGGATGGTTTGGCGTAATCCTGATCCCTACGGCTTTAACTGCGGCAATTGTGTTTATTTTGGCGTTTATTGCTGCGCCTCCTGTGGATGTAGACGGTATCCGCGAGCCTGTTTCTGGTTCACTGCTGTATGGAAATAACATCATCACTGCTACTGTAGTTCCGACTTCGGCGGCGATTGGTTTGCACTTGTACCCCATTTGGGAGGCTGCTTCTTTAGATGAGTGGCTATACAATGGCGGCCCCTATCAAATGATTGTGTTGCACTTCCTGTTGGCTATCTATGCTTATATGGGTCGGCAATGGGAATTAAGCTATCGTTTAGGAATGCGTCCTTGGATTCCTGTGGCTTTTTCTGCGCCTGTGGCTGCTGCAACTGCGGTGTTATTGATTTACCCCATTGGACAAGGTAGTTTTTCCGATGGCATGATGTTGGGTATTTCCGGTACATTCAATTTCATGATTGTGTTTTCACCGGAACACAATATTCTCATGCACCCATTCCATATGATTGGTGTAGCGGGAGTTTTTGGTGGGGCTTTGTTCTCGGCAATGCACGGTTCTTTGGTAACTTCTACCCTTGTGCGGGAAACCTCAGAGGTGGAATCAGCCAATATTGGTTATAAGTTTGGTCAAGAAGAAGAAACCTATAACATCGTAGCGGCACATGGTTACTTTGGGCGGTTAATCTTCCAATATGCCAGCTTTAATAATTCACGTTCTTTACACTTCTTCCTAGCTGCTTGGCCTGTCGTGGGTATTTGGTTTGCGGCTTTGGGTGTCAGCACCATGTCATTTAACTTGAATGGATTCAACTTCAATAACTCGATTTTGGATCACCAAGGACGCACAATTGACACCTGGGCAGATTTATTAAATAGGGCGAATTTAGGGATTGAAGTTATGCACGAGCGTAATGCTCACAACTTCCCCCTAGATTTAGCCTCTGGTGAAGCTCAACCAATAGCCCTGGCTGCTCCTGCGATCGCTAGCTAGTTACTGCGTTTATGCTGCTCTAAACATTTGCACCCTAATTTTAGGGTGCTTTTTTATTAGTTAGAAAATTGTTTTCGTGTTCTGCAAAGCTTTAATACTTTCGGCTTGTTGGAGGATTCTTTCGCTAATGCGATCGCAAGCTAATTCACAAAGTTCAAAAATCATCGGATCAGCAATCTCATAAAAAGCACTAGTCCCTTTGGGTTGACGAGTGACAATTCCTGCTTGGGTTAAGACTTTCAGGTGTTTAGACAAATTGGCTTGTCCCAAACCTGTAGCTTCCGTGAGTTCCATCACATTCATTGGCCCTGACTTCAGACACGCCAGGATTTGCAGCCGACTAGCTTCCGATAGCATTTTAAAATAGTCAGCAACCGCCGCAAATATATCTAAATCAGCCTGAGACGGTTTAGTTTTCGGCATAGGCAGATGCAATAGTCGGTGCCAAAATAATTGAATAACTAATTAGTATTATACGCAACTGCCAAGAGGAGGATAACGGATAGAGAACAGGGAATAAGAACTATTGAATATTTCACAGCCGTGATTAATCACGTTCATAGGAACTAATGACGAAATTACAAAAGAAATTACTAATTTTATTGAGTGCAGCGTTCATTGTTGCAGGTGCGGCGGGTTGCGGCCGTTTTTTTGGCAGTTCTGGAGACTTAGTTGAGCGAGTGAGTGATGGTGATACTTTAGTAGTTAAGGATGCCAAGGGCAATAAATTTACAGTGCGCTTTGCTTGTATGGATGCGCCGGAAATACCCCACTCTCGCAAAGAACAAGCTAGTAGGAAAGTTAGAGATCGCAATCAATTTAATTGGGGTGCAAAAGCACAAGCTAGGTTAGAGCAATTGGTTAAACAAAACGGCGATCGCGTTACCCTGACGATTACCGATAGCGATCGCTATGGACGGAAGGTCGCTGAAGTCCGTTTAACAAATGGTACTTTCGTCCAAGAAGTTTTGTTAAAAGAAGGATTAGCTAAGGTTTATCGTCCTTATTTAAATAAGTGTCCCAGTAAAAATTTAGTGCAGCAAGCAGAAGCTCAAGCACAGCAGCAAAGAACTGGGATTTGGGGTGATACTGAGTTTACAGATCCTTGGGAGTATCGGAGTGTGAGTAAGAGGAAGTAGTATCTGTGTTGTTGATTTTATTTAACTACTTGAATAATTTATTTTCTGGAAGTCCCTAATAACGCTCTCTTCTTTCCATAAGCAATTGAGGCTCGACATTTTCAACATTTGCTATTGCCGCTAATCGAGGAATTCCTTGCAAAGCATCGCTGATTTTACCTGATTTAGCTCGTAGCCAAGCCGCATGAGGCGCGTAAGCTAAACTTTGGGCGATTTCATAACCTGCTTGATGAATCACTGCTTGTTGTGACTCAACTTCTATGTTTTCAGCAAACCGAATAAATACTAAACCTGTGGGAACAGCAAGTGAACCGCCTGGTTGTGTATATACAGGACTGAGTGTATCTGTAATTGCAGGCTGTGGTTCACCAGCAAAGACAGCGATTTTCCCTTCATTCAAGACTAAAACTGGTGTAGATGCTTGTGTGCTTGGTTGTTTGTAGTGTACAGCATAGTATCCAGGCTGCCGACTGAATAACACCGCCGTCTCTTTGCCAACATGAATTTGTTGGGGATATTCACTAAAGTAGTCTGATGGAAATCTCACTTCAGCAATTAGGGGTAGAGAATACGCCTGGAGAAAAAACTCTATCATCTTGTTTAAATTCTAATGATTTTTGGGAATCCGCCAATTGATCTCGTAAACTCTAATCAAGCAGAGTCAAGATGAATCCGTTAGATGTTTTGTTGGTAGTGAGGACTAAATTCCTCACTACCAAACGATTACTCTTGTTTTTCTTGTAGACAACAAGAAGTTTACCTAATAGGACTTACGCATGAAAACGAAAAATCAAGGGTTTGGAGAAGGGTATAGGGGTATGGGGGTATAGGGGTGTAAATATTTAAAACCCTTACACCCCTATACCCTTACCCCCTTACACCCAGTCTCAACAGACAGCCTGGATGCGTAAGTCCTGCCTAAGTTGCTGTTTGCTCACATTTTGTAACTTCTATCACCGAGATTCTGGAAAAATCGCAGGCAGGCTTGTATTTAGTGGCTAATACTAAATTCTGTCTAAGCTGCGGCTTGCGGGTGATTCCTTCCAGATATACACACGCCAGCCAGAGGCTTAGATGTAACTAAATTCCAGGAGATTAAATTATGGTTCAGGTTCGCTATGGCGGCCAGAATGGTGAACAGTATGAACTTGTCATTAGTAATGATCACATTGTAGTTCGTACTCAAAACCGCAGTGTACTTGTAGGCGATCGCCCGTTTGAAGTAGCATCTGTCTCACCTGAAGCTCGTAGTATCCTCAATCAATTTGAGTTAACAACCCGATTTCGGCAAGCAGGTGTAGAGATCCTGCAAGTCAAAGCACCAAATCAAGATGGTGCTTTACGTGACGAAGCTAAGGAAATTTTAAATCAAGAACCAGAAATCCAATTTGCTGGGCGGGTATTGGTTGATCCTCAGTCGAGACAACCAGTAGTCTACACTGAAAACCTCTTCGTCAAGTTTGATGATGAGGCGGAAGCTAGCACCTGTGAGGCAGTTTTGGAGCGTTACAATTTGACCATCAAACGTCAACTTGAATATGCTCGCAATGCTTATTTCGTCAGTGCGCCTGCAAACACTGGTTTAGCTGTCTTTGACTTGGCTGAACAACTACTTGATGAAGAATCTGTGGAACTATGCCATCCTGAGTTAGTCAGGGAATTTCGCCAGCGTCAAGTTTTTCCTCAACAATGGCATCTCAAGGAAACCACGATTAATGGTAAGAATATTAATGCTCATGCCAACGTAGAAGCAGCTTGGAAATTCAGCGACGGTACAGGCACAACGATCGCCATTATTGATGATGGTGTAGATATCGACCATGAAGAGTTCCGTTCCTCTGGTAAGGTTGTCGCGCCCAGGGATGTCACCAGAAAAAGTAATAATCCCAGACCAGGAAACTCAGATCATCACGGTACAGCCTGTGCAGGGGTAGCGTGTGGTGATGGTAACTTTGGCGCATCGGGTGTAGCACCAAAGGCTAAACTCATGCCAATTCGGTTTGTGTCGGCGTTGGGGTCACAAGATGAAGCGGACGCTTTTGTCTGGGCGGCGCAAAATGGCGCAGATGTGATTTCTTGTAGCTGGGGGCCACCGGATGGAATTTGGTGGGAACCTACTGACCCTGGACATCTGCAAAAAGTGCCTTTACCAGACTCTACACGCTTGGCGATGGATTACGCCTTTACTAAAGGACGGAATGGTAAAGGCTGTGTGATTTTATTTGCAGCTGGGAATGGGAATGAGAGTGTTGATAATGACGGTTACGCTAGCTACCCAAAAGTTATTGCTGTTGCTGCTTGTAACGACTTGAACAGAAGAAGTGCCTACAGCGACTTTGGGAGTGCAGTCTGGTGTGCTTTCCCCAGCAATAACGGCTACAGTTCTCAAACCCCTGGCATTTGGACAGCAGATCGCACTGGTTTAGCTGGTTACAATAATGGCAATACTAGCCAGGGCGACCAAGCAGGTAACTATACTAATAGTTTCGGTGGAACTTCGAGTGCTTGTCCTGGGGTAGCTGGGGTTGTGGCTTTGATTCTTTCCCGTAACCCGAATTTACGCTGGGACGAAGTCAAAGACATTATTAAACGTTCGTGCGATCGCATTGATGAAACTGGCGGCAATTATGATGCTAATGGACGTAGCCCTTTTTATGGTTACGGCCGCGTCAATGCCCTCAAAGCAGTAGAACTGGCATCACCGCCACAACCCGAACCCGTCGGGATTTTCAAAGCTGTGCAGGATGTCCCTATTCAAGATTTGCAGACATCAACACTCGGTTTAGCGATCGCCAACACCAACCCGATTAAATCTATCAAAGTTGAAGTAGATATTGAGCATACCTACATTGGGGATTTAGTTGTTACTCTCATTCCCCCCGCAGCTACAGGAGTCTTACCAATCATCCTCCATAACCGTCTAGGCGGTGCGACAGACAACATCAAAAAAACCTATGATGAAGTCAACATTCCAGAACTAGCTGCCCTCAAAGGTAAAAGTCCCCAAGGCGATTGGACTTTGGAAGTAGCAGATAAAGCCCAAGCCGATACAGGTAAAATTCGCAGTTTGACTATTGAAATTGGGTTTTCAGAATAGTTGAAGAAATAGGGATGTGGAGGTATAGGGGAAGAAAGACTAATAACCAATAAATCATGAGTTACGCCCCCAGATTAATCTGGGGGTGATTAATTTTGCATTGATATTAGGCGATCGCTTGTATGGGAATTGCCGATGATGGGGTTTCCTGCTGATGTAAAGGAATCTCAATCCAAAACTCACATCCTTTACCCAACTCCGAATCACATCTTAAAATGCCAGAATGTTTTTCTACAATAATTTGGTAACTAATCGATAAACCTAAGCCCGTACCTTGACCCACAGGTTTAGTTGTGAAAAAGGGATCAAATAATTTTTGTTTAACTTTCTCTGTCATCCCTGGGCCGTTATCACAAATTCTCACCAATACACGGTCATTTTTTAGCAGTTGAGTACTAATTTTAATATAACTAGGATTATTATCAATTTCTTGTTGAGAACGTTCAGCATTGTAACTATTGAGAGCATCAATTGCATTATTAATGATGTTCAAAAATACTTGGTTTAACTGTCCTGCATGACACTCTACCAAAGGTAACTGCCCATACTCTCTAATAATGTCAATTTTCGGATTCTCTGGTTTAGCCTTAAATCGATTTTGCAAAATTAACAGCGTACTTTCAATTCCTTCGTGGATATCGACTGCTTTCATTTCTGCTTCATCCAAACGAGAGAAATTGCGTAAAGATAAAACTATTTGCTGAATACGCTGAGATCCCATCGTCATTGAACCTAGAATTTTTGGTAGGTCTTCTTGAATAAATTCCAAGTCCATATCATTAATTCTTGATTTAATTCTTGGACTAGGATTGGGAAACTCTTCTTGATATAAGCGGATTAACTGTAGTAATTCTTTAGTATATTCATTCGCATGAGTAACGTTGCCATAAATGAAATTCACGGGATTATTAATTTCATGCGCTACCCCAGCTACTAACTGACCTAAACTAGACATTTTTTCGGTTTGAATCAGTTGCGCTTGAGTACTTTGTAGTTCTTGTAAGGCTATTTGCAGTTCTAACTCTGCTTGTTTGCGTTCAGCGATTTCTAACTCTAAACGCTGATTCATATTAGTTAATTCTGTATTTTTAATCAGTGTCTCATGGGATTTAGCCAATTTAACCGCCATGTGATTAAATGCTTGTGCCAAGTCTTCAATTTCATCGCCTGTATGAATATTTAAACGATAATCAAAGTTACCTGCGGCAATTTCCGATGTTCCCGTCTGTAAGTTTTGTAAAGATTTGATGGTTGGCTGCCAAATTAACATAAATTCACCGACCATCAGCATTAAAATTACTGCTACAACTACAAAAGAAATAATTCTTTGGACTTGATGCAAATTTTCTAAATCTTGTTCTACTAAAAGCCTCTCTTCGTCGGCACTTTGAATTAATTGATCGAGAAATAATTTAATATCTCTATTAAAAGAATTAATCGAGCGAAAATAAAGCTGTGAATCGACTGTATTCGCTTGACTAGAACTTTGCTCAATTAATTGAGTGGCAATGCGGCGAAGAAACTTATGACGAAGCAGAATCACCGATATTTCTTCTTGTTTGCTGGGCATGGAAATTTTCAACTCATCTAGAGCCTTGATAAACTCCTTGTGAGATGTTTCAATTTCTGCGTTTTGATTTTGGAATAAAACAAAATCTTTGAGTGTCAGGATTTCTGACTTGAGGGCGTTGTCTGCTGCTAACGCTGCTTTGATGGTTCTTGCCGTTTCATCACTTTTCTTACCTACAGTCTGCTTAATCTGCTGCACTACGACCGTATTCCCAATGAGGATAGCTACCACGAGTCCAACAGATATAGCAGAACTTGTCAGTAGCTTTGTAGAGATTTTCATTTTTCTGGGAGAGAAATTAAGTTCAATTCTTGGCGGATTTTTTGTATCTGATCATATTCAGAAGCAATGACAAGGGTATATCCGTCGGACTGACTACCTCCAATCACATCAAGACCAGTAGGAAGACTCAGAAAAGCTTGCTGAAGCTGATGAATTAACTTAGGGGGTAGTTCCTCCGATACTACTATGGGAAAATTAGGTGTGGGAGCAGATTCCCAGATAGTTTTAGTGTTTTTTGATGCGAGTTTATCATTTTTTTGTTGATTAGTATAGGCAACAATATTGGTAGCGACAGCATCAACCATGTTATTTTCTAGTGCTGCCATACTTTGCTCATGATTCCCCACATAGATAACTTGAGTAAAGTCCTGGTAAGGATTTTCTTGTCTTTGTTGTTTCCAATCTGCTAATGCTGTGATGTAGCCAAAGGTTGAGGTTTGATCAACAAAAGCAATACTTTTGCCTTTTAGGTCTTGTAATGTTTGAATATTGCTGTTGGCCTTAACAATAATACATAACCGATACCAAGGTTGACCTGTGTTGGTGTCGATGGGAGCTACCAAAGGTTGAATTTTTGCACCTTTGTCTACAGCTTCCAAATAAGTAACTGAGCCTAAATAGGCTATGTGGATTTTATTTTCGACTAGTAGCTGTACAACTTCTTTATTGTCCTTGGCAATCTCGAAATCAACTTGTCGCTCCAAATACTTTTCTAAATGATTGTCTAAAGATTTAAGTACTTGTTCTTGCTCTGTCTGATTCTGAGTAGGCATTAACCCAATGCGGAGAATGGGTAGGTCGTCTTTGCTATTATCTAAAATGGTAGGGCTTTCGTATGCACTACCCTGTCTTTCCTTGGTGCGCCGGGATACTTTTAGGGGTGATGGAGTTGAAGGAGAATCGACACTAGCCCGACTATAGGGGGATGTGTTGCCAGTACAGCTAACAGTCAGCAGTGATGCGATCGCACCTAAAATTAAAATTTTGCCACTCCATACCGACCGCTTACTAATTAGCCACTGCAAGGCTTTTCTCATAGGATTAGAATTCGGTGAGTAATAGTGCTGACCTAGAATCAGCTAAACACATTCCGCGCCAAGGATACATTAGGTGAATATTGTCAAGTTTATACTGGATTAGCGATGACATCAATATCATAAAGGAAATGGGGCATGGGGAAATGGGAATGAAGGAGACAAGGAGAACTTAAGATTTTAGATTTAAACCCAATCCAAAATCCGTTTTGAAAAGTTTCCTCCGGCGAGTTTCCCTCCTACAGAAGTTTTCGCAAAATCCGAAATCCAAAATTTTATTGCCCAATACATTTCTTCGGTCAAAATAAAACAGCAGTTTTCAGCCAGGGACTAGTTATGTTGGAACATGATGTGATTATTGTCGGGGGTGGATTGGCGGGGTGTCGAGCGGCTGTGGAAATTGCCCGCAATGACCCTAGTTTAAAAGTGGCTGTGGTGGCAAAAACTCACCCCATTCGATCGCACTCGGTTGCTGCCCAAGGTGGTATCGCGGCAACTTTAAAAAATGTGGATTCTACTGATACTTGGGAAGCCCATGCTTTTGATACCGTCAAAGGTTCTGATTATCTCGCAGACCAAGATGCAGTAGCAATTCTCACTCAAGAAGCACCAGATGTAGTCATTGATTTAGAACACATGGGGGTTTTGTTCTCCCGTTTAAACGATGGTCGCATTGCACAACGGGCTTTTGGTGGTCATTCTCACAACCGTACCTGCTACGCCGCCGATAAAACTGGTCACGCCATCTTACATGAATTGGTCAATAATTTGCGGCGGTATGGTGTGCAGATATATCAAGAATGGTATGTGATGCGCCTAATTTTGGTAGACAATGAGGCGAAAGGCTTGGTGATGTACCGCCTGTTAGATGGTCATGTTGAGGTAGTACGGGCAAAAGCCGTGATGTTTGCTACAGGGGGATATGGTCGCGTTTACAATACCACCTCTAATGATTATGCTTCTACTGGTGATGGTTTGGCGATGACTGCGCTGGCTGGTTTACCTCTAGAAGATATGGAGTTTGTACAGTTCCATCCTACAGGGTTGTATCCGGTGGGGGTGCTGATTTCAGAAGCAGTACGGGGAGAAGGCGCATATCTGATTAACTCCGAAGGCGATCGCTTCATGGCAAATTATGCACCCAGTCGCATGGAACTAGCTCCCCGCGATATTACTTCACGGGCGATCGCCTACGAAATTCGGGCTGGGCGAGGGATAAATCCTGAGGGAAGTGCAGGCGGCCCTTTTGTCTATCTGGATTTGCGACACATGGGTAAAGAAAAAATTATGAGTCGCGTTCCCTTCTGTTGGGAGGAAGCACACCGCTTAGTCGGGGTAGATGCAGTTACCCAACCAATGCCGGTGCGTCCGACAATTCACTATTGTATGGGTGGAATTCCTGTCAACACTGATGGGAGAGTCCGCAGTAGTGGCGATGGTTTGGTTGAGGGTTTCTTTGCGGCTGGTGAGACGGCTTGTGTGTCTGTCCACGGTGCGAACCGCTTGGGTAGTAATTCTCTACTGGAGTGTGTCGTTTATGGTAAACGCACTGGGGCAGCGATCGCGCAATATGTGCAGCAACGTAAACTACCTACTGTCGATGAGCAATATTACATCACACAAGCCCAGCAAGAAATTCAAGCCTTAATCGCCCAACCTGGACAATACCGCATTAACCAAATCCGCCAAGAATTTCAAGATGCAATGACGGAGTTTTGTGGCGTTTTCCGCACTGAGGAATTGATGCGTACGGGGTGGCAAAAAATCACAGAGATACAACAAAAATGCCATCAAATTTATTTAGATGACAAAGGTAATTGTTGGAATACAGAACTGGTAGAAGCTTTAGAATTGCAGAGTTTAATGGTAGTTGGACAGACTATTTTAGCCTCAGCCATCAATCGCCAAGAAAGTCGCGGCGCACATTTCCGCGAAGATTACCCCCAGCGAGATGACGCTAATTTTCTCAAACATACAATGGCTTATTATTCACCAGCCGGGATTGATATTCAATATCGTCCAGTGGCAATTACGATGTTTGAGCCACAGGAGAGGAAATATTAGTATATGTTTGCGGGTTGACTGTTGAGGGTTAACAGTCAACCAACTTTTTTCTGAGCTTTATCTCTATTGATGATTAAATCCTCTGTGTTGAGGGAATACTGAGTTTGATTCCACATTCTAGGGATTAGAAAATGGTGGTCACTAACCACTATTTTGCATTTTGCATCAGTATTTATTTTGTTAAAAAATATGAATGAAATATACATATCCTATGCTTGGAAAGACAACAAAAGCGAATTAGGGCAACGCCGGGAAGAGTTAGTTGATAAAATCTGTGAAACACTACTAGCTCAGAACTATAAATTAATTCGCGATCGCCATCATTTATCTCTGGGTAAAAGCATACAGAAATTTATGCAGGAAATTGGATGTGGCAATTATGTAATTGTGGTCATCAGTGACAAATATTTGCAATCAGAATACTGTATGTTTGAAGCTGTGGAAATTCTCAAATCTAAGGAATATGAGCAAAAAATCTTTCCCATAGTATTAGAAGATGCTGATATTTACACCAGAGAGGGTCAATTTAAATACATAAATTACTGGAAACTGCAAAAACAAAAAATAGATGAGATTATTAATGTCGATGTGCAACTTAATATAGATTCAGCCATGAATATTGTAGCGGATAAAATTATCGAAATATCTCAAAAGATTGATGATTTTATCCTATTCATCGCTGATAAACTCAGCATTAACCCGGCGATAAACTTTGATGGATTTATCGATCAGCTTACCTCAGCTATTAAAGAGGATGCTGCAACAATGAGAAATCACAAGAGTATTTTAGTAGCAGGTACGGGCAACTATCAATTACCTGAAGAAATTTATCTCACAGCTAAAAAACTTGGTGAAAAAATCGCTAATTATGACTACAACTTGATTACAGGTGGTTGGCAAGGGGTAGATTATGTAGTGTCCGAAAGTTTTGCTAATAACCTCGCACAAAAAAATGTTCCTCTTTCGCAGAAGTTAACACAAATAGTTGTGCATGGAACGCAGCCTATATTTAGGGGTGGAACTGTACAATACACAGAATCAGGAACTAATGAGTGGCTCAAGTGTTTGCAGCAAGCTGATGTAGTTATTTTGCTGGGAGGTCTTGGTGGTACTTATGAAACTTACCTATATGCTAAACAGGAAAAAATTCCCGTAATTCCTATTGTTTGTACTAATGGCGATGCTAAAAAAGTATTTGATGAAATGCTGCAAAATTGGGATCATCAACTCATCGGTAACATCTCCATTGACAAGTTTAAGTCACTCAATCAATACATCAATGATGAATTTACGGCAGCAGATGTAGTAAATGATGTTATGGATATGGTCAATGAAATTATCTTTGCTAAAACTATGCTGAAACCATAAAATGCTGAGGGGTCTAGTTGATAGCAACCAGACCCCTCAGTTCTGTCCTTCTATTTGGTGCAATTTATTCTCCTTGACGTGCTTTTGTCAGTTGGTATTGCAATGTTTACTTCAACCTCTCATAGTCACTTCTTCAGCTCGTCGTTTGGCGTTACTCTTGATTCATATCTTTAACCAAGGGTGTTACCACTTCTTATTTTCTTTCAGAGGTTGTTGCAATTCCATCTATATACTAACATGATTTTCTGTAATGCAAGGTACATTTTAAAATTTTTATTTATGAGAAATTGGAATTTTTTGTAGCATCATCAAGCTCAACTGCAAATTTGATTTTTAAATTTCATAATTACTAATTACTTTAAATAAACCTTAAGAAAGACAAAGGTTTTTGAACAAATCTTTCAATTTTAGATACAATAAAGTTTGTATAATCATAAAATCAAACTACCAAAATTAATCGGCACTACTTAGCCACAGAGTATCTGCCACTTAATAAAAACTACTGGCTAAATCTTGACTGAATTACAGACTTTCAGGGTAACTAAATAAAAGTTGCTACTCATAACCCGGATTTAGTAGAGAACATTACTAATTGAGATTTTTCAGGCTTTTCACTGCTATTAAGCAAAAAATGCCAACTACGATATACATTTGCTGACGATTTCGGCATATATATCGCTAAAAAACATTCATAAAAATCAGACCACTGAAATCAAGAGCAATCAAGATGACCAGAGGAGGATAACATGGAAATCTTTGATTATGTAATTTTAGGAGCTGGATTAGGTGGATTAGCAACAGCCGCTTGCTTAACACGTCAGGGATATAATGTCGCCGTTTTAGAAAAACACTATTTACCTGGTGGTTGCTGTCACACATTTGATTATGGTGAATACAGTTTTTGTGCTGATGTGCATTATATTTCTCAATGTGGTTCTGGTCAGACAATTGGTCAATTTCTCAACTACATTGGCAGAGATATCCCCTTTAATAGCCTTGACCCAGACTGCATAGATCGTGTCATCACACCAGAGGTAGATTTTAAAATTCCCCTGGGCTGGGAAAGTCTGCGTTACCGATTGTTGTCTACCTTCCCAGAAGAAGCTAATGCTATCCATCGCTACTGTTATGAAATTCAGCAACTCCACCAAGAAATTCGCAGCTTAGGTCAAGACCTGCATTGGTATGATCGAAAGTGGTCTGATTGGTTAAAGTTGCCCAAATATTTCCATCTCTTTCGCAAGCGGAATTGGACTCTGCAAGATTTATATAACCATGTTGGGTTATCACCTAAATTACAAGCAATCCTCGCTGGACAAAGTGGTGATTACGCACTACCACCCCAAGAAATCGCCCTCATCACCCATACTTCCCTAGTTTGGGACTACTCTGAAGGTGCATATTATCCCAAACATCACTTTCAGCACTTTGTAGACACTATTGTTGATGTGATTACCGCAGGTGGTGGTGTCGTTGCTTATGCTACCACCGTTAACCATATCCAAGTCAGTAACGGCAGTGTCCATAGTGTGTTGGCTGACGGCAAAATATATCGTGCTACCAAGGCATATATTAGTGACCTTGATCCTAAATTAACAGTGGAATTAATGCACGACAGTGAAGCCATCAGTCACAAGGAACATCGGCGGCTGGCTGGCTATGAATACTCAGCTAGTGCTTTTAATATTTACCTAGGTTTAGACGACCGCTTTGAACCCCAGCGTTACGGTATCGGTAACTGGAACGTTTGGTACTACCCTACAGGCAACCTCAACCGGGAATATCATCAACAATTGCAAGGTGATTTTAGCCGTCCCTGGATTTTCCTTTCTTGTCCCACCATGAAATCTGATGAACCAGGAATGGCCCCGCCAGGTCATCATATTTTAGAAATTGCCACAGTTTGCCCTTACGCACCTTTTGAACATCTGCATAAAACGGACTTAACAGCTTACAAAGCTAAAAAGCGGGAAATTTACCAACAAATTATGCACAGTGTCACGGATTTGATTCCTGATGTAGACAACTATGTGCGCATGAAGATTTACGGTACACCCACCACCAGTGAATATTATTTGGGACAGCCAGAAGGCAATATTTATGGTGCAAAATTAGTCCCTCAACAAGTGGGATTAAATCGCATAGGATACACAACGGAGTTACCCAACCTGTTTTTAGTCGGTGCCAGTGCAGGGTATCCCAGTGTACCGGGGGTGATTGGTAATGGCATGGATGTGGTAGAACTGCTGACTGGGGAATCAGTACGGCGAAGAGTTTCTCGGACTCAGCCTTTGGTGGAAGCGAGATGAGTGTTGTGAAGGATAAGGGTGTAGGAGTATAAAGGAGACAACTAATGACTATCAAGAACCTCGATTTTTGCAAGAAATCGGGGTTTTGATGTCTCTTAATCCAGTAAATTGGGAACAGGTTCTACTTTTATGGTTGTCATAAATTGAGAACTACCAATAGAGGTTGCATCCCATGAACCGCATTCTCATCGCTGAAGATGAACCCCGCATTGCGGCTTTTATTGAAAAAGGCTTACGTTCTCACGGTTTTACTACAGCTGTGGCTACTGATGCTGGTTCTGCTACAAACATGGCCTTAAGTAGCAGTTTTGACTTGATGATTTTGGATTTAGGGCTTCCTGGTAAAGATGGTTTAGATGTGTTATCAGAACTACGGGGACAAGGGGAAATTTTTCCGGTAATTATTTTAACTGCCCGTGATGATATTCAAGATAAAGTGGCGGGGTTTGAAGCGGGTGCGGATGACTATGTAACCAAACCATTCCGGTTTGAGGAATTGTTAGTGCGGGTAAAAGCTAGGTTGCGTCAAAGTGGTAACAATCAAGCGATGGAAGAGACGGTTCTCAAGGCGGGAAGTGTAGTTTTAGACTTGCGATCGCGTAAAGTCAAAGTAGGTCTGAACACTGTAGAATTACCAGCCAGGGAATTTACTCTAGCAGAAACTTTCTTTCGCCATCCTGGGCAAGTTTTAAGTCGTGAACAATTATTAGATAGGGTCTGGGGTTACGACTATGATCCAGGCTCAAATATCGTTGATGTTTATGTTGGTTATTTACGCAAAAAATTAGGTAGTGAGTTAATTGAAACTGTTCGGGGTATGGGTTATCGTCTACGAACTTGAAGATTTTAAAAGCCTTCAAAATTCATGCCCTAATGGAATGAATAAATCTCAAAGTAAGTCCTAATATAGTTATCTGCAATGTGGAGAAATAAAAGCATCCAAGCATCAATAGTCAAAACTTATCAACAAGGTAATAAAGGTTTTTTTTGGGCTACACGTACTCGTATTATCTTTTGGTATGCCATCATTTTGTGCTTCATTTTTGTAATATTTGTCCCGGCATTTCGTCAAGTTTTATACGCACGAGTTAATAGCCGAGTCCATCGAGAAACAACTGAGAAAATGAAGGTATTCGAGCAGTTAATCAGTGGTGAAACAAAATTATCTGAAGGCATTGAAAGTGAAGAATATGAAGATGTTAATCGACTAAAAGAAACCGATATTCGTCTGATTAAACCACCCAAAACAAGAGCAGAATTAAGAGAATTTTTGGATGCTTTTTTAGGGAATCAACTGCCAGAAGATGATACTTTCCTCATTGTGTTATGGAAAGGTAAATTCTATAAATCTAGTCCTAGAGCCAGACCAAAAGAACTGAGCAGAGACTCTCGACTAATTCGATATTGGTCAAATTTAAAAGAACCAGAACAAGGAGAAAAGGTAATTCCTGGTAGTAGCGTTGATAGCGTAATTTATCTAGCTAGACCTGTTAAAATTGACGGCGAAGTCATGGGAGTTTTTGTCATTGCTAACGCTACTGCTGGGGAACGTGGAGAAGTTTTGGAAGCTGTCTCTGTGATTATTCAAGTGAGTGTAGGAGTTTTGTTTCTAGCGTTAATTTTAGCTTGGTTTGCTGCTGGAAAAATTCTTGCACCTTTACGCTTATTAACTCAGACGGCGCGTCAAATTAGCGAAACAGATTTAAATCAACGCCTGACTGTAGATGGTGGTGGCGAACTTGCAGAATTAGCAGCTACCTTTAATGAAATGATGGATAGATTACAGGCTGCTTTTATTAGTCAACGCAACTTCATTAACGATGCTGGACATGAACTGCGAACACCCATTACTATTATTCGTGGTCATTTAGAGCTGATGGGTGATGATCCACAAGAAATACAAGAAACTCTAGCTCTAGTAATGGATGAATTAGAACGGATGAACCGCTTTGTTAATGATTTGATGTTATTAGCCAAAGCAGAACATCCTGATTTTTTGCAGTTAGAAACAGTTGATGTTCTCACGTTCACAGAAGAATTATTTGCCAAGGTAAAAGCTTTAGGTGATGGACTACGCTCCACTATAGGCGATCGCAATTGGCAACTCCAAGCCGCTGCTAAAGGTAAAATTGTCGCAGACCGTCAACGCCTGACTCAAGCTGTGATGAATTTGGCACAAAACGCCACTCAACACACAAACAATGCTGATACAATTGCCCTGGGTTCGATGATTCACCAGGGTAAAGTGAGCTTTTGGATACGTGACACTGGAGAAGGTATCGCCAAACCTGATCAACAGAGAATTTTTCAGCGTTTTGCTCGCGCTACCAATAGTCGTCGTCGTTCTGAAGGTGCTGGTTTAGGGTTATCTATTGTCCAAGCCATTATAGAAGCACATGGCGGACAAGTGACCATAGAAAGCCAACTAGGAGCAGGATCTATATTCACAATTATCTTACCTTTGGAATCACCTCAAGCAGCAAAATTAATTATGTAAATAAGTGAAAGGTAGACTAATCAAATCAATTTTTTTCGGTGTTAGCGGTACATCACTACTAGCATTTTTATTGGCTTGTTATTATGAACCAAATCAGCGAGCAGCTATAGCAGTTCCTCAATCGGTGGAAGCAGCTTTCCAAGCTAAGTATTCTGATATTCCTCACACTTGGCAAAGACATGAATACGGTTATGAAGCAGTTTTTATCCAAAATAATCTTAAATATGAGGCGGAATTTTCAGACACAGGAGAATGGTTAGAAACTGAATACTACGCGCAAGAAAAAGATTTTCCGCCTTTTATATTAAACCGCATTAAGCAAGAACGTCCTCAATTTATTATCACAAAATATGAAATTGAAATTACGCCTAAAGGTATATTTTATGAAGTAGATATCACTGATGGAGAAACTGAGGAAGAATTATATTTCGATAGTCAAGGTAATCCTCAAATTGATTTGTATGAGGATTAATTTTAACCAGAAGGCAGAAGGGAGTCTGCAATGTTTTATAGCCAAACATCAAAGGTGTCTTTCCTCTAGACACGCTACTTCCCACCCTGTGGTTCTGACTTTTCACGGGATCTGGAAAACCCCTCTCCAAACCTCTCACGCCAGTTGCTACAAGTCGGAAAAGCCGCCCAACGCACTGGCTCCCCTACAAGGAGAGAGGCTTTAATTTTCCCCCTTCCCTGGTAGGGAAGGAGGTTAGGGGGGTTAGGTTTTGCGTTAACTTTTCCACATAACGTGAAAAGTCAGCCCTGTGGATAGGCTGCGCCTCCGTAAAGAAAGCCAGCTACAAGTCGGGAAACCTCTTTCGGCAGTTCCTTCCGGCGGAAACGGTGGAAAATTAATAGCTAGCTTTACCAATCATCTGCTTCAGACTGCCGCTCAATTTGCGCGATCGCTAGTTTTGCTAAAACTCGCACCACTTGCTGCTCATCATTGAGTAATGCTTGTAAAGGTTCTAAAGCAGTGCGATCGCCAATTTTACCCAAAGAGTTAATCGCTGCTTTTCTCACATCTAAGTCGGTATCTTGAATTGCCAAAATTAAATGGGGTACAGCAGGCAAATGATTTACCTGTCCCAATGCAGCTGCTGCTTCGGTACGAATCAAAGGTTCTGGGTCAGTCAAAGCCGAAACTAAAAGATTACAGGACTTTTCATCAGACTGTTCTTGTGCCACATGACCCAACGCACCAATCACCGCACAGCGGACATCTACTGAAGCGTCATTCAACGCCTTGTACAAATAATCTGCGGCTTCAGAACCAATAAACGCCAACGCCCAAGCTGCATGACCTTTAATATCCTCTGGTTGATTTGATGCTAGGACATCCAGCAAACTCGGTACAGCCGCTTCTCCAGTTCTGGCAAGTGCGCCCACAGATGAACCTTTGACAACTGTATCTTTATCATTCAGGAAGGCATAGAGCAAGTTAGGTACGGCTTTCGGGTCAGCGATAATAGTCAGGGTTTTAGCTGCTGCTCGACGCACAACGACGTTACTATGATTAGCCAAAGCGTCTAATAGAAAAGGGGTGGCAATTTCGCCGATTTCTCCTAATGTTTCTGCAAACCGCAACCGTACTAGACCACGTGGATCTCCTAAACCTTCAACCAACTGTTTGAGTAATTGGTCGGTGGCTTCAAACGTACCCATCGTAATCTGCTCATTTACCCTCTCAATCAGGGCATCGTTCTCCGATTGAATTTGCTCTGTCTTAACTGGCACGACTGGCTCATCCATTGTTGCAGGTTGGGAGTTAAGCGAGTGATTCATCAGAAATTCCTTATTGAGTGCAATGGTTCAATCTAAATGAGTCGGTAGACAAAAACACAACTATTTGAAGAAAGATAAACTAGGCTAAAACCCTCTTCTCTTCTGCCTACCCTGCGGGAACGCTGGCACGTAGCTTGCTCTTGCTTCCCTGAAGGGGTAATGCCTTCTGTCTTCTCCTTAATTACCGGAGGAGAGAGCAGTTTGACGCTCGCGGAGAGCCTGAATTTGAGCATCAATTTGAGCCAGATTTGGCTCTAAATAAGCCATAGCTTGTGCTTTCATGACTTTAGCTCGCTGCGCCATAGATAGGGTGTCATTCACCAATCTTTCGCGATATTGTTCTAACTCGGCAATAATTGCGGTTAATTCTTCAGGGGTGGCCTGTTCGATGGAGTTGACTTCTTGACTATCAGCCATATTTGTTGTTTTTCCTAAACGCGATTAAAAAAGGTCTGATTTTAAAGTTGTGTATTTGATCTTCTCAGATCGCGTCACCAATGAGCAAACGCGATCGCGCACACTTTGCAAATTAGTATGAAACAAAATCTCAATCAATGTCGCCAAAATACTCTCGGATACCAGAAATCTTCTCGCCTGTGATATCGAAGGAGATAATATTGCGACCTTGAAAGGGTTGTTGGCGAATAGTTCCCTGTGTAGCAAATTCAAGTGTGACAGTAGTTGCATTACTAGTGATGCGATCGGGGGGACTGAATAGGAGGCGATCGCCTGTTACCGTTCGTGTCTTTAGTCTGGTAATCAGCTGTTGTTTATCCTCATATGTAAAATCTGTGTCTCGCTGCTTCCCTACCGGCAGCCAGAAAACCACGTCTTCGGTCAGCATCTCAATGAAGGGCTGAAAATTTCCAGTTGCCCATCCTTGAGCTAGATAATCGAAGGCTTGTCGGGCAGTCTTAAGATTTTTACCCTCCATTTGCTTCCCTACATAGCTACCGCGATTGAATATTATAGCGGTTTAGGGGGTTTTGCGTACTCCTCAGTTAACTGACTTACACTCACAGCTAGGGCAGAAATATTCAAAACAGTGTAAATACCTCTTGAAAGCGAGGAATTGCAAAAGTTTATTTCTTCATTCATAGAGGGGATATCGCTACCATCTCATAATTTACAATCAGCCTTTTAATAGAGGACTTTTTTTATTACAGTTTGTAAATTTCTTAATAAAAAATGTAATCGTGATTTCTTTTTTTCTATTTTTTTAGTGTTGCCGAATACATTTTATGACGATAAAAATAATTTCTTATCTAAAAATTCAATGTTTAGAATTATTTAATAATCACTTCGTAAATGAAATTTTTATTAATTTTAGAGAGTTCAAAAAAAATATCGGAAACAATATTTTCTTTTTCAATAAGGGTTTATGGATTTTCAGTTATTACTGAATTGAATTTTTAATCAATAATAATAAACAGTATATTTATCCAAAAAAATATAATCGATTCTGTTTGTATAGTATTAAAATATTTTCTCAATACTTCTTAACAAAAAAGATATACGAAGCAGTATATAAAAATATTTTGTAAGGGTTAAAAGAAAAACAAAGAAAATGAATCCTCAAGCTAAGAGAGAATTCATTGCTCTTGATAATGACAGTAATACTTCACAGAAATGAAGGATTACTTAGTTTTTCTCATCAAAGTTATGCCATTGAAAAATAGAAGTTTGACTTTGCTTAGACATAATGCTCTGTTTGATAAAAAGTTAAAAACTCAATTTTTCAATTCCTGACTGAACCCCTCAATCAATAATTCCCAATTAATCAAAATTTAGGAGATTAAAACTATGGTGCAGGATGCTTTTTCCAGAGTTGTTTCCCAAGCTGACACAAGAGGAGACTATCTGAGCGATAACCAGTTAGATGCTCTCATCGCTTTAGTTAAAGACGGTAACAAGCGTGTTGATGTTGTTAACCGGATTTCTAGCAATGCTTCTGCGATCGTTGCTAATGCAGCTCGTTCGTTGTTTGCAGAACAACCTGCATTAATCGCACCCGGTGGGAATGCTTATACAAGCCGTCGTGCTGCTGCTTGTGTGCGTGATTTGGAAATCATCCTTCGCTATGTCACCTACGCAATTTTTGCGGGTGATGCTAGCGTTCTTGATGACCGGGCTCTCAACGGATTACGGGAAACCTACTTGGCCTTGGGAACTCCTGGTGCTTCTGTAGCAGTTGGTATTCAAAAATTAAAAGAAGCTTCCATTGCTATTGCTAGTGACCCCAACGGTATTACTCGTGGTGATTGCAGCAATCTCATTGCAGAAGTTGCATCCTATTTTGATCGCGCCGCAGCCGCAGTTGCTTAACCCTCATTTGTCACTCTATTAGACCTCTTGCATTAAAGCCAAATCAGGCTAAAACAGCGATTTTTGCAAGAAGTCTATTCCACCAATTTTTTTAAGAGAAATTAGGAGAAATTCTTCCATGACCAAAACACCCTTAACTGAAGCAGTAGTTGCAGCTGATTCCCAAGGTCGTTTTTTGGGTAGCACCGAAATCCAGGTTGCATTCGGTCGTTTCCGTCAAGCATCTGTCAGCTTAGAAGCAGCAAAAACACTTTCCAAAAAAGCATCTAGCTTGGCTGAAGGTGCTGCGAATGCTGTTTACCAAAAGTTCCCCTACACCACCACCACACAAGGCTCTAACTACGCCTCTTCCCAAACAGGAAAAGACAAATGTGTTCGCGACATTGGCTATTACCTGCGGATTATTACTTACGGATTAGTTGTGGGTGGTACAGGCCCCATCGATGATTATTTGATTGCTGGCTTGGCTGAAATCAATCGTACCTTTGAACTATCTCCTAGCTGGTACATTGAAGCTCTCAAATATATCAAAGCGAATCATGGTTTAACTGGTGATCCTGCTGTAGAAGCAAACTCCTACATTGATTATGTAATCAATGCTCTGAGCTAGTACAGACCAGTGTCAATACAGCAGCGAGTGCTGAGTTGATTAAGCAGATAAGCTTTGCAGTTTTGTGTAACAAGGATAAGGAAAATGATTTGGTAATTGTGCCATCGATATGAATTGAATTACCAGATAATTTTCAGTCGTCTGTAGTGCTGTTACACCAAACTGGATGTTAAGTTTGCAGCCGTAAAATGTTGCAATTTTGCAAAAGCGTCGAGCATTTGCGTGGTAAGTTGGGAAAGTTTTTATACTGGCTTAATAATGTGTTAGAAGTCTATTTTAATTGGCTGAAACTCTTATTTCGCCAGTGTTGACGACCTTCCAACTTATTACGCAAGGCTTTTTCTTAGATAAGGAAAAATTTTGAAAAGTTGTTAATTAAATTTTCAATTTTGAATTCCCTAAAAGAGTTGAATTTTTTGTAACTTTAATTTTCACAAATTCTGAGATTGATTCTGATTTTGAGAAATTTTCAACATAAGGAACAGGTCAGATTATGGCAGCGTTAACAGAAGCAAGCCGATTAGGAATCCGTCCGTTCGCAGACAGTACAAAAGCTGAATTGCGCTTTGTGAAAACGCCAGAGGAAGTACAGTCAGTTATTTGGGCTGTATATCGTCAAGTTTTAGGTAATGAGCATCTGTTTGAAAGCGAGCGACTGTCTAGTGCTGAATCACTTTTACATCAGGCGCAGATTACAGTGCGGGATTTTGTGCGGGCGATCGCTCTATCAGAACTTTATAAACAAAAGTTTTTCTACACCAACTCACAAGTTCGCTTTATTGAACTTAATTATAAGCATCTACTCGGTCGCGCTCCCTACGATGAATCCGAGATTGCTTACCACGTTGATCTATATAATTCTCAAGGTTACGAAGCCGAGATGAATTCTTACATTGATTCTGTAGAGTATCAACAAAGCTTTGGTGATGCCATAGTACCTAACTATCGAGGCTTTCAAACGACAATTGGACAAAAAACCGTAGGATTCCCCCATTTTTTCCAATTGTATCGAGGCTACGCCAATAGCGATCGCGCTCAAAATCAACCTCAAGGAAGATTAACTTGGGATTTAGGGAAAAACTTAGTATCTCCCATTTATCCTGCGGCTAGTGGTTCTTTAACCGGAGTTACCACAGGGAATCGGGGTGGTAATACCTATCGGATTCGTGTGACACAAGCCGCTGCCGCCAACTCCCCCCGAATTAGACAAAGCATTACAGAAGTAGTTGTCCCATTCGATCAGTTATCGAATCGCTTACAACAACTAAATCGCCAAGGAGGCAAAGTCATCAGTATTGACCTTTCATAAAATTCCAGAACTGACGCAACAAACTTTGGACATGGGGCATAGCAAATTGGTTAATTTTCCCCGCCCTATGCCCAGCCCCAGTTTTTTAAGTTGTTCACCTAGGAGACTTTTCGATGGCTATTACAACAGCCGCATCCAGACTCGGAACTTCTGCATTTAGTAATGCTGCTGCGATTGAATTACGTTCCAATGCTACTCAAGCAGAGATTACACTGGTAATTGCTGCTATTTATCGCCAAGTTCTAGGTAATGATTATTTACTGCAATTTGAACGGCTAAAGGGTTTGGAATCGCTTCTCAGCAATAGAAATATTACGGTACAAGAATTTGTCAGACAGTTAGCAAAATCGGATCTATACAAATCAAAGTTTTTTTCTAATAACTTTCATAGCCGATTTACAGAACTCAATTACAAACATCTGCTCGGTCGCGCTCCCTATGATGAATCTGAGATAGCCTATCATTTGGATTTATATCAAAACCAAGGATACGAGGCTGATATTGATTCATATATTGACTCCATCGAATATCAGAGCAATTTCGGCGATAATATAGTGCCTTATTATCGGGGATTTTCAACTCAAGCTGGGCAGAAAACTGTCGGCTTTACCCGAATTTTTCAACTTTATCGCGGTTATGCAACTAGCGATCGCTCCCAAATTCCCGGAAAGTCTGCGCGTTTGGCGAGTGAATTAGCAAAAAATAGTGCAACATCAGTTATTGCACCTGCGGGTAGTAACAATGGTTTTGCTTATCGTCCTGCCCCCAGAGGACAAACTCCCAGCAGTGCGTTTCAAGGCTCACAAGCTTTTGGTCAAGGACGACTTTATCGTGTTGAAGTCGCTAGTATTTCTCAACCGGGCTATCCCAAGGTACGCCGTATCAACCAAGCTGCGATTATTCCCTACGAAGAACTATCTAATTATTTTCAACAAGTTCAGCGTCGGAACGGCAAAATTGCCACCATCACGCCACTTTAGGGACTTCCAACTAAAAAAATATACAATCGCTTTGGTAAGCAGGGGGAGCAGGGGAAGCAGGGGAGAAAGAAGAATACAATGATCATCTTTGCTCTGACCCATTGAATAATTTATTTTCTGAAAGTCCCTTAATAAGTTAGGACATCAACATGGTTTATCAAAATCGTAGCTTTCAGCTTGAAGTATCGGGTCTACATCAAAATGAGGTAACTGATCAAAACAATTACCCGATTCGCTCTAGTGCCAGTGTGTTGATTACAGTACCTTTTAGCCGATTTAATCAAGAACTCCAACGAATTAACCGTTTGGGTGGGAAAGTTGTCAATATTCAACCATTAACTTTGCAAATCGAAGAAAGTTAGTGATCTGTCGTGCATCTAACTTGTAAATATTTTCTTGTTGACAGTTAACAGTTAACTGTCAACAAACCTCATAAATAACTGTGTAATTTAAAAAGCGAAATTTATTCCTCGGTGTTGTGAGCGATTGACACTGCTAGTTCCCGATAGCGGCGCGGATCACCTTCTGCAAATACTAGACGTTCCTGACCCTTACGCTCATAAAGTTTCTCTAGAATCATCTGCCAATCTGTAGCAGACAGTGGTGAAGGTTGATCTTCAATCTCAGGTGAGTGCATCAGTGTCTCAGCTTGGAGTTGCTGTTGTGCCATGCACGCACGCGCCCGGACTGCCCAACTGCTATCGTTGTTTAGTATCTGCTCTAATTGAGCCTGGATTTGCGATCGCCATTCTGTGTAGCTGGGAGCGATCGCATTTGCTAGGGCTTGTAATCCTACAACAGCAGAGTAGCGTACCACCCATTCATCATCTTGCTGTGCCACAAATAGGAGAGCTTCCAAAGCTTCTTCTTGGGCAATTTCCAATAAATCTTCTGGAAACCAGTGCCACTTCATCATTCCCAAGCCCCTAGCGGCTGCCCGTCGGACACTTAAGGCAAAGTCAGCGGTGGCAACTCCCAATAAGGTAACTAATCCTCTAGGATCACCAATGCCAGCTAGGGCGCGGATTGCCCAAGCTCTTGCTGTGTAGTTGTGGCGATCAAGTTGCTCTAGTAATGGGGGAACTGCTGGCTCTCCCAGTTGAATTAACCCGTCAACTGCTGCTACTGCTGCTCCCGGATTGTTATAGCTGAGGGCTGCAATCAAGGTTGGAATAGCTCCTTCTAGACGAGCCGCCGCCAAGTTCTGCACTGCTTCTAACAAAAGACTAGAAGAATCTGCGGCTTCTACAGCCCGAATTAAGGAGGAAAGGTGATCGGCCATAGGAATGAGGGGAGGTATAATTGCTACCTTCTATATTTTAATGTCTTCAGGCTTGACTGTTACAACAATTCATCCATCAAGGTCATGACTTTGATTGCCCCTGGCGATATCTCTAGGGGTGTGGTGAGTTGTAGTTGTGCCTCTAATACACCTTTCAAGGAGATCAGCTTGAGGCTATTTTCTGCGAGAGTCTGGGCGATCGCATCCGCTGCTGGTAAATATCCAATCGCGCCTAAATCTGCTAATACAGCTCGTCGCAACTGCAAATCATCGTTAGCGAGGGCTTGCACTAAGCGATCGCCATATTGACTAGCAAGTTGGGGGTCAGGCGTGAGCTGATACATAGCACGTGCTGCGGCAAATTGCACACGGGGGACAAAATGATCGAGAAAAGGCAGAATATCAGGAATTGCATTTTGTGCGCCAAGAGTTCCCAAGGCTTCTAGAATCGCATCAAAGGGTTGAGCCAGTTGGGGCGGTTCTGGTGCGGGTAATGTGCCGGGAACTTTGTCGTTAAGTAGCTCGATCAATCTGGGAATACAGGATAAATCCCCCAACATTTCCAAAGATTGAGCGGCTGCTTCCCGGACGTAGAAATCCGAACATTCTAACGAGCGCATTAAAGCTGGAACAGCTCGTTTGTCTCCTAATTTCCCTAAAGCTCTAGCTGCATTGCGCCGCAGAGGATAACCACCTGCATCTGTGCGATCATCTTCATCTTCTAAGGAGGTAATTAAGACATCGATCGCTTCCGGCTCGTTCACCCGAAACCGTCCCAACCACCAAGCAGCATAGACCCGTAATCCCAAATCTTCACCCTGAAGATTGGCGATCGCCTGTTCTACCGTTAATGAACTATCGCTTTGAATCTCAGATGCTTCATCCATAACTATTAATTGGGAGAGGCTTGATTATGTCTTGGAGTTGAAGGGGTGTAAGGGTGTAGGGGTGTAAGAGTGTAAGGGTATAGAGGATGTTTAACATCTACACCCCTATATTCCTATACCCCTATACCCCTATACCCTTACACCCCCATACCCCTTCTCGTAAACATAGCAATGCCCGGAGGAGTAAACAAAAACTAACCTGAGTCAGCAATTGCATACCCCTCCGGGCATAGAACTATCGCTAATTAGCTTAATGCGTTGATAGCGTAGTCGATGTAGGAGTTTGCTTCAACAGCAGGATCACCGCTCAAACCGTGGTTAGCTTTGATGTACTTGAGAGCTTCAACGTACCAGCTAGGAGACAAATCGAAGGTACGGTTGATTTCAGCAATACCACTGATGAGGTAGTCATCCAATGGGCCTGTACCACCAACAACTAAGCAGTAGGTGATCATCCGCAAGTAGTAGCCGATGTCACGTACACACTTGTCTTTACCTGTTTGGGTAGAAGCGAAGTTAGGCCCTTGCATGGAGGTGGTGTAAGGGAATTTTTGGTAAACTGCGTTAGCAGCACCAGAAGCCAAGCTAGAGGACTTTTCGGTCAAAGCTTTAGCTGCTTGGATGCTAGCTGAAGCTTGACGAAAACGACCAAAAGCGATTTGAATTTCGGTGGAGCTGAGGAAACGACCTTGGGAATCAGCAGCTGCTACTGCTTCGGTTAGAGGGGTTTTCATTGTGGGATTCTCTCCAAATAATCTTGTTTTAAGGATTTTATTGATCACTCGAAACCGCTTGTGGCGGATCAAATCAATGGCTAAGTGGCTTTATTAAGCAACTGCTGATGCAGCCTTATCAAAGTAGCTAGCTACTTCAGCCATCAAAGCAGAGCAGTCACCACGGGTAATACCATTGGTATCACCAGCGATCGCCAATGCAGCATCCTTCATTTTTTGAACGCCAACTGCTACAGAAGCACCAGGAGTTCCCAAAGCCAAGTAGGTTTCTTTCAAACCGTTGAGGCAGCGATCATCTAAAACACTAGCGTCACCAGCAAAGATTGCGTAGGTGATGTAGCGCAGGATGATTTCCATGTCGCGCAAGCAAGCAGCCATACGACGGCTTGTGTAAGCATTTCCACCAGGTGCGATTAATGCAGGCTGTTCTGCGAACAATGCACGAGCTGCATTTGCAACGATTGTAGAAGCATTGCTGGTGATGCGGTTTACAGTGTCCATGCGCTTGTTGCCATCTGCAACCATCGCACTCAAGGCATCTAGTTGAGAAGTGGTGAGATAGTCACCGCGTGCGTCAGCTTGGGAAACCACTTTTGCAAAAGCGTCGAACATAAACGTCAATCTCCTAATGGATTTATTCGAGTCTGGTTCAGGTTACAGCCAAACTGGATTCAGCTCAAATGCTTTCGCCAGTGGATGACAACCCTTGAAATGCTTCCTGATCTTCCAGTCGGGAAGCTTGGGAAAGTTTACATTTCTTTAATAGTCGGAGAACTTAACTCATGCAGATGACTGAGTAAATCTCATCCAATCTTGTCTGTAAGTTTTCCATTACTTTGTTTATACTATGTCGTTGGATCGATGTTTATTACAAATTGCAAACACTTGTTTCGCTTTAGGAAGTCTACCAATATAGGTGTATTGCCTATCTGGTAAAGCTTTCAAGCCCTAAAATGCCAAATTCAGCTTAATGAAACGACATCAATTTGGTGAAAATTTGTCCAGGAATATTGCACCAAAGAAATCTGAGCAACAAGTATTAAGAAATATTGCAAATATGAATGGCAGGGAACAGGGGAGTGGTAAACCTCTACTCGCTGGTAACAAGCAATTTTCGTTCCAGGTCAAATAAGAAGCCGTGAATATACTCCTCCGTCCACTCAGCACCATAAAAGCGAGTAAACATTCCTCTGGCTGGGTCTTTCTCCGCTCGATAGCGTAGATAACGCAGTTGCGCCTGTTCAATTTCTTTTAAAGACTGAGTGTCAGTAATGGGTTCTGCCTGCTCCACAAAATCCAGATAAGCCTGGAGATAGTCTTTAAAAGCAGCAAAAACATGAGTTTCTACGACTTCCGTTTGTTGCGTACGAGTCCAGAGAAACGCAGGTGAGAAAAAAGGTTGGGCTTCGGCGGGAAAGTCACCTCCCCAGGGTAAATGCTGCTGATGTGACTGAAAAATTGGCAGGATAGGCTGGGTATACTTTGCCTGATACATCGGATCATCCCGAAATAGAGGCTGCATATCCAAAGCAATCAAGTGACCTCCCGGCAAAGTAACTAAATCTGCGCCAAAAAAGGGCAAATCGTAGTTTAAATGCGGAAAAATCACGAAATTTAATACCTGGAGTGAATTTCCTCCCTGGACATGAGCCGCTCGGATTTGGCGGAGTTTAAGAGATTGATAGGCGTGGCTAGTCGTCAAAACCTCTTCCTGATGTTTGCCTTTACCTACTGTTGCTTGCTTTGACTCAAATCCGGCAGGAATTGGATAAGGGCGCAAATCCAAACGTTGCTGCAAAAGCGCGATCGCATAATCTAAAAACGGTTGATAGAGAGTCACGTCCCTTCGCTCCGACTTCAAAATTCAAAATACCCTACGGGTTCGCGCAGCGTTCCGCAGGAAAGGCTTGCGCCTACAAAATTCAAAATGACTACTGATGACTATTGACTTTTATTTGCCAGCCTTAGCTGCTAAAGGCACAGCATCCTCAAACAAAAATTCATGTAAAAATTTTTCTGACCATTCATGACCAAAATAGCTACTGAACAAACCGGATGCTGGATCACGGTCTGCACTGTATTGGTCGTAATCCTTTTGAGCTTTGACAATCCGTTGAATGTCTGACTGATCATTCAGAGGTTGGGCGGCTTCTAGCATTTGCCAGTATAAATTCAAATAATCTTTGAAAGCTTCAAATACCCGCGTTTTCACAGTTTCGGCATCAGTTTTAGCGAACAACAGATATTTTGAAAAATACTGATTAGCATCATAAAACTTCATTTCCAGATCTTGTGCCAAGTCTGGATATTTCTCATGCAATGCCTGCAACGGTTGGATATATTTTTTTAGATAAGCTTCATCCTGAAATAAAGGTTGGAAATCCATCACAATCAGGTTTTTGACCTGACCAAAAGACAGAAAATCGATACCAAGTAAGGGCAACTCATAATAGTGGCTAGGATAAATCACACTATTCATGATTTGTGCGCTTGCACCTGCATCAATGTAGGTATAACGAATTTTTCGCAATTCAGGACATTGATAACACCAGCTTTGAATTGTCGCAGGGTTTCTACCGCGATCACTGACCTTATATTCTAGTCCCGGTGGAATTGGGCGACTCTGTAATGTAAACCGTTGCAAAAGCGATTGTTCCAGATGCTCAAGAAAGCACTTATACATAAGATTTATAGATTCATCTGCCTTAACCTCTGAGAATAAGGGATTCCCTGACGACTAGTCTCAAATATGTTAAACAAAGTAACGATCCTTAACGTGATCAATTAATTTGAGATTTTTTAGCAATTTTTGATGCCCACCAGTGAGCGTCCTACTTCTGAGCGTAGGTTGAAAGCTATGGAGATTGTGTTATCTGTTTATTGCTATTCCCATTCCCCATTCCCCCTTTCCTAACAGGTGTAGGTTTTTTGCGCTTTGCCTATAAGACACTGTTTTAGGGTGTAAGGGTGTAGGGGTGTAGGGGTGGATGAAAATATCATTCTGTCGTTAGTTTGATAGTCATCACTCACTGCTCTATTAAAAACCTACAGCTGTAAGTTCCCCATTCCCTCTGACTCTACACGGATGCCCTAGACAAATTGTGTTGCACCATTTTTGCTAAATTTGTCTCAGTTAAATAGCGGCGTTCGGAGCAGTAAGTCATCAAATACACACCATTCATCATTCGCACCGTGCTGACTCGCACTCGAAAATCATCCGTCATAAACCAGCAGCGTTCTTGTCCTTGGTTGCTCTCATATTCGGTATCGATGGTTAAAATACCGTCTTTCCCAAACCAGTAGCGGCTGACCACGGGAATTCTTTCTACATAACCTTGATTACGTAGCAATTTTCCTGATTGTCCAGTCTCATCATCAGGTACATCAATTAACACAGCTGCTTGATCGGGATTGGGTTCTCGATCATCCTCATGTTCTTGCCACATAAAGCTAGCTCCACCATTGGCTTTGATGGGATTGATGTTTTGCTGTTCACAAATGGCTTGGACTCGTGGGTCATCCCCTGTAATCACATTTACATAGAGCTTTGATTCTCCCGACTGATCCGCCACCGTATCAAAGTGATGTACTGTGCGTTGCGTAAACCAGACCCCTTCACTTTTACGGAAAAATTCCATCATCGTCATTGGTGGTAAAAATTGCATAAAAGAATTTTAGATTTTAGATTTTGGATTTTGCGGAAATTTGCTACGCGGGGCTTTCCCCAGTAAAGCAAACCTTCCTAGAGGAAATTTTAGATAGAAATAATACTAAGCTTTAACAATCAACATTTATCAGTAAACGCTTAACCTGCTTGATTTGTAGATGGGTCGCGGTACAATACCCCTAAATAATCTCACGATTTCAACCCATGATCAGCAAGGAGACTTACAAGACACCCCAAGACGTTTTGGCTGTCCTCAAGATAGGACTGACTTTGGCTCAGGAAGACTTGTATCAATTTAATCTCAGTGGATTTGATTTACCAAAAGCTAATTTGCATCAAGCCACTTTGATTCGCGCCAATCTCAGCCAAGCGAATCTCAGTGAAGCGGATCTGAGTCAAGCAGACTTACGAGGAGCGGATCTGAGGCAAGCTATTTTGCGGGACGCTAATTTACAAGCAGCGTGTTTGTATCGAGCTGATTTGAGTGGGGCAGATTTACGGGGAGCTAATTTATCGGATATTAAGTTGCTAGGCGCAAGGTACGATAGTCACACCCTTTTCCCAGAAGGCTTTATCTACAAATCCTCTGGAGCGATCGGCCCGAATGCGAATTTAAACGGGGCGCAGCTCAATACAGCTAATTTGCGTCATGTAGATTTGCAGGGTGCAAGTTTGTTGGGGGCATATTTGGGAGGTGCTGATTTGACTCTTGCTAATCTCCAAGGAGCGCGATTGAGTCAAGCAGACTTGCGAAAGGCCTGTTTGACGGGAGCATTTTTACGTAATGCTCGGTTAAATGGGGTGAATTTGGCTGGGGCAGATTTGCGAGCCGCAGATATGACTGGTGTTGAATTTGAGCAGTTTGAAAGTATTGCTGGAGCAGATTTCAGCCATGTTCAAGGGCTGAGTGATGAAATGAGATCGCGCCTCCTCAGCCAGCCTGCACAAGAGTTAGACACGCCCCACGCGTTAACCCGAAAAACTACAAGAGCCAGCCTAGAAAGTCTATCTACTAAGATTTAGTTGCTATCCAATCTTTCTTAAGCAGTGCCAAAAAAGTCGCAATCCCTTTAGAAAATCCAGGTGGATCTGGTAAAACATACTGCGGGAAATCTTCATAGGGTCGCCACTGCTCTGACGAATTATGCCGCAAGTACAATACTCGATCAACCCCTTCCAATTTCCAGAGCATTTGACCGCCAGTGGGAATTTCCGCCATGTCTTTCTCCTATGGTGCAAATATAAATACTCAGTAACAATTGACTATTGTCCAATTCTGCCAATCTAAATATTAAATTCTGTAAGCATCGTTACAATAAATCTAGACTTTTGTGTCGAATTACTGTAAGCGTGTAGATACATTATAGAAATATCTCACTCAGCGAGGTATGACTGAGAGGAGTATTTTTTGCTCTGGCGATCGCAATTATGGAGTGACGACAGGTTACAGGTTACAGGGGAAGCAGAGGAGAAAAACCAATTACTCCTACTCAGCACTCAGTACTCCTCACGGGATTAAATCTTCCATTGCTGCTCCCACAACACGGTAATCAACATCCTGTCTCAGTTCCGCTAGAGCTGCTTTAGCTGCGGGGTGATCAAAATTTTTCAAGGCATAGGCAACCCGTACCCGAATATATTCAAACTCAGAATTTTTAAGGGTTAGAAGTTGAGATAAAGCCGCTTCCGACTGGCGAGAATTTACCAACGCTCCCAACGCATCCACAGATGCTTCTTGTACTGCGGTATCTTCTCCTGCTATTCCCAAAACACAAATTTCTAGTACTTCTTCAGGACAATCCATCTCTACCAACGCGGCTAGAATGCTACGACGCACCAACCAATGATCATCGCGTACAAATGTCTGCACTAAATGAGAAGCCGAAATTCTACCAAACAAAGACAGCGAATTAGCCGCTTCTGCCCGCACATTAGGTGTGTTGTCCAACTTCATGATTTGCAGGAGAGCAGCAAAGGATTCAGATGTTTTTTGCTTGCCCAACTCCCTAGCTACAAAAGTCCGCACCAGAAATTCAGGGTCTTGAATATGGCGGCTGAGTAAAGGCACAGCAACATCAGTTGGATAATCTTGAAGGGCAGAGATGGCCTTGAGACGGTATTGAAAATCGGTATTTTGCAGATTGGTTTCGATTTGATTGAGATCCATATCAATAAGAAATAGGGCTGTAGGGGTACGAGGGTGTAGACAAGAACAACTAATTACTAATGATTTCTATTCTGCAATGGGAAAGCTTTCTCCACTTAGGTAAGCAGCAAAGTGTTGCTTAAAATATAGCGTACTTGTCATATTTGGCTCATCGCTGTGGTCGGGGGTAAATTCATAAATTGGGACTTGTTCACGAATTAGTTGAATTAAATTGGGATGCAGTTGTTCAAAGTGATCAACACGAGCTGTTGTAGTCTCAAATCGCAAGCGGGCTGGATGACCATAACCCAGTTTCATCCAAGGTAGCCAGGGACAATTTCGCGCCCACTTTGCAGGAGGCAGATGAGTTACTCCTGGACGGCCAATGTGGCTGGTGAAATACTCTGTCCCATGAAAGGTTTCACCAGGACAATAGTCTCTGTACTTGGCATCTGCTGCTAATGGATGTGGATAAGTCAGGGGGATTTCTACGACAGAGGTCACATAATCTTGTCCTTGAGGAATTACCGTTAGCTTCGGTCGGACAGATCCTTGTACGATGCGATTGGCAATATGTACGATTGGTACGGCAGGACGGGTGGAGTCGGGTTGCCATGTGTGCAGGATGGCTTGGGTCTGTGGATCACAAAATAGACCTAACTCTCGATTAATCCGATAACCCACTTGCTCAAACTCAGGATTGGGACGCATGAAAACCTTGGTAGCATTCATCCCGATAATCGAGAATAATTTCTGCCACTCCCCATCGCCTGACTCTTGCCACCAGACTTCCCCCTCCCAACGGTAGTAAAGTTGCTGGCCATGATATTTTCTATAGAAATCTAGATTATTAAATGTGTAGTCTTCTGAATTATTCATGGTTTCTCAAGAAACTACCACTACAGTGTTACTAATACTAATAGAATTATTTGCCATAGCCCTGATTAAAATTTGCCAGGGGTTCTAACTTTTAGCCAGTCGATTTATACGTTATGACTCAGCCACAATTGAGTGACAAGGTTCGCGAACTGATCCAGAAGTCGCGGATTGTCAGTTTTGCTACTTGGGACAACACCCATCCCCCAGAAGCGATTCAGCGATTCCAGGCGGCAGATGACGAGGGACGCTACCTGACGGACGAAGATTTACAGCAAATACAACAGCTTGCACCCTCAACTACAGCACTGATTGCCGTCACTCAGAATCTACGCGATCGCGTCACTGAAATCGTTGATGAAGCCAGAACCGATGTATTGGCTAAATTTCCCGATATCACTCAACCTGGTGGTGGACTTTACCCGCCAGCTAGAGCAGATGCTTGCTGGCGTGATTTTTGGCACTTCTTGCGCTGTATTACTTATGGTATAGCTGGTCAGCATACTGACTACACAAGCACTGAGGGATTACATTATATGCAATTATTGTATAAAGAATTACAAGTGCCGCTCGATGCAATGGTAGTCGGACTAGAAGGAATCAAAGCAGCCAGTTTAAAGCGAGTCAAACTAGAGCAGCAAGCAACCCTTGCTCCCTATTTCGATCATTTGATTGAGCAATTAAAGCAATTTCGCTAACTTTTGTAGCGATCGCATGGCGGCTTCTGCGACCAAGGGATTACTATCTTGCTGTAAGCCGTCTAGAGCGGCTTGGCTTTGAGCAACAGGAAGATTACCCAAGGCTTCTGCTAACCGTTTCCGCAGCATCCAATCATCTGCATTCACAAACAGCAACAGACGATCAATCACATTAACAACGCCAATCTCACCCAGAGCCATGATTGCTGCTTCTTGCAGTAAGGGATTATGACTATCCAAGGCTTCTAGTAAAACTGCTTGAGCTTGGACATCTTTTAAATTGCCCAAAGCCACCGCCGCACTAAACTGCACTAACCAGCTAGTATCTTCATAAAAAGCATGACGCAGAGGAGCTAAAGCTTGCTGATCCTCTAAATATCCTAAAGCCCCAGCCGCCATTGCCCTGACATTATAATCTGGGTCAGACTCCAATACACTGACTAAAATTGACCGATTTTCAGGAGTTTGTTTAATACCCAGAGAAAAGGCCGCCATACCACGAATCTGGACATTCTCATCATTGATAGCTTGTTTGATGAGAGGATAAGCATCTTGAACTGGCATAGTCTCTTTTTGCAGTTCAATCATGGCTAAAATGCGATCGCTCACATTTGAGCTATTCAACTGTGCGGCAATTTGTTCGAGGCTGGGTTGGTTCATGGTTGTATCACGTCACTCTCAATCACCCAATAAGTTTGGGAAATAATTGATTGTGGCAAACATAGGGTATTAGCCCTGGTAATTCTTAAGAATTTAACACAGAGTTACGCCTCCACTCCAATTAGCAGCATTTCTCACGCTTCTTGCTGAAAATGGCATTAACCGCTAACTTTTGGATTCACGATTTTGGACTGAGTGCAATCCAAAATCCAAAATTCGACATTGCTGAATTGAGGGATGATCACAACTTAATAAAATTTCTCCCCCTGCTGATCTAAATTAATCTGTGATGTCAACCTAAAATTCTTACTCCCCAGCCCCCGGTAGTTTGGGATGCTGTGTTGAATATTTAGCCACCAAATTGGAAATCTCTGGGTTATACAGCCGCAGATAATTCCAATAGTTACCAAATACTTGCCGGACGTAATTTCTGGTTTCATCAAAAGGAATGGACTCTACAAACTCATCTGGATCTTGATTGGGGAGAGTTTTTAACCATCGGGAAACGTTGCCGGGGCCAGCATTGTAACTGGCGATCGCTAACATGGAATTATTGTTATATTGCTCATGGGTGTAATTTAAGTACCATGTTCCCAGCATGATGTTATCGTTGGGGTTTTCTAAATCAAGGGTCTTGCTATCTACTTGAATTTTCGACGCTATCCATTTACCTGTATCTGGCATCACCTGCATTAAGCCAGTCGCACCAGCCACAGATTTAATTTTTGACTCAAACCGTGACTCTTGACGCATTAAAGCTGTCACCAATAACGGATTAAGTTGTCTCTGTGATGACCATTTCTCAATTGTTTGTAGGTAGGGAAAGGGATAACGAGCTTGCCAGTAGATAATCTGTTTGCTCAATTCCTGATAATCGGCTTGTTCTTCTGGGGTTTCCCTATCTTCTAATTTAGAAATGAAATTAATCCCAGAAAGATTTTCGCCCCGTGCTAGCCGCATCAACCCTTCTGTAAATTGTTCTGCGACTGTGGGCTGCTGTTTGTTGACATATTCTGCTTCCCATTGCAGCCAAGCGTCTCGGTCTTGTCCCAACAGATACAATTCCTTAAAGCTGTCTGAACCAGCAGTGGGAACAGGACGTTGACGGGGAACTACTTCTGGCTGGAGTTGGCGGACGTTAGTAAAGTCCCCGACATTCAAACCCAACATATTCGCCGATCGCCAGGCATAGTAAGACTGGGGAAAATGGGTAATCACATACTCATAAGCGGCTTTTGCCTCTTGTTCTTTACCCAAGTTATTCGCCCATTTACCCACCCAAAAACCGGCTCTGGGAGCTAAGATGCTGTCTGGGTTTTCGGTGACAATTGGTCTAGCCCATTTCCAAGCTGTCACATAATCCCTGGTTTTGGCTTTTTCTTGGGCCATCTTCCAACGATATTCGGCCGCTTCATCAGACTTACTGTACTGAGTGATGAGTTGTTGCCAAGTCTTTTGCGCTGATTGATTATCCTTAAGAGCTTGGAAAATTTGGGCTTTCTTGACTACAGCTTGACTGCCTTGCTCTGGGAATTTCACAATCACGCGGTCAAGATAAGGTAAAGCATCTTTGTTGGTTTTCGCCATCTCCGCTAAACGCAACAAACCTAAACCGGTTTCCTTCGCTTCCGGGAATTGCTGTACCAGTTGATTATAAGTAGCGATCGCTTTTTCTCTATCTTTCCCACCAACTTGCAATCCCCGCCCCTGACGGTAGAGGTTACGGGCAGTTTTAGGTGCGTTAGCATAAGCAACCGCCGCTTTGGTAAATTGATTATTTTCCCAGTAAGCTGTCCCAATGGTTTCCCAGTCTGCTGGCTTTAGACCTGACTGTTTGACGAGTTGATCTAATACTCCTACTGTTCCAGGCTGATTATAGGCATATTTAGCCAAAATTAACTGTAATTGGGGCTGATTGGGATTTTCTTGCAGACGCTTCCTGATGATTTCCCAGGTGAGGGGATGGGAAGGAAATTGAGCGATCGCCATATCATGTAGCTGTGGTTGAGCAATCAGATACTTGGCTTTCACCGCCGCCGCTTCCTGAGGATACTGTTTTAATACCTGTCGCCGCAAATCAGAAGCTTTACCATCTGCGCCTAAAAGATCCTGCGCTTGGGCTTGCTTAAGTAAAATATAAGGCGCAATGACAGGGTAATCTTTTTCTAGCCCTGTCAACAGTTCCAGAGCTTTTTGACCTTGTTTTGTGTCTATATAATCACTCGCCAACAGATAACGCGCCCGTTCTCTGTCTGGTGAACGACCATTTTGGGCAATTTCTGCTAGTTGGGCGGCTCTTTCTGCTGGAGATTGTGATATTAATGGGAACACAGATGACTTGACTTTGCTGGCATCAGATGACTGATCTGGCTGACTTTGTGAAATATTCAGCCATTGCCCCAAAGATTTGCCAATCTCCGGTGCAGATACCATCGCCCCAGCAGAAAAGGCAAACAGTGCTGCGCCAGCAATCAAGGTAATTTGTTTTTGTTGTAGTTTCTTCAGCATGGGTACTCGCTGAAAAGTGCCGATAAATTTCCTGCAACTCTAGCATTACTTGCCATGAGTGTAATCACCTCTTCACTAGAGATTTCTCATTTTAGGAAAAATCTGTCAGATTATCGATGTTAGCAGGTTTGAGCATGATAGCTCACCGAGGTTGGGGCAGAGTAGCTGTATTTGATTTAAGAAGGTAGAAGGCAGTCCCAATGAGGCAAGTTTCACAGTCAAACATGAAAATAGCTTGATTCCCCTGTATCACTTGCTCCTTCTGCTATTTCCAATTAGAAGGGAAGAGAGTTTTAGCTTAGTTTATATCTGTTTACGTAGTTGTTTTTTACCTTAAAAATATTTAAATGTGACAGGCAGCAAGACGGCTATCTTTGATGCAATTCATACCTTTGAGTGAAACTTTAAGAATATTTAAGAGCGTGATTGCAAAAAGCTACTTTCACCGACAAGCTATGGAATTTACACTCTCAAGCCATCTGAAGATGAAACAAACATCAAATGGGTATATGTTTGCGATCGCTTTAACTTTTGGATTCGGTCTAGTATATCTATCTTGTGGAGATCATGCCGTTCTCACCTGCGATCGCACTCAAAATCAGTGTCAGTTGGTGAAAAAAAATTTTTGGCGATCGCTATCGCAGGATTTTCCCATTCAAGATTTGCAAAAATCTGAAGAAATATTTCCAGGTGGTGAAGCATTACCTTATGTAAAAATCTACACATCACGAGGAGAAATTGATTTAGAAAGTTGGTCAAACTTTAGTATTAATGAGATTCAAGCCTTTGTGAACGAACCCACACAAAAACTTTTGAATATTAAAACTTATCCTTGGTCTTCTTGGTGGTCTGGGGCAATATACATAGGATTAAGCTTCTGGGGTTGTTTAATATCTCGAATTCATGAGGTAAAAAAGTAGGTTTATAAGCATTTCTATGCTCTAAATTTAGAGCCTTTCAAATTATATTTTCCGCTAGCTAAAACTATTATCGGTTGTTTTGCAGGGTGATACCGTTTCTTAATGAAGATACGCTTTATTCTGTACTGTAGAGACTTTGCATGCAACGTCTCTACATCATTGATTTGGTGTAACTTCATAGAGAATTGGTATGAGATTATCTTTCCATGCCTGCCCAGGAAATTTAGCTGGCAGAAATTGACGTTAAGATGTAGCTCAATTTACTAAGCAACGGCTCAACGTCCTGCTACTCCTAACGTTACTTTTTAACGTCTTGCTAGTTCTGGAGTTTTACCTTTTAAACCGATCATTAATTTGAGCATAAAGACTTTCAGCATAGGTACGCGTTGCATAAACCATAAACCTAAGCGACGCACAAAAACCACTGGCGGAAATTGATTAGAAAACACCCGATCTAACAAATCGGTAAAGCCTAAAATTGTCAGATTCTCTTTTTGTCGCCAACGTTCGTAACGTTTGAGTACTTGAAGATTACCAATATCTTCGCCTGATTGATGTGCCGCTTGAATAACTTGTGCTAAGGACGCTACATCCCGAATGCCTAAATTTAGCCCTTGTCCGCCTACAGGATGGCAATTGTGGGCGGCATCGCCTACTAAAGCCAAGCGGGGAAGGACATAACGATCGCTTTGCATTAGTTGCACTTGAAACACAAAGCGATCGCCTAGTAATTCTAATTTGCCCATCTGATCGCCAAATCGGCGGCTGAGTTCTTGTAAAAATTGTTCGTCATCTAAAGCACACAAAGCTTGGGCTTCGGCATGGGGTGCTGTCCAAACGATGCGGCAACGATTCTCCGGCAAGGGTAAAATCGCAAACGGGCCACTCGTCCAAAATCTTTCATAAGCGGTATCATTGTGGGGTTTTTCGGGGTTGACAAAAGCCACAATGCAAGATTGCCAATACTTCCAGCCGTGAGTTTTAATGCCAGCAGCTTGGCGAATTGGCGATCGCGATCCATCTGCCGCTACAAGTAATTTACTCTTGACTGTTTTTACTTGTTCAGCAATTTTAATATTTATAACTACTTCATCCGATTGATACTTTGTACTGACCACCTCAGCCGGACAAAGATAAGTCACATTCGGGCAATTATGGACAAACTCTTGTAGAGGTTCTAGCAGTGCTTGGTGTTCTGCTACATAACCTAATTCTGGGGTGTCTTGACCTATATCTTTGGTTTCAAACTCCACCACATCAGGATAATCAGCATCAGATAAACGAACGTGGCGATATTTGGCAATTCTCGGCAAAATTTTATCCCAAATGCCAATTCCTTTGTAAATCTGTGCTGACAGCATATGAACTGCGTAGGCTTGTCCTTTGGTGACTGCTAGTGATGTGACTTTAGCCTCAATCAGCAGGATATTCAAGCCAGAATCTTTCAAAGCCGCAGCCAAAGTTAAGCCGACAATTCCACCACCGACAATGACCAAATCATAGTCATACCCCGGTAATTCTGGCGGTGTGGGTTGAGAAGAAGTAGTTTGATTAAACTGCGTTAAGACCATTGTGAAGAGAAGTTAAGCAATTTTATTTATTATTTTGACGCGATCGCCCCCATTAAAGCAAGTGACATTGAAAGGTAAAAGGTAAAAGGCAAAACAAAAGAATCGTTTAAGCTGTGGCGCATGGAAGAAAGCAAATGATACCGTTGGCAAATTCTCCAAATACTCAAACGATAGTCATGATTAGTTCTGTGGATAAAACAATCAAACCTGGAATGGTTGGCGCATGAGTTGAAGTATGGTTTGGGAGAAAATCACAAGAGAGTAGATCCTTTCTATGATTGGTAAAATTTTAGGCGAGCGATACGAAATTCGGCAGGAATTCGGAAAAAAGGCTGGACGACAGACACTATTAGCGAAAGATTTGGTAACTAATGGATTAGTAGTGATAAAGTTACTCTCTTTTACCAATGACTTTGAATGGGATTCACTCAAGCTGTTTGAACGAGAAGCCAACACCTTAAAGTCTTTGTCACATCCCCTGATCCCTCGCTATTTAGATTATTTTGAGGTAAATTTACCTACTATCAAAGGATTTGCTCTTGTCCAAACTTATATCCCTGCCCAAACTTTAGAACAATATTTACAAGCTGGTCGAACTTTTACAGAAGCCGAACTCAAGGAGATAGCTTCATCAGTTCTCTCTATTCTCATTTATCTACATGGACTCAATCCACCTGTTATTCACCGTGACATCAAGCCTAGCAATATTTTATTAGGGGAGCGTTCTGGTAATAGTGTTGGTCAAGTTTATCTGGTAGATTTTGGTTCTGTGCAAACAGCTAAAGCAGCAGAAGTTGGAACAAGAACTGTAGTAGGAACTTATGGCTATATGCCACTGGAGCAATTTGGTGGACGTACAGTAGAAGCCTCTGATCTTTATAGTTTAGGCACAACGTTAATTTACTTAGTAACGGGTACTCACCCAGCAGATTTACCTCAAAAAGATTTTCGCATTCAGTTTGAGCAAGCAGCTCATTGCAATTCTGGACTAACCACTTGGTTGAAGTGGATGACAGAACCTAGTTTGGAAAAGCGTCTGACTTCTGCGAAGCAAGCACTTGCAGCTTTAGATGAAATGAAACAGCAAAGTTCTAGAACTTTAATTGCTAACCGACGAACTCGTATTAAAATTCAACTGACAAAAATTAAACTTCATAAAAATGAGGATGTTCTGGAAATTATCATTCCACCGAATGTTTCTTTCTACAAGATGTTTAAAGTTTTTTGTATTTTCTCAGTGACGATAATAATAATTTTGCCTTTAATTTTAACTCTTTCCGATATTTTTACAATCTCTTCTTTTCTCATTCTTATAACGATTTTGGGTTTTTCATTATATGGCTTATGTGAGAATATTTTTGATTTATTTGGATACATTCGACTGCTTATAGATAGGCAAACAATCACCTTAACCTACAAGTTATTTGGGGTTATATTTTATCGTCGTCAGTCATCACGTCGAGACATTTACAGCATTTCTAAACTGGTGTACATTCCGAGACACTTTACAGAAACGAGTCGTGGACAAGCTGAAAAGCCAGCCACATTAGAGATTTGGGCAGGGGCAAAAAAATATCAACTGAGTATTTCTAGTAATAGAGTCAGAACTCAAGTTGAAATTGAATGGTTAGTCAATGAAATAAGTGACTGGTTAGGGATAGACATAACAAATGTAAGAGTGGACATCTAGAACGATATGATGGGAGGGTAGCTTGTTGTACTTTCCGAGGGTGCTATCCCGATGCTCTCTACACTACGTGCTGATTTTCGTATCATCTTTGAACGTGACCCAGCTGCTCGTAACTGGCTGGAGGTCTTGTTTTGTTACCCCGGTTTACAAGCCCTAATGTTTCATCGGATCGCTCACGGGCTGCACAGTATTGGTCTTCCTTTTATCCCCCGTCTGATTTCTCATATAGCTCGGTTTTTGACTGGTATCGAAATTCACCCAGGTGCAACCATCGGACAGGGTGTATTTATCGACCACGGTATGGGGGTAGTAATTGGAGAGACAGCGATCATCGGTAATTATGCCTTGATTTATCAAGGTGTCACTTTAGGAGGAACTGGTAAAGAAAGCGGCAAACGCCACCCTACTTTGGGCGAAAATGTCGTTGTCGGGGCTGGTGCTAAAGTATTAGGCAATCTTCTCATCGGTAATAATGTCCGCATTGGTGCTGGATCTGTTGTGTTGCGGGATGTTCCTTCAGATTGCACAGTTGTAGGGATACCTGGTCGGATTGTTTATCGCTCAGGAGTGCGGGTTGCACCTCTAGAACACAACAACTTGCCAGACTCAGAAGCGGAAGTAATTCGCGCTTTGGTAAATAGAATTGAAGCCCTGGAAGAGCAAATAAACACTCTACAGCGTCAACAGTCTACTGATAAAACTCCCGTTTTGGTGAGTTACGTAGTTAAAAACGGTGAAAATTTCCCAGATGATTCTGCTCCTATATGTAGTCTTCGAGATAAAGCAATACAGCAGTTTTTAGATGGAGCAGGGATTTAACAAATTGGGCAATGGGGATTGGGGACTGGGTGAAAAATACCTCCTCATCGTCCCTACAGCCCTCTAAGGATTAATCTCTTCAGTAGACCATACTTCGTTTTCTTCACGCCAGTAAAGGCGGCGGTTTTGCGGTTCACCACGTAATTCTAAATGGTCTACTTGTATGGGGTCTAGTAAAAGTAGGCAAAAATTGGATACTGGTTGATGTGGATCAGGTGGCGGCGGCTCAAAAGCTGCTTTTTCTGCTTTGGGTTCGCTAGGATGCGGCCAAGCAAATTGTAAACGTGCAGCATCACTTAATTCTTGCCACATAGCTATCCGGGCAGGTTGGAGATGAGGGTGGGATTCATCACTACCGACCAAAGTCAAGTTACCAGCGATGCGAAATTGTTCTCTTGTGTTGGGAAAATACCAACAAGCTTCTGCCCAAGGTTGCTGCTGTATCTGGTTGATTTTATCGCTACGGCTATCAGTAATAAATTTTAGCTGGTTGCTATCTGCTAAAAAACCACGAAAGACTACGGTACGATTAGCAGGACGACCGTTAGCTTTGACTGTTGCTAGTTGCAGGTAACGGGCGTAAACAAGGCTACGGTTGCGGTGGAGGGCATGGGCGATCGCACTTCTCCAAGGAGCTAGTGACATGATTAACTTTTGTTGCGATTTATCCAGACCAAGATCTAGCGCAAAGTAGGACAATTGGCAATCTTTTAGTTAAATCTAATTGTTTGATAGTGCCAAGTGTTTATTTGAATTGCCATCGGAGACAAGCTAAATTTTCCCCATACCCATGATTTTGATATTTCAATACTGTTAATAATTGCAACTCAGTATATAAACTTCCTGAGTAGGAAAAGTCATTATACATCATAAATATATGTTGCAATTTGCACAGTCTGACATAGCGTAAAGTGGAAAAATTTTCAAGCTTTTTTCCTCAATCTACTTGGCGTATAGTCGTAATCTGTTCACAAGCAACAATACTTTTTCTATGGTTCGAGAGCTGGAAATCAAACGTCAGGGTGCAAGGTTTCCCGAAACCGCACCAGCTGCAAATCCTGTATTTTTTAGAACTTATAGCCGCCGTACAGAGGCGGGTTTAAGAGAAACTTGGGATGAAGTGTGCGATCGCACTATCCAAGGTTTAGTGGAGTTAGGTAAACTGACTCCCCAAGAAGCCGCTATTTTAGAAAAAACCCAGCGTAACTTACAAGCCCTACCCAGTGGGCGTTGGTTGTGGGTAGGCGGTACAGATTGGATTAACAAATCCAAAAACTTTTCCGGCGCGTATAATTGCACCTCTACTAATCTGCGAGACTGGAACGCCTTCGGGTTAATGATGAATCTCGCCATGATGGGTTGCGGGACGGGAGCAGTTATAGAACCACAGTATATTAATCAACTGCCTCCCATCCGTAATCGTCTCCATGTAACTGTACACGGGGATGTTGGTAATACAGCAAAAGAATTACGTCGTGAATATACACAAACCCATATAGAAGGTAACAGCGTTACTATTCATGTCGGAGATAGTCGAGAAGGTTGGGTGGCATCCTACCAAACCTTATTGGAACTTTCTACAGATGAAAGATTTACTGAGGAAGTACAAGTAATAGTTGACGTTAGCGATGTCCGCCAAGCTGGGGAAACCCTCAAAGGTTTTGGTGGAGTGGCGAATCCAGTGAAATTACCTGGACTATATCAGCGTTGTGCCTCTATTCTCAATAAAGCTGTTGGTAGACAATTAACTTCTGTAGAATGCTGTCTATTAATTGACGAAGCGGCTGTAACAATTGTTGCTGGTAATATTCGCCGTTGTCTCCCAGAGGATGCTTTAGTTCATACATCCCAAGGTTTAGTTCCCATTCGGGATGTACAAGTGGGTGATTTGGTGCAAACACCTTTAGGATTTCGGCGAGTCGTAGATAAATTTGACCAAGGCTTGCAAGATGTCTACGAACTTGAAACCAATGCTACTTACCCCAGAGCAACTTTGAACCATCGCCAAGCCGTGCTAGCCGATGCTAAGGGTGGCATTGTTTGGAAATATTTTAATAGTTTGGTGGCAGGCGATCGCCTACTGCACAACAAGCAAGTTTTACCAGGCACAGTTACCCATTTACCACCTGATTTTACGGAATCTCGACCCTCTCAAAGTCGCACAGCTAAAACTTTTGTTGTTCCCGAACTCACTGCGGAAGTAGCTTGGCTCATTGGGTTTACTCATGGTGATGGCTATGTAGCTCTTGGTCGCAATAAATACGATAAACCCTATGGTCGTATTGAGTGGTCAATGAACAGCTTGGATGCACAACTCACAAGTAGAATGCAAGCCAAAATTGATACTGCTTTAGCTTTATTTGGCTTGAGTGCTGTTCACACCATTACTAAAGGCGAAAACACAGCCAAATCTATCTGTTCATCAATTCGCCTAGCTGAGTATTTTCATCGTTACATCAAACAGCCTAATATTCCTCTCACAGTTCCTAGCTTCATTTTGCAAGGTTCAGTAGATATTCGGGCTGCTTACCTGGCGGGTTTAATGGACAGCGATGGCGGTGTCAATAACCGACCTCCTCATTTAGTAACCTCAGTTTATCGGTCATTTATCAGACAAGTCAGCGTAGTGCTATCTAGTTTGGGTATTGCTGGCAGACTTACTACAACTTATCCACAAAATTCCAGTTGGCAAGTTAAGTACAACTTGACAATTCCTGCCCTCAAGGAGCGTTATAACAGCCTCATTGCGCCCCACTCAGCTAAAGGTGAACTACGGCGAGGTTTGAAGATGTATGGTTTCACCGTTCCTGGTGTAATCATGCGGGAAGCTTACACCTACAGCGAAATGCGGGAGATGGGTTTTCAAGGTTCTCGGACTGTAGATGCCAATTATGAACGTTACATTGCTGAGGCAGATATTTCCTTAGATATTCCCGTCACTGTTAAAGGTTTGGGCAGTTACGATCATGTCCAAACTTATGATATTGAAGTGGAAGAAGCCCACTGTTTCTACTGCGATGGATACTTAACGCATAACAGTGCCGGAATGCGTCAGTTCATATCTGATGATGAACAAGGCGCAACTGCCAAAGATAATCTCTGGCAACAAGATGAAAATGGCAACTGGCGCATAGATCCTGAGCGCGATGCTTTACGTATGGCGAACCACACCAGAGTGTTTCACCGCAAGCCAACCCTAGAAGAATGTATTAATGCTGTACGTAAGCAATATTACAGTGGTGAGGGTGCAATTCAGTGGGCTGGAGAAGCTGTTGCTAGAGCTAACTGTGATTTGTTAACTACACAAGCGTTGAAAGCTGATTTTATCAAAGCTTACGAAAAAGGGACAGCTAAAGATTGGTTAAAAGAACGCCATCCTCATCTGGATGCTGATGAACTAGAGCATCGTTTGGCTCGTTATGGTTTAAATCCTTGTGGAGAAATTATAGGTAGTGACTTCCACTGTAATTTATCTGAAATTCACCTTAATCAAATTGATCCATTTAACCATAAAGAACAAGAGGAAGCTTTCACTGCTGGGGCGTTATCTGTAGCGTCACTTTTAAATCATCAATTCCAAGAACAACGCTATCAATATAGTCGGGAATTAGACCCAATTGTTGGGGTTTCTTTTACTGGTTTATTTGATTTCTTTGTCCATGCTTTTGGTGTGGATTGGTTGCGGTGGTGGGAAGCAGGCAGACCTGAAACACCTCAAGGATTGGCATTTAAACACCGGGAAGCAGAATATTTAACCTCTTGGAAAGAAATTGTGCAGCGTGTGGTGTGGGATTATTGCGATCGCCACAATATCAAACGCCCAAATCGTTGCACAACTGTCCAACCCAGTGGCACAAAATCGCTATTAACTGGTGCTAGTCCCGGATGGCATCCCCCCAAAGCGCAACGCTTTATTCGCCGGATTACTTGCCGTAAAAATGATCCAGTGGCTTTGGCTTGTCTGGAGTACGGTTACAGCATTATTCCTTCCCAATCAGATAAAGATGAACAGGGGAATTTACTCAATGATCCCTTTGATCCCAGAGTCACCGAATGGCTAGTAGAAATTCCTGTGGCTGTATCTTGGGCTGATTTACCGGGTGCTGATGTAATTGATATCAGCAAATTTAATGCGATCGCTCAAATGGATTTCTATATGCAGGTGCAGAAATTCTATGTAACTCACAACACCTCTGCCACTATCGAGTTAAGAGAACACGAAGTGGAAACTTTGGGAACTCGCATTTGGGAAGCGATTCAAAATGATGAAGGTTACATGAGTGCTGCACTACTAGCTAGATTTGACGATCATCAAACCTTCCCCCGTTTGCCATTTGAGCCTATCTCCAAACAGGAGTATGAGCAGATGATGCAAGCCGTAGCAGCACGCCGCAAAACCGATGATTTCTACACTGTCTTAAGTCGCTACGACTTTGGCGATTTAATGGAAGTCGGCCCAGCAGGCTGTGACTCTGATAAGTGCATGATGCCTGAACAAAGTCCGAATTAAAAGTCTTGGTTGTCGTTAACTGTTGACTGTTGACTGTTGACTGTTGACAGTTAACTGAAACCAAGCCGAATTTCCACGTTACGATTAGTAAATAAATCCTAATTTTCGCAAAAATTGTAGGAGAGTCTAATGTTCATCGATGAATTGTCACCAATATTTAAGCAACTGACTCAACATCCAGCTTCTTTTTTTGGGGGGTTTGTCTCTGGTGTGCTGCGACTCAACCTTGCAGATGATCCTGTCAAAAGTTGGTTAAATAAGCAATTAGACACTAGTTATCCATCCCAAACAACTGAAGCCCGTAACGGCAAAGCTACCGGGCCACAGTCAATCACAATTGACTAAAATCAAAACTGAACCGAAAGACTCTTCAACGTGGAGGGTGTAAGATTTTGAAACCCTACACCCCCACACCCTACTACAGCCAATTACCCACCAACACATAAGCAGCCCAATAAGCAGGGCGACTGTAGTTAGGATACGTTTCTAGTAATTTAACTTGAGCGCGACGTAGGGCTTCGGCTTTACTGACTTTACGCGTCACTAATTCACGGTAAAATTCACCAACTAAAATAGCCGTAGATTGATCATTAATATGCCACAGTGAAGCAACGGTACTGCGTGCGCCTGCTTTAATGGATGCGCCAGCTAAACCTAATGTGGCGCGGTTGTCTCCTGTGGCGGTTTGGCAAGCACTTAAAACCAATAATTCTAAGATTTGCGCGCTAGTTTCACTCTGGGTGCGGAGTAACTGATCAAATTGCAAAACGTTAATGAAACCATCAGTGGCTAAAATAAATGTATCTTCTGGGCGTGAACTGAATTGTCCGTGAGTGGCTAAATGTAAGACGTTAAAAGGAATAGTATTAACGTTTTTTTCGAGACTTTTGCTAGTAAAGTCTTGGTCTAGCAACTTTTTAGTAGATGCTGCGGTTTGAGTAATCAAGTCAAATTCTAAGTTGATTCCTGGTAAGGGGGGAAATCCGGGAAACTCTGGCGGTGGTTGGACTAAACCCGCAGCCAGTACACTTACAGGTTTTTGCGCTAACGGTTGCGGTGTCAATAACTGAAGCCCTAAACTTAGAGCGATCGCATATTTTTCTACCAGATATTTCTCACCGTCGTAAAGCGCGCCTAGTGGTATATTTCGTAATGCGCCATCTAGTACAAATACTAGGGTATCAACTTTACTGGTGGCTAAATCCGATGTAATGGGTTGAATTAACCAGTTATAAACTTCTTGGGAAAGGGCTTTGACTTCTTCATCTCTATCTGGTTCTAAAATATACTCGCGTAGTTCTCCCAAGGTGCGCTCAACTTCTACCTGCGATTTGTTGACTGTATAATGGCGCAGTGGTTGCTGCGGAATTTTCACAATGATGTGGAGTTGTTCCGGGAGAATAATCGGATAGAGGATAGCAGTGTTGGGATTTTCCGCATCTACTATTCGATCTAACAACACCTTCTGTCCTTGCAGACAGGCTTCGCGGAAAAAGTTATCGAGTTCGGCTAACTGTAAGGCTTCTATGCGGGTTCTGGCTTTCTCTAAGGTTTGGATGTCGGGTGTTTTGCCAGAATTTTGCAACAGTAAAGCCACCGACTCACGATAAATTGGTTCTACATTGTCACGGAAATTAAATTGAATATCTTGATTGACTGCTACTAAATCAGTCCGCAGTAAATTTAATGTTTCTACAGCTGCATCATAGGCAGCGATCGCTACTGTAAAATTACTTTGGGCTTTGAATAATCTACCTAATTGCCATTGCCACAAATAAGCAATTTCCGGTGCGTTGCTAGTTTGCGCTAACATCAAAGCCTGTTGAGTCAGATTAATCGCCTCAGTCAATTGTTGTGTTTTTTCATACAAATTTCCCAAATTACCCAAAGCAAAAGCTTCGGCGCGAATATCATCTAAACTCCGGGCTTGTTGTACGGATGTAGCCAAAAGTGGAGCAATTTGCGATTTGGGAGCATTTAAAGTGTCTAAACTGTGCGCTAAGTTAATCCGGGTGTAAATTGATGGGCGTGAGGGCGGGAGTTGTGCAAGCTGAGATTGAATTTCAGGGATTAAAGTTTGTGCGGTTGATAATTTTTTTTCCTCAATGAGTAAATTTAGATGATTGAGGCGGGCTTGCAGTTTAGTTAGGGGTGAAGGTGATATATCAAAGGTTTGTTGGTAAAATGCGATCGCCTGGGTAATTTGTTGTTGACTCCGTGCATTATTACCTAAACTGAGCAAGCTTAAAGCTATATTTTCCGGTGATTTTAATCTTTGGTGAATCGCTAAACTTTCTTCTAAAGCCAGTCGAGATTTTTTCAAATCTCCCACATTTTCTAATGTATTACCAAGAGACAATAAAACTGCTGCCTTTGCTAAAGAATCACCTTGAGATCCTAAAGTTTTATTTACCTGTTCTAGTTTCTCGATGGCTTGGAGATTAAAGCCTTGATTGCGTAATGCTTGCGCTTGTGAAATGAGCGACTGAGCAACACCATTTTTATCATCTATTTTGGTGTAAAAATTTTCCGTTTGTTTCCAAGTATTAAGAGCTAATTCTGGTTTCCCTGTCAACAGATATAATCGGGCTTGAATATCTAAAGTTTGAGCTAAGACAGATAAATTTTTATTGGTTGTTAATCTTTTGGGAAATCCTTGTAAATCTAAACTATTAGTAATAGCTAACTGGGCTTGTTGCCAATCACCAAGTTGTTGATAAGCTAGAGAAAGATTACTTAAAGCCACAGCTTGTTTTAAAGTATCTCCCTGCTGTTGATATTCTGAAATTGCTTGTTGTAAAACCTTTACAGCATCAGTAAATCTACCATTTTCATATAATGTTTGACTATCAGCAATTTTAGATTGTGAATCTTGAATAATTATCTTTTGTTGATAACTACTTGCTAAAACTGGAGTCACCAAAATACATATAAATATAGTAAAAACAGCCAAAAAACAAAAATTTACAATTTTCCTATTGTTATATTTTGTATGTTTCACCACTCCCCCTCCCTTCAGAAAACATTTTAAATATTAAGTTTTGTAGTGAAGATTTCAGTCCTCTCGGCGAGATGCTCCGCGAACAAAGAAGGACTAAAGTCCTTACTACAAACTCAATTACAATCATTGGTTTACATCGAATTACTGATTCTGACTTTTCTTTTCACAGGATCTAAAAACCCCTCTCCAAACCTCTCCCCTGCAAGGAGAGAGGCTTTGATTCTTGCTCCCCTTCCCTCACAGGGAAGGGGTTGGGGGTTAGGTTTAACGTTAACTTTTCCAAATAGCGCGAAAAGTCAGTTACTGATTGACTTTTGACTAATTTAAAACCGTAAAATTTCTCGCTCATATTCTTCAGGTAATGGTGTAACTTCCCAAACTAAGCTTTCACCTGGTTCTAACATTACTTCCACATATAATTGTTCTACAGGTGTTGTGGCTATATCCTCATTGTGAGGAAATGGTTTTAAATCCTCTGTGAGCAATCTGAGTTGAAATCCTACAGGAATCATGTCTTCTGGATTTACACTGCGTAATTCAAAACGCCAAATTTCTGCTTCTTCATTCCTAATAGGAAAAATCAGTAATTTATAAGTATTACTGTTGATTGATATTTGGCGAGATAAAAATAAATTGGTGGTGTTTTCACTCCTAGTTCTAAAAGCAAAGTTAGAATTAAACTCTAAACGTTGCCAACCAAGTATTTGAGCAAAATTGCTTACACCTTCTTCAAGCCATTGCCCTATTGATTTGGGTTGTGTCAATCCTTGGCGCAATTCATACAAAAGTTGTCGCCAACCACCATGAGCCATTAACGCACCCCAAAGTGAAAAAGGAACTTCTAGACGGGGAAATTTTATATCTGTATTACCTAATCTTTGGAGTAAATTTTCAGCTTGATTTTGAGACAAGTTTTGTAGAGGAGAAACTGAAGCACGCGTGATTTCTTCAGGAGAAAATTGGCGAGTTACCCAAAGGATATTCAAGTCAGAAATTAACTGCTCAGATGCTAAACTGTAAGTGCGATCGCTTGCTTCATAAACCCCTAAACTTTTAATTTGTTGATGAGTTGTATAACCAAAAACTCGCACCCAGCCTTCATCTGAATTGAACTGCACAGCCAAGTAATAGTCAGCCACCCACTCAGGAATGTCTACCCATTCTTGAGGTACACGCAATTCATCTACATCCATTGCTAGGGTAGGAATCAGCACTAAACGAGAGTTATCAAAACTTATAGCAGTACCGTTAACTACTTCCCAAATACTCGGTAGAGCAGCTCTATTAGGATGTACTCTAGCATTTGGTGCAATTTCCGCTTGTAACCAATCTAAAAATGTGATTGAACACATTTGATTGATCAAAGCACGCTGATTAGCACCAGACGTAGAGTAGTTATGCTCTAGATTTGATGATGTCTGCACCACTTCTAGAACCAAGTCATTATCAACAGCGAAACCCACAGCAGTATCAAACATAATCTCAAGAGGTTCTATAGTAATTTTTCAGCCATTCTTCTAGACTTTGACTTACGGCATCCAGTACGACGGATGTAGGGGAGATATGCAAATTATCAATGCTCCACTGCGTTAGGGTGGTAAGTAATGAGCGTTTAACGCTGCTAAGACGGCGAGAGACTGTATATTGCTTAATTTCTAGCTGTTGGGCGATTTGTTGTTGAGTTAGCTTCTGCTCATAATAAACTTGTAGTAATTTTTGAGACTGAATATCTAACGCTGCTAAAGCATTAATCAAAACTTGATTTAATTGTGATTGTTGTGTTTGTCTGGTTTTAGCTTCCTCTTGGGCGATCATTTCTGTCAGTAACGATGCGGGTAAATCTGCGGGTAATGTATCTAATAAATTACCTGATTCTTGCCCATTAAACGGAGCATCAACAGACACAAACTTGGGGTAAAGAAAATCTCGTACAGCTTTAGCGCAGGTACTCAGCCATTGTTCCAAAGTTTCTGGAGTCAGTTGACTCAAACTTTGTCTATTATAAAGCTGAGTAATTGCCTGCCATGTCGCAGTATCTGGTTTTCCCAACTGACGGATAGTTTGGCTCTCACTGGTGTACAGTTCCTTAAAACATTCCCAAGCTAAGACATAACTGTTGACGATTTGACTATTAAAACCAGCATTTTCTAAGGAATTTACCAACCGTTTCCGACTAATTTTATGCAGTAATGCCCAGTCAGTGCAGATATCTGCTTCCTTGACTAGACGTAGTGAGTCTTTGAGAAAACGCTCAAAAGCATATTCTGCATAGCTTTTTAAGCTTGTACTGTATTCAGGATTAAAATTTCTGAGAATTTTATGAACACAGGAAATAGCAATCTGAAAACAATCAGCTAGAGAAAATTGGCTGCTAAAGTTGATAGTTATTTTTCTCGCAACCCAGTAGCATACCTCTTGCAAATAAGCCGAAATATGTCCTACTGCTAGAGGGTTGGATTCTATTTGCCAGATTTTGTACCAGTAAAGCACCCAAAAATTATCAGATGTTTGTTGAGGGTATGTTTCTAAGCATTTTTTTATACTTCGCTGTAGTTTACTATCTGTTACCCAAATGCTGAACCTATCTGCATCAAACTGCACAAAGGTAGAGAAGATTTCAATAATGCCCTGTCGGGGTTGCATGAAATTTACGTGAGTATAGAAAATTTAGAATTTACGAGTTTCTACTTAATTGTAATACACAGCATTCCAGGTAACTTCTACATTTTTCCCAAAAAATTTTTTTACTAGGTGCATAAACCCGGAAAGGCATCGTAGAGACTCCCAGGAAGACGAAAGCACAAGGGTTACTTCCTGAAGCCAAAAGTCTCTAAAAAACATCAAAAAGTAGGAGAAAAATAAATGTCTAAACAACAAGTTGTGGAATTTTTCCAAGCAGCTGCCAAGGATGAAGTATTAACAGAAAAAGTCAAGTTTGCGACTAGCCCATCAACAATGATAGCGATCGCTGTCGAGTACGGCTATGAGTTCACTGAAGACGAACTGCTGCAATTTGAACTAGAACGTCGGCAAACTCAGGGTGGGATCGAAGAATTATCTGATCGGCAGATGGAAGCAGTTGCAGGTGGCGGACTAATAGTATTTGGTCTGTGCTTGGACACACACCGTACCCATATAGGTACAAAAGACCCAGGTCGGTGTTGCTAACAGAACTGAGCTTGAGGTAGGTCTTCCAGGGCTTCAATATTTGCAATATCGAAATGATATATAGCCCTAATTACCTGCTACTAAGCATCAAGTTAAGGCCAGCCTGCATAGTATTTTCACTAGTGATACTTGCTGGCTGGTTTTTCTTCATCCTAAAAATTCCGAATTATATAAACAAATTCTTCTAAACTCTTTCTCTGCATTTAGGTTAATAAAATGACAGTAAATCAGTCTGAGCTAAACAAAATTATTACCCAAGCTAGTTCTCTATCCGAATGTCTTAGTAATCGATTGTACAAGTTTGACACAGATGAAAAACATGAACAAAAAGCTAATCTATACCTAAATCGCTGGTGTCAAGTCGTTGCCCAAGGAAACTGGGACAAGTTTCACAAACGTCTGCATTGGGATGGATTGGATATCAATATAGTACGTTCAGTTCTAGAAACTACCCATATTGTAGATAGTTCATCTCTACCTGTATGGGCGCAAACATTAACAGAAATTATTCAAATTGCCTCAGAATTTACTGTTGAAGATCAATCTAATATTCCTATTGATCCGCACGAGCCACTACTATTTGAAGATATTCTGTTACCTGCTATCGCTGTAGGGCGGCAAAAATTATTAACTTGTCTGGGATCTGCGGTATTGTCTTCAGATTATTTACCTTTAGAACTGCTTGACAAAAAAGCTTACCTCAGTCTGGAACGCAACTTGCTTCAACAGCTAGTGAATCTTTGTGAGAAAACCCTAGTATTGGAATTTTCTCGTTTTCGTCCCTTTGGACATAGCTTTGTCAACTTACTCGAAAAACAGACAAATGGTTCTCCTAGCAAGACTCATTACAATGCTTTTGTGCAGAATCTTCTGCAAGATGGACTGATGACTTTTTTCCAGAAATATCCAGTGCTGGGCAAATTAGTGGCAACTGCGATTGATTTCTGGGTGGAAGCGACAGTGGAATTTTTGCAACGTTTACAGGCAGATTTATCTGAAATTCAGCAATTATTTCCATGTGAGCCGATTACCCAATTAGGAAAAGTCAGAGAAATCAAACCTGCTTTATCTGATCCTCATCATCGAGGACGAACTGCGATCGCTATCACCTTTGAGTCTGGGTTAAAACTCATCTATAAACCCAAAGATTTAGGTTTAGAAGTTGCCTATAACCAGTTTTTAGAATGGTGCAATCAGCGAGAGATGCCTTTATCTTTGAAAGTCCTCAATGTACTCAATCGTCAGGGTTATGGCTGGGTTGAATATGTAGAACACTTACCTTGTGCAGATGAAGCAGCAGCACAACGCTTTTATCAACGTGCGGGGATGCTACTGTGCCTGCTGTACGTCCTACAGGGGACTGATTGCCATAACGAAAATCTTATTGCTAGTGGCGAACATCTGATGCTGGTAGATATGGAAACTCTATTGCATCATGAAGCCAGAGTCATGGAAGTCTCCCCAGAAGCCCAGGAAGCACAAGCTGCAACTATGCAACAACATTGGGATTTAGTTCTCCGTACAGGACTGTTACCTCGTTGGGACTTTAGTCCAGACAACCGTATTGCCTATGATATTAGTGGTTTAGGGAATATCGATCCTCAGCAAACACCTAGGCGTGTGTCCTATTGGAAGTTTATAAACACAGATGAGATGCACCTGGGGTATAAGACAGCCACGATGCCAATCCAGAAAAATGTCCCAATTTTAGATGGAGTGGCGTTGTCTCCTAATGACTACCTTGAGGATTTGGTTGCAGGATTTCAGCAGATGTATCTCTTTCTCAGAGAGCAACGTCAAGCATTGCTGGCAACTGATAGCCCCTTAACAAAGCTACAAGGGCAGCGAATAAGGTTTGTTTTTCGTGCCACTCAAGTATATGGAATACTTTTACAAAAGACTCTTGCTCCAGAATTCCTTCAAAGTGGAATTGACCGGAGTATTGAACTGGATATCCTGAGTCGAGCGTTTCTCATAGCTCAGGATAAGCCGAATGCTTGGTCAATTTTGCATTCAGAACTGAGGGCAATGGAACAGTTAGATGTTCCTTATTTTGCAGCTAGTTCTGACAGCGATGCCTTAACTATTGGACTAACGCAACCCATCGAAAAATACTTTCAAGCACCCAGCTACGATCAAGTTGTCTCTCGGTTGCAAAGACTGGATCAGGTAGATTTAGCCCAGCAAGTAGCCGTTATTCAGGGGGCTTTTTATGCCAGAGTCGCACAGACACCTAGAAGCGAAACAGCAAATACAGTCAAAGAGGTGCAGATTTCACAAATTAATGCTTTAACATCTGAAAAATTGCTCCAACACTCAGAAGCGATCGCTCAAGAAATTCAAGCACGAGCAATTACCGGAACAGATGGTAGCATTCACTGGATTGGTTTAGCCTATCTCTCTGATGCCGACCGCTTTCAGCTGCAACCCTTAGATGCCAGTCTCTTCAATGGCAATTGTGGTATTGCGATATTTTTGTCAGCTTTGGATTATGTCAGGGGTAATACTCAGTTCCGCAATTTAATCTTGGGTGCTTTACAGCCTGTCAGGAAATTATTGCAGATATCTGATGCACAGTTAGCGCAAAGATTTACTAGCTCTATTGGCATTGGTGGAGCTATGGGACTAGGTTCAATTATCTATTCTTTAGTGAAAATTAGTCAATTTCTCAAAGAACCATCGTTATTAGAAGATGCTCAACGAGCAGCGCAGGCGATCGCACCCGAACTCATTGCTGCCGATACAAAGTTTGATCTCCTCGCTGGATCTGCGGGAGCGATTCTCGGATTGTTGACACTTTATCGCCAAACAGCAGATTTGGCAGTATTAGAAAAAGCAATAGCCTGCGGTCAACATTTGCTAGAGCATCAGATCAGTGTTGGGGGTTCACCCAAAGCCTGGATAAATTTTGCAGATCGGCCGTTAACGGGTTTCTCTCACGGCGCGGCTGGCATTTCCTACGCCTTATTACAACTGTATGCAGTCACAGATGACTGGGCTTATTTCCAGGCAGCTCAAGAGGGAATTCTTTATGAAAGCAGTGTATTCTCGAAAAAAGCTGCCAATTGGCCAGATTTTCGCAATGCAGAACCTGTATTTATGGCTACTTGGTGTCACGGTGCGCCGGGAATTGGTTTGGCAAGATTGGGTGGTTTGTCTATTTTAGAAACAGAAGAGATTCATCAGGATATAGACATAGCGTTGCAGACAACCCAGAAATATGGTTTGCAGAATGTTGACCATCTTTGTTGCGGTAATTTTGGTCGCATGGAAGTTTTGCTGGTGGCTGCAAAAAAACTAGGGCAGGAAAGTTTACGAACCGTTGCTCAACAACAAGCTGCTTGGGTAGTTGCAAGAGCCGAACAAATGAGTGCCTATCAACTATTTCCTAATTTGCCTAGCCACGTTTTTAGTCCAAGTTTCTTTCAAGGCAACTCTGGAATTGGCTACGAATTGCTGCGATTAGCTTACCCGGATGTACTGCCCTCAGTGCTGCTTTGGGAGTAAAAGTCAATTTTAATTATCACCCTGTTTGACCATCTGCATTCGTTTGCAATTCCTTTCTATGAAATCCATAAACTACCAGCTTGTTAAACAACATAGTGAAGAAGATTGCGGTGCTGCCAGTCTTGCTTCCGTTGCCAAATATCATGGCAAAACTTTCACCATTAACTACATTAGAGAAACTGTAGGCACTGGGCAACAAGGAACGACATTACTAGGATTAAAACAAGGAGCAGAAGCTCTGGGTTTCAATGCACGGGCAGTAAAAGTACCTTGGGAAGTTTTCAATCAAAAAACCATTCCCCTGCCAGCTATCATCCATTGGAAAGGTGATCATTGGGTAGTTTTGTATGGCAAACAGGGCAAGAAATACGTAATTGCTGACCCAGGTGCAGGCATCCTTTATCTAGATGAAAAGTCATTTTTAAAAGCATGGACAAACGGGATCATGCTCCTGCTAGAACCAGATCCAGTCCGTTTTTTTACTCAAGCAGATGAACAAGAGAAAATTGGCGGTTTGAGACGTTTCCTGGGGCGTATTTGGCCTTATCGTGCCATTCTGGGTCAAACCTTATTGCTCAACTTGGTTTTAGGTCTGCTTTCCTTGGCTTCTCCCTTTTTATTGCAAATTCTCACCGATGACGTACTAGTTCGTGGAGATACTGAACTGCTTACTAGCGTTGCCATTGGCGTTATTGCCATGCACGTAGTCAGCAGTAGCCTACGGTTAGCGCAATCAAATCTCGTTGCACATTTTGCCCAACGTCTACAACTAGGATTAATTTTTGAATTCGGACGACAAATTCTCCGCTTACCTTTAAGTTACTATGAATCCCGGCGCAGTGGCGAAATTGTCAGTCGCCTTGAAGATATTCAACAAATTAACCAGTTAATTTCCCAAGTCGTTGTGAGTCTGCCTAGCCAAATGTTTATCGCTTTGGTTTCATTAGGCTTGATGCTGTTTTATAGTATCAAACTTACAGTGTTGGCTGGTGCGATCGCTCTTTTGATGACGCTCTCAACAGTAGTTTTCTTGCCTACCCTACAACAAAAAATTCGCAGTGTTTTGATTTTATCAGCCGAAAATCAAGGGGTTTTGGTGGAAACCTTTAAAGGTGCTATGACTTTAAAAACTACTGGTGCTGCTCCGCAATTCTGGGAAGAATTCCAGAGCCGATTTAGTCGTCTGGCTAACTTTACCTTCCGCACTATTCAAATTGGCATTGTCAACGGCATCTTCTCAAGTTTAGTATCTAGCATCGGCAACATTGCTTTGATCTGGTTTGGCAGCACTTTAGTAATTCGACAGGAATTATCTATTGGGATGCTTCTGGCATTTAATAGCATGAATGGTAACTTTACCAGCTTTATTCAAACTACTATTAACTTTGTTGATGAATTTACCCGTGCCAAAACTGCTACTCAACGCCTCACGGAAGTCATTGACGCTACCCCAGAAACTCTAGATCATCATCAAAAGCCTTGGGTAAAAATTCAGGGCAACGCAGACATCACTTGTACTCACCTCAATTTCCATCATGCAGGTAGAGTTGACCTGCTGGAAGATTTTTCCCTGACTATTCCTGGTGGGAAAGTAATTGCCCTAATTGGTAAATCTGGCTGTGGTAAAAGCACTCTGGCTAAATTGATTGCAGGTTTATATCAACTCCCATCTGGGAATATTCGCTTTGGTATTTATAATCTGGAAGACCTTTCTTTAGACTGCCTGCGCCAACAAGTGGTGCTAGTGCCGCAAGACGCACACTTTTGGAGTCGGTCGATTATGGAAAACTTCCGTTTAGGTTCGCCTCACATTACCTTCGAGCAGATTGTGCAAGCTTGCCAGATTACTGGGGCTGACGAGTTTATTAGTAATCTCCCTGACAAATATCAAACGGTATTAGGAGAATTTGGTGCGAATCTCTCAGGTGGACAACGGCAGAGATTAGCGATCGCTAGAGCAATTGTTAATAATCCACCAGTGCTAATTTTAGATGAATCTACCGGCGCACTCGACCCAGTTAGTGAAGCCCAAGTTTTAAGCCAGTTGCTCACTCATCGCCAAGGTCAAACCACGATTTTAATTAGCCACCGTCCCAAAGTTATCCAGCAAGCTGATTGGATTGTCATGCTCTCACAAGGAAAACTGAAAATTCAAGGTTCTCCAGAGTCTCTGTATCATCAAGCTGGTGAGCATTTAGACTTTCTTGATGGTGTGGATTTATCGAGAGTCGATGGTTTTGGCAAAAATCCCGCCAAATCTCATCTGAATGGAACTTCTCTCACCAGCATTCGCTAATCTCTACCAAGAAAACTTTTATGCTTAGTCACTTTAATACAGACTCTTTGCCCCCAGTGCAGAACAATGAATTTCTGCCGCCGATTGGTAGTTGGACAAGAATAGGCAGTTTGTTACTCGTCGCTGGTATTGGGGGAGCGATCGCACTATCTTCGATAATCGAATATAGAGTTACTGTTCAAGGGCAAGCAATTATCCGCCCTACAGGAGAATTACGGCTCGTACAAGCAGCCACAGCAGGTCAAGTCACAAATGTCTTGGTCAAAGAAAATCAAGCGGTGAAAAAAGGAGATGTGTTAGCTACTATTGATGACTCCCGTCTGCAAACTCAAAAAAGCCAATTGCAAAGCAATATCCAGCAAGCACGGCTGCAACTGCTGCAAATCGATGCCCAAATTCAAGCTTTAAATCGGCAAATTCAAGCGGAAACCGATCGCAAAAACCGTGTGGTGACTTCGGCTCAATCTGCATTCAGTCGCGCCCAACGCCATTATCAAGATCAGCGAATTACTGCCCAAACGGAAGTAGAAGCAGCCCAGGCGAACTTAAAAAGAACGCAAAATGAATTGTCTCAAGCACAGGTGGAACTGCGTTCAGCCCGTGCGAACCTCAAGTCAACAGAGGCGGCGTTGAGTGCAGCTCAAGCCAAACGCGATCGCTATCAACAGGTAGTTCAAGCAGGTGCTTTGTCTCTGAATCAATTAGAGGAAGTACAATTAGATGTTGCCCAACAAAAACAAGCAGTTGAGATGCGACGAGCTGCGGTAGAGTCCCAACAGCAAATTATTGCCCAACGACAACAAACTGTAGCCGCAGAGCAAGCAAAACTGCGCCGCGCTCATGCTGTTCTCAATCCGATTGATGCCGAAGTAGCGATCGCTAAAGAGACTATCGCCCAAGAAATTGCTAGTGGTCAAGCCACCCTCGCCACCCTTAAGCGCGAATGGGAAGCTCTGTTCCAGCAGCGATTACAAATTAAAAATCAGCTCCAGCGTGACACTAGCGAACTACAACAAATCGAAAGGGATATCGCACAGACTCAGATAACAGCGATCGAAGACGGGATTATCTCTCAACTCAACCTGCGAAACCCCGGTCAATCGGTGCGTCAGGGTGAGGAAATTGCTCAAATTGTCCCTAGCCATGCTCCCTTAGTCATCAAAGCCGCAGTTTCCCCTGATGATGTGAGTAAGTTGGCAAAAGGCCAAGAAGTACAGATGCGAGTTTCTGCCTGTCCCTATCCTGACTACGGTACTCTTAAAGGTTTTGTTAGTCAGATTTCTGAAGATACGATCAAATCTCCAGGAAATCAGTTTACGTCTACAGTCGCTAATGCTTCCATCCCCGCGAGTTCTGTTTACGAGGTAACGATACTCCCAGAAAGTTTTTTATTGGGGAGAAACAATCATCAATGTCATATTCAGCCAGGAATGCAGGGACGAGCTGATATTATTTCTCGCAAAGAAACAGTCCTGAAATTCATGCTGAGGAAAGTGAGGTTAATTACTGACTGGTAATAAGCACTCTTTATTTTTACTTTTACTTTTGCCTGTTTGTACTAAGTGCATAAGAATTCAAAGCGATCGTAGTAAGGCTCAGATTGAAGGTTCAATTAGATAACAAAGCTAAGTGCTGAGTAAAATCATGATGGATTATCTTTCAATGGGATCTCATTAACATCCCAGAAAACAAATTTGGCGATTTTTCTACTTTTGATGATATGGGAATCCGATTTGATGTGGAGAAATAATCTAAGTATATGTAGGGTGCGTTACGGCTTACGCCTAACACACCCAAAGCTTTAGGCTAGGTGCCATACTCTCGCTGCTAACACACCCTAAACATCTACGTATTTATTCAAAAATCAATTAGGAATCCTATATTCAATTCAACTATGACTGTTAGTTAACCTGATAATTAATAGTTACTTTCCTATCCTCTTTCTCTGTGACGATAGCAGTGTATCGTCTGAGATAATTTCTATAGTTTTATCAAGTTTTTTATCTAAAAATCAGCCAAACATAGTAGAAATACATAAGTGTGTGGTTTAATTTAAACTATAGCACTAAACAATACCCGATTAATAGAGTGAGCAATATAATTCAGGAGGTTTTGAGATGAATTTTATTGACATAAAGAAAATTCTAGAAGCAACGTTTGTTATCAGTTATATCTTGCTCATGACAAACAACCCGGTAGCAGCACAAATGAATGGAAGCAACTACTCTAGGGGTAGTAATGTTCCAGATATGAGCTTTGATTTAATTTTTCGGAAAAGTAATGGAACAACTATTCAAGATTCATCAATAGGTAATACTTCAGGATTATTTGTGGGGGCTATTCAAAACTTTAGCTATCTTGGTAATCCTGTTCCTAACCCTAGTGGTATTGCGTCCTTGAGTTTCGATTTTACTAACGCTAATCTTAGTACAACTTTAATTGACACGACCGTTAGATATACAATAATCGCAAAACAACCATTTGAATTAATTGATTCTATAGCAGGCTCATCTACTACAATTAATCCGAATCCTGTTTTTACTTTTGGTGTAGATGTTACCAATTTCAGTCCAGAAAACAAACTAAAAGCAGTAAATGATTTACAATACATCACCGAAAATAATTTGTTTGCTATTAGTAGTTTGGAATCTCAAAGCTTTTCTATGAAGACCTTTAATGGTATAAAATTAGGTATCGCTACTGGGGACTTAGTAATAACAGAAATTAGCAACCCTCCCATTCAGGAATTAAGTTTAAATAATGATTTGTTTGCTCGTACTAGTTTATCTCAGGGGTTAGAAATATCAGCAAGCTCTAATCAAACTATCCCAGAATCTAATGTAAATATTGGTTTGCTTACCTTGGGTTTATTTGGTACTACCACAATTTTAAAACGTAAGTCATGGCAAAATTGATGCCCTAATTATCTGAAAGTAAATACATTATAAGGTTATGTATCTATCACCCCTCAGATTTTGGTTGATTGGTGGAATCCTATTAAATTTATTCAGTCCTTATCTAGTATTAGCACAAATTATTCCAGATAATACATTACCTAATAATTCTGTTGTTTTACCCAATTGCACCACCTGCGAAATCACGGGTGGTACTACAGTAAACGGCAATCTTTTTCACAGCTTTGAATTATTTTCTATACCTACAAATGGTATTGCTTATTTTAATAACTCCTCAAATATTACTAATATTATTAGCCGGATTACAGGTAATTCAATATCAAAAATTGATGGCTTAATTCTTGCCAATAACCAAGCTAATTTATTTCTGATTAATCCTAATGGAATTATATTTGGTGTAAATGCCTCGTTAAATATTGGTGGTTCTTTTATAGCAAGTACATCGAGTAGTATCAACTTTGATGACAGCAGTAAATTCAGTGCTATAGATAGCTCAACTCAACCTCTTTTAACTATTAATACTCCTATTGGTTTAGAGTTTGGCAACTCTAATGCTACTATTATTAATCAATCACAAGCCAGTCCCAACGGATTGGTCAATTTTGTTGGTCTACCTGTAGGTTTACAAGTACAACCTGGTAGGACACTAGCTTTAATAGGTGGGAACTTAATCATAGAAGGTGGAAATCTCACAGCAGAAGCAGGAAGAATTGAATTAGGAAGCGTTGCAGCTAATAATCTAGTCAATTTAATTACTACTAACCAAGGTTGGGCTTTTGATTACAAAAACATACAAGAATATCAAGACATTAATATAACCAAGGGAACAAGTATTGATACTAGCGGACTTCAAAGTGGCGACATTCAAATTCAAGGGAGGGGCGTCAGATTAAATGATGGGAGTCAATTAATTTCTCTTGCTGTTCAAGATGGTAACGCTGGGAATTTAAAAATTACTGCTTCCGAATCAGTTGAATTGTTAGGAGTAGGGGCTTTTGCTGATGGAGGATTTTTCCCTACAGGAATTTTCGCCCAAGTCTATGAACAAGCAACCGGAGAGAGGGCGAATCTGACAGTGACAACAAAAAGATTAATTCTTCAAGATGGAGGAACGATATCGACGAACACTTTCGGTATAGGTAGTAGTTTAGATTTGAATATTCAAGCTACAGAATCGGTAGAAATTTTAGGAACTGCACCAGATGGATCATTTCCTAGCACTTTGTCTGCTCAGGTTGGGAGTCCTTTCGATCAAGAGGTAATAGGTGCAGGGGGTAAGATTACAATTAATACTGGCAAATTAGTTATTCAAAATGGTGGACAGGTCTCAGCTGCAACCTTTGCTAGAGGTCGTGCTGGAGATATCAATGTATCAGCTACAGAAATTGAGATAGCAGGAACAGCACCAAATCAAACTATTATTGCTCCCAGTGGTTTGTTTGCACAGGTTGAAGAAGGAGCAAGAGGCGATGCTGGAAATTTACTTATTTCAACTACATATTTAAAACTATTAGACGGCGCACAAATTTCTACAGCCGCCAGAACAGGAGGAAAAGGGGGAAACCTAATTATAAATGCCTCAGAATCTCTGAATTTAAGTGGATTTGCGCCAGATGCCTCTATCAATTTAGGGAGAAGTGGAATTTTTGTTTCTGCTGAACTAGGAGCAACTCGTGATGCAGGAGAATTACAAATTACTACCGAACAGTTAATAGTTGAGAATGGTGCAGAGATATCAGCAAACAATTTCGGTTCTGGTAAAGGAGGAACTGCCATCCTCAATGTTCAGCAACTAATTGTTAGTAATGGCGGAGAAGTTAGAGCCAGGTCTTTTGCTGGAGGTTCAGGAGGAGAATTAATTATCAATGCCAATGAAGTTGTAGAAATTACAGGTTCAGGAAGTATTGATTCACAGAATTTTCCCAGTGCTTTGTCTACTTCCGGTGAAGGAATTGGTAAAGCTGGCAATTTATTTATCAATACTCCAAATTTAAATATTAGTGACGGTGCAGTGGTCACTGTGAGTGCCATAGGTACTGGCGAAGCAGGTAACTTAATAGCTAGAGCGAACACCATTCAACTCAACCAAGGTAAACTCACAGCCGAAACCAATGCAGGTGCGGGTGCAAATATTAGGCTGGAAGATTTAAAACTGTTGGTGTTGCAAAATCAAAGTCTCATTTCTGCTCAGGCTTTTAATAATGCCAACGGTGGTAATATCACCATTGATGCACCTGATGGTTTTATCGTCGCTACCACCAATCAAAATAATGATATTGTAGCCAATGCTTTTCAAGGACAAGGCGGCAATATTAACATCAATGCTCGGAGTATTTTTAATTTAGAACAACGCCCATCAACTCCCCCTAATAACACCAACGATATTGATGCTAGTTCCCAGTTTGGTTTAACAGGTACAGTTACAATTAACACTCCTGATGTAGATCCTAGTCGTGGCTTGGTACAATTACCTGACAATTTAACTGATGCGTCGCAACAAATTATTTCTAGTTGTAACCCTGGCAGTCAAGCCAGACGTAGTTCCTTTACTGTAACAGGAAGAGGAGGAATTGCCCGCAGCCCCATAGAACCATTTCAAGGTGAAGTATCTACAGCACGATGGATTACATTAGATACAATAAGTGAGCCTCAAAACCGTAATGTGAACCATAAAATTCTTCCCTCTCCCACATCTCAAATAGTCGAGGCACAAGGCTGGGTTTTCGATAAAAGTGGTACTGTATCTTTAGTAGCTCAACTCCCCAATGTCACCCCTCCTGGTATGTCTATTTCTCATACTGCTTGTGCATTGAAATAAGAGAATTTTTTATGCGGCGAGATTCGATTTTTCACAAACTATTTCAACAATATCCCTCGTTGTTATTTGAATTATTGGTTTACTTTTGCCTGTTCTGGAAGATTTGAGCGAAGCACTGTTAGACTTTATCAGTGTGGCGGATTTGTATTCTTGGTTAAAAGCACGATAAATTAGTTTGTCCAGCAAAACAATCAGCTAAACTGCAAGTGTTGTCTTTGGGGAAGTTAGTAATTTTAAAGTTAGGTACAGGGAGTTTTGAGGCAGGATTTTCTGTAACTCTGCAAATCGGTGATGAAAATGCCCGACCTATTGTAGAAATTACTGGTGAATTACCGCCAAACCCAGAAATTCCCCTTTATTATCATCAATGGCAGTCTATTTACCGTTCACTTGAATTTTCAGGTCGTCCCATAGGTATTCCCAAGCCATCAAAACCAAGACCTGACAGGGAAGATTGTCAAAAAGCTGCTATTAATTTGCAAGTTTGCTTAAATACTTGGTTAGCTGCTGCGTCTTTTCGTCCCATCCGCGAAAAGTGGCTAGAAAAACTTCTCCCAGAAGATCAAATTCGTGTTCTACTACAAACCAATGACTTGAGATTGCAAAAACTCCCTTGGCATTTGTGGGATTTATTAGAACGCTATCCCAAGGCTGAAATTGCTCTGAGTGCGCCTAGTTATGAACAAGTTAGTCGCAACTCTCCCCCTCAATCTCAGGTAAAAGTTTTAGCTATTTTGGGTAATAGTCAAGGAATTGATATTCAAGCTGATGGTCAGCTGCTGCAAGAATTACCCCATGCCAATACTACTTTCTTAGTTGAGCCATCCAGTCAAGACCTGACTGACCAATTATGGGAACAAGACTGGCAGATTTTGTTTTTCGCTGGTCATAGTGCTACCGATAAAAATGGTGATGTCGGGAAAATCTATATTAATCAGACAGAAAGTTTAACAATTAGTCAGTTAAAGTATGCTTTGCGGAAAGCAGTAGAAAGAGGATTACATCTGGCAATTTTTAACTCCTGTGATGGTTTGGGTTTGGCGCGGGAGTTTGCTGATTTGCAGATACCCCAAATTATTGTCATGCGTGAACCTGTTCCTGATGTGGTGGCGCAAGCATTTCTAAAGTATTTTTTAGCGGCTTTTGCTTGTGGTCAATCTTTATACATGGCAATTAGAGAGGCGCGGGAGCGATCGCAAAGTCTAGAAACTCAATTTCCCTGTGCAACTTGGTTGCCTGTAATCTACCAAAATCCGGCAGTTATACCTCTATTCTGGCAAGAATTATATGTCAATCATAATAGTCATAAAGTCACCTCTACAGCTAAAATTACTGACACTCGACATATAAATCTGCAACAATCTTGGCTTGTTTTAATACTTAACAGTGTTGTGATTACAGCATTTTTAATGGGAGTACGCTATTTTGGTTTATTGCAATCATGGGAGTTGATGGCATTTGATCACCTGCTACGTCTGCGTCCCCAGGAAAAACCAGACTCTCGCATTCTAGTAATTACTATCACTGAGGAAGATGTGCAAGCCCAATCTGCTGATAGGCGTGGGTCTTTATCAGATGAGGCTTTAGATCAATTGTTGGCAAAATTAGAGGTGTATCAACCGCGAGTAATCGGTTTAGATATATACCGAGATTATACTGTCAAGCCAGCTTATCCAGAGTTAGCAGAACGGATGAAAAAAAGCGATCGCTTTGTGGGAGTATGTCAAGTTAGCGACCCTCAATCTGGTAAACCAGGGGTCAAACCACCACCAGAAGTCTCTGCTGATGCTCTCGGTTTTAGTGATATTGTTTTAGACTCTGATCATGTTGCTCGCCGCCATCTGTTGGCGTTGACTCCTCCGCCTTCATCTCCCTGTACTGCACCTTATGCTTTAAATGTACAGTTGACTCTACGTTATCTCTACGGGAAAGGTATTAACCTCCAATTTACCCCCGATGGAGCGTGGCAACTAGGAAAACTGACATTCAAACCAATCGAGGCACACACTGGAGGCTATCAGGGGACTGATGCTCTAGGACACCAAATTTTACTCAATTATCGCTCATCCCCGACCATCGAAGCGATCGCACCCAGCATTACCCTCAAACAAGCCCTCACTAGTAATCTACCAGCCGATGCTGTCAAAGACCGCATAGTTATCATCGGCACGACAGCCGAAAGTTTTCGTGATTATTCTTTGACTCCCTACACTTCCCCCCAAGGAAAAGCACAGGAAATCGCAGGCGTATTTTTACAAGCGCAAATGGTGAGTCAATTATTAAGTGCCGCTTTAGATGGACGGCCTCTATTATGGAGTTTATCTATCTGGAGTGAGGCAATATGGATTTGGGGTTGGGCTATTTGTGGTGGTTTGCTGGCGGCTTATTTGCGACAGTTGACTACTTTAGGTTTGGCTGGTGGAGTCACTGGTTTAAGTTTATATAGCACTTGCTTGATCCTGTTAATACTATACAGTTGTTGGCTACCTTTAGTGCCGGCAGCGATCGCTTTAGGAAGTAGTCCAGTAATTTTTGTAGCTATGATGAAATATCTCAGAAACAAAGCTTAAACATCTTTCTTCCTAGGAATTAGCCCCTATTTGCTAAACAATATCATGAACAACTGTTTGCGAAAATTATCAGCCATCCCAATCTTTTTAATCAGCAAAAAGAGAAAAAGAAATTTATTTTTCTCTTTTTTGCCTTGTACAGTGATGGTATTAATCGGGAGTATATCTTACTCAATACCCATTGCAGCCCAGTCAGTCGCTACTGTGCCAACCATAATCAAATTTACCCCGCCGCCACCACCACCAAACCGGGGTGCAGTAGGTAGTCGTAAGGGGGCGGCAAGTCGTCTTGGTGGTTGCACTCCAGACAATCAAACAGTCACAGCTTTAGTACCGATATATCAACAAACTGTGAGTGAACAGCAAAATATTGTAGTTCCTATCACGAAAGTTTGGGGTTTAACTAATGCAGAACGTCCCCACTTATTCTTTTTTGTACCCTACGAAAAATCATCTATTACTCATGTGGAGTTTGTTTTCAAAGCCCTAAAAAATAATCAAAGCCAAACCTTATACCGTACTTCCTTAAATCCACCAGATAATCCCGGTATTATTCAAGTTAATATCCCTGAAAGTGTAGCTGCATTACAAGCAGGAACAATGTATCATTGGTTTTTCAAAGTCAGAGTTAAATGCAATCCGCAACAGCCAACACAACTAGATTACGCGGAAGGCTGGATACAACGTATTCCCCAAAATACCACTTTAACAACACAGTTAAATTCTGCAACACCATCACAAAAAGTAGCACTGTATGCAGCAAACGGTATTTGGTATGATGTGCTGAAGACTTTAGCTGAATTGCGTTTTGCTCAACCTCAAGATCAAACTCTTTCACAACAGTGGGCAAACTTGCTCAATTCAGTCGGTTTAGAGGCGATCGCTAATCAACCCATAATCTATAAAAAATGAAGTCGGAAGTATTAACTTTTTTCTTAAGCAAGCTAGCAATAGCGTCTCGCAGAGAAGTACGATTTTGGGGCTTTACCTTTTGATAACAAAGTAGCTAGAGCCAAATTACATGGCAGATGTTAACTGAGTACGTTACAAAATCTCAATCTTAAAATTGATTTTCTAAATGGAATAACAGAAATCCAAATTTTTGGTAAAACTCTTATGGTGTGAGGAATTTACATTATTCTCTGGCGAGTTTAGCATCAAAGAGCTAACTAGATTTTTGTCGTCTACATAACATATAAGACTTGCTAATTGTATTTTATTAAGAGTTTGTAAAATCTCTTACTTTGAAAAATTGCACAATCAGTTATCATATGAGCGTATGCGTCAGTTCAGCCGCAGGGAAGGCTTAGTTGAAGATAACGCTAGTAATATGAATGCTGCCCTACAACAATTGCCATCTGTGACTTAAACAAGACTATGCAAGCTTTGCAATCTGTTTTATCGCTGAACTAGTCGCTTTGTTTTTGACAATTACGTGATCCCACATGACTATCTACGTTGGAAATCTCTCTTACCGCGCTACCGAAGCAGACTTAAAAGCCGTATTTGCAGACTACGGCGAAGTCAAAAGAGTTGTTTTGCCTACCGACCGTGAAACTGGTCGGATGCGTGGTTTTGCTTTTGTTGAAATGAATGAAGATGCCCAAGAAGACGCAGCTATCACTGAGCTAGATGGTGCGGAATGGATGGGTCGTCAACTGAGAGTCAACAAAGCCAAACCGCGAGAAGATAACCGACGAGGTGCTTGGACGAAAAAACAAGAATTTTAGGCAGAAAGCTAATCATAGCAGTTTTATTTAAATTGGACAACATCCCTCAGTATGAATTAGTCCTCTGAGGTGTTGAAGAGTCCACAAAGATATTTTTCACCGTCTGAGTAATGAAAAAATATTTTTTCATTACTCAGACAACTACGATTGGCAAGAAAAATATGTTTCTTGACTAAACTCTGAAGAAATTATCTCTTCACTGTGCAAAGGCTAAGGTGTTAAACAATTTTGGCGGGAAAATTTTAGATTCAAGGGCTTGATTCATAGACTGTTTGAGAAGTTGGCAACCAAAATACTTACTTCCCATTGGTATGCTTGTTAGCAATACTCAGTCATCATGAACTCATTACTGAGTATTAATCTGAGTGGTTATGTGTAGCGCGGAATCTTTATTAACTCGTCGGATTTTTTTGACAGATAATTTAATTTAGAAAATTACTGAAAATATTTGGACTTTAGGTAATATTAGACACTAAGTAGGGTAACTGTAACTCAATTTTCCCTAAAGGCGATCGCCCCAAGCATAGCAGCCAGAAAAATTCATTTCTTTAGTTTATCTAAAATCACATCTAAGTTATCAAATTACCTTTCTAAGATAGAGGCAGCAGCTATAAGTTGCGATATTCTAACTGACTTACCCCACGATAAAACAGCCAGTCTCTAGGGAGTACACAAAATGACTAAAGCGTCAGAATCTTTAGATTTGTCTATGAACGACGCTCAAGACAAAAGTTTAGATCGTGATTGCACAACACTATCAAGGCACGTACTACAGCAACTTCAAAGTTTCTCTCCAGATGCACAAGATTTAAGCGCGCTGATGAATCGGATTGCTTTAGCTGGCAAACTCATTTCCCGTCACATGAGCCGTGCAGGTTTGATGGAAGGTGTTCTCGGATTTACAGGGGATGTGAACGTGCAAGGCGAATCCGTCAAAAAGATGGATGTCTATGCTAATGACGTATTCATTTCTGTGTTTAAGCAAAGTGGCTTAGTTTGTCGCCTAGCGTCTGAAGAAATGGAGCAACCCTACTATATTCCCGAAAACTGCCCCATCGGTCGCTATACCTTACTGTATGACCCCATTGATGGTTCATCCAATACTGACATTAACTTAAGTTTGGGTTCTATCTTTTCGATTCGTCAACAAGAAGGAGACGATATTGATGGCCAAGCTAAAGACCTCCTGACCAACGGACGTAAGCAAATTGCTGCGGGTTACATCCTTTACGGGCCAAGCACGATGCTGGTTTACACCATTGGGACAGGTGTTCATTCCTTTACCCTTGATCCCAGTTTAGGAGAATTTATCCTCACCGAAGAAAACATCCGCATTCCCAACCACGGTGCTGTTTACAGCGTTAATGAAGGTAACTTTTGGCAATGGGAAGAATCCTTCCGAGAATACATTCGTTACGTCCATCGTACAGAAGGTTACACAGCACGTTACAGTGGCGCAATGGTAAGTGATATACACAGAATTTTAGTACAAGGTGGTGTATTCCTTTACCCAGGCACAATTCAAAAACCAGAAGGAAAATTGCGCTTGTTATATGAAACTGCTCCCCTGGCTTTTTTGATGGAACAAGCTGGTGGTCGTGCTACTACAGGCTTAGTAGAGATATTAGACGTAGTACCAACAAAACTACATCAACGCACCCCATTAATTATTGGTAGCAAAGAGGATGTCGCCAAGGTAGAGTCGTTTATTCAGAATGGTCATTGAGGAGGCAGGGGGCTAATCAATTCAAAATTCAAAATTCAAAATTCAAAATTGAAGAATTGATGAATCAGCACTCAGCACTTTCTGTAACAATTTTTGGATGTCCATGAGAGATTATCTCAGCTGGCCGATGTCATAAGTGATTGGCGAAGCAACAATGCAAAAGTCCCCACTAAAGTTTTGACTTTGATGGGCTTGGTCAAATTCACTTAGAAACATCATTCACGGAGTCAAATAATAGTTATGACCACCAATCATCTATTAGAAATTAAACAATACGGCCAAAGTATTTGGATGGATAATTTGAGCCGTGACATTATTCAATCAGGGGAACTCCAAAATCTAGTTGAAAATCAAGGAATTTGTGGCATTACCTCGAATCCAGCGATTTTTGAAAAAGCCATTGCGGATAATGCGATTTATGATGCTGATATTGAAGCAGGTATTGAGGCAAAATTACCCACATACAAAATTTATGAATCCCTGGTGTTTGCAGATATCCGTAATGCTTGTGATATTTTGCACCCTGTATATGAAGCCTCCAATAGACAAGATGGTTATGTGAGTATCGAAGTACCACCTACCATTGCCCATGATACCCAAGCAACAATCAATGAAGCTCGGCGTTATTTCCAAGAAATTGGCCGGGAAAATATCATGATTAAAATCCCTGGAACAGAAGCTGGGTTGCCAGCTGTAGAACAGGTCATAGCTGAGGGTATTAATGTTAATATCACCTTGCTATTTTCTGTGCAAAGCTACATCAACACAGCTTGGGCATATATTCGAGGCTTAGAAAAACGAGTGGCAGAGGGTAAAGATATTAGCACAATAGCCTCTGTAGCTAGCTTTTTCTTAAGTCGTATTGATAGCAACATTGACGGCAAAATCGATGCCAAATTGCAACGAGGTGTTGATGATATTAATTTAGAAGCAAGACTCAGAGCCGTCAAAGGTAAAGTAGCGATCGCAAATGCAAAGATTGCTTATCAAGAGTACAAAAAAATTATTGAGAGCGATCGCTGGCAAGCCCTAGCCAGCAAAGGTGCAAAAGTGCAAAGATTACTGTGGGCCAGCACCAGCACCAAAGACCCCAACTACAGCGATGTCATGTACGTTGATGAGTTAATTGGCCGAGATACCGTCAACACCCTACCACCAGGGACAATTACCGCCTGTGCTGAACATTGTCATGTCGCTAATCGTCTAGAAACAGGAGTAGATGAAGCTTATCAGCTAATAGAAAGCCTCAAAGACCCTGACATCAATATCAATCTCAATGCTGTTATGGATGAACTGTTAAGCGAAGGTATTAACAAATTTGTCCAACCTTTCCAGTCCTTAATGAACTCTTTAGAGCGCAAAGTCAAGCTATTGTCACCAGTATAAGGACTGGGGACTAGGGATTAGTGACTGGGGACTAGGAAGAAGCAGAGGGGCAGAGGAGCAAAGGAGAACTCTTTTATGCCCAATTCCTAATTCCCAGTACCCAGTACCCAATCCTCGATCCCCAATCCCCACCCTCCCACCTAGAATCGAAAACTGATATGGTTAGTCTCCTAGAAAATCCCTTGCGCGTTGGTCTACAACAACAAGGGATGCCCGAACCTCAAATCATCGTCATCTTTGGCGCGTCTGGTGATTTAACCTGGCGCAAACTCGTCCCTGCACTGTACAAATTACGCAAGGAACGACGCATTCCCCCAGAAATTACAATTGTCGGTGTGGCGCGTCGTGAATGGAGTCACGAATACTTCCGCGAACAAATGCGGAAAGGGATGGAAGAGGCTCACGGCGGTGTTGATCCCGAAGAACTCTGGCAAGATTTCTCTCAAGGTCTGTTCTACTGTCCAGGAGACATAGATAATCCTGAAAGTTACCACAAGCTGAAAAACCTCTTAAGCGAATTAGACCAGCAACGAGGCACAAGAGGTAACAGAATGTTCTACCTCTCCGTTGCGCCTAACTTCTTTCCTGAAGCCATCAAACAACTAGGCACAGCCGGAATGCTAGACGACCCCTACAAACATCGTCTAGTCATTGAAAAACCCTTTGGTCGCGACTTAGCATCAGCCCAAAGTCTCAACACAGTAGTCCGCAAATATTGCCAAGAAAACCAAGTTTATCGCATCGACCACTACTTGGGTAAAGAAACCGTTCAAAACCTGTTGGTCTTCCGTTTCGCCAACGCCATTTTTGAACCCTTATGGAATCGTCAATTTGTTGACCACGTACAAATTACCGTCGCAGAAACCGTAGGTGTAGAAGACCGGGCTGGCTACTATGAACAATCCGGCGCACTGCGGGATATGCTGCAAAACCACTTGATGCAGCTTTACTGTCTCACGGCAATGGAAGCACCCAACTCAATGGATGCCGACAGTATCCGCACAGAAAAAGTGAAAGTTTTACAAGCCACACGTTTAGCCGATGTACATAACCTGACACGTTCAGCTATACGCGGACAATACAGCGGAGGCTGGATGAAAGGACAGCAAGTCCCAGGGTATCGGCAAGAACCAGGAGTGAATCCCAATTCCACCACCCCGACCTATGTGGCAATGAAGTTCATGGTAGATAACTGGCGTTGGCAAGGTGTTCCTTTCTATCTGCGGACTGGTAAGCGGATGCCGAAAAAAGTCAGTGAAATTTCCATCCACTTCCGCGACGTTCCTTCCCGAATGTTTCAATCCGCCGCTCAACAAAGAAACGCCAACATTTTGGCGATGCGGATTCAGCCGAATGAAGGAATTTCTCTCCGTTTTGATGTCAAAATGCCAGGGGCAGAATTCCGTACCCGTTCTGTAGATATGGATTTTAGCTATGGTTCTTTTGGGATCGCCGCTACTTCTGATGCGTACGATCGCCTATTCCTAGATTGTATGATGGGCGATCAAACATTATTCACTCGTGCTGACGAAGTAGAAGCAGCTTGGCAAGTAGTCACCCCTGCCCTTTCCGTTTGGGATGCACCCGCTGATCCCGCCGTTGTTCCCCAATACGAAGCAGGTACTTGGGAACCCGCAGAAGCAGAACTTTTGATTAATCAAGACGGTCGTCGCTGGCGCAGATTGTAGGACTGGGGACTGGGGACTGGGGACTGGGAATAGGTATTGCTTTTTCCCCTACACCCCTACACCCCTATACCCCTACACCCCTACACCCCACTCCCTGAATTCAAACTGATCACTGACATCATCACAACTACTATGACTTCCCAAGCCCCAACTATTTTTTCACTACAAGCCCCCAAGGATATTTCGCTCACAGAAATCGAAGCGGAACTCAACCAAATTTGGCAAAGCTACGGCATCACTGGCGAAGATGGCGCATTACCTGCGGCTACTCGTGCTACTACCTTTACTTTAGTAGTTTACGAACCAGAAGAAACCCAATATCTGTTAGCATCTTTGGGATTTTATCATGGCCCAATTGACGGGATTTTAGGCCCCCAGACAGATACAGCTTTGCGGCGAGTGCAAATCAAATATGGGCTTACAGAAACAGGTACAGCTACACCTGAAACCCTAGCTAAACTCCGCGAAGAATTTGCGAAACGTCAAGGTAATGGAGTTACAGGAGAAACTAACGGCATCCTTCCTCATAGTTTCAGTGCTAACAGCCCCAGAATTGCCGACGAGATAGCTCTGCGTAACCCTTGCCGTATTATTGCCTTATGTCCAATTGCTGGTGAAGATGAAGGTGTGAAAGCGCAAGTTTCTGCTTACTGCCCCATTCAAAAGCAATCTTCCAGCACATTGATTTGCTGTGAATACATTACCTTGAGTGGTACTACCGCCGCTTTAGAACGGATAGGTGGAATGATTCCGGCATTATTGATTGGTGGTTTGCCCAAGTTTCTGTGGTGGAAAGCGACACCAGACCCCAACAACGTGCTGTTTAAACGACTGGCGGCGGTTTGCAATAATGTCATCGTTGATTCTTGCAATTTTAACGAGCCAGAAACTGATTTAATCAGCTTACAAGAGTTAGTAGAAATCGGTGTACCTTTAGCTGATTTGAACTGGCGTAGACTTTCCGCATGGCAAGAATTGACTGCCGAAGCTTACGATCCTCCTCATCGCCGTGCCGCTTTAGGAGAAATTGACCGAGTGACACTGGATTATGAAAAAGGCAACCCAGCCCAAGCCTTACTATTTTTGGGTTGGTTGGCAAGTCGCTTGCAATGGCAACCAGTTTCCTATCAAAAAGAAAGTGGCGATTATGATATTACTCGCATTCGCTTTGTTGCCCAAAACCAACGACAAGTGGAAGCAGAATTAGCTGGCGTTCCCGTTGCGGATGTAGGTGAGATTATGGGTGATTTGATTGCCCTACGTTTGAGTTCTACTAATGCTCAAGCAGACTGTGGTACTGTCATTTGCTCTGAGACAGGCGGTTGTATGCGGATGGAAACCCACGGTGGCGCACAATCTGCGGGTTTATTCCAACAGGTGAGTTCTTTATCTGAGCAAAAAGCAGAAGCTTTACTCAGTCAACAAGTACAACGCTGGGGTCGTGAGGCATTATTTGAAGAAAGTCTCGCAGTAATTGGACAAGTGTTGAAGTCTGGAGTGAACAATTAATCTGACCTTTCACGTTATGTATAAAAGCTAACGTGAAACCTAACCCCCTAACCCCCTTCCCTGCTAGGGAAGGGGGAAAAATTAAAGCCAATTATGTTGTACAAATTTGAACAATAGGGGTATATTCAAAACCCTTACACCCTTAACTTAAAACCTAACCTTCCATTGACTGGATCAAAAAGTACATTGTATCGGTCAAATAATGCCATCCCACTATTCGTCACCATTGGTTGGTCTAACTGCGGAGAAACATTGACATTCCACACATTAAAGCCGTTGCGGTTGCCTGGAGCGACGCTGTAATCAAAAACACGCGGAATTGATAACTTCACCGTATTTTTTGCAGTTAGTCTCCCCGGTTTGAGTTTACCCATCAACGAAGCAGATTTAAAATCAACAAAACTGCTACTCATTCCAGAGTCAACAGCCATTCTGGCATTACAGCTATTTTTCATGGAACTATTGGCGATCGCTAAACAAACTCCATTCAGTCTAGAGTCCCATCTGTTACCAGGAATTCCATTGATCGCAGATTGCTGATTCAGAGTAGCTAGTTTGAAACCTACTCGATTGTTTGCTGTTAAACCAATCATCAGGCTACTGTTGCTACTACTACGATTTCCCACCACAATAAATCCGTTGCTTAAATTTCCTGGAAGCTTTCTCAAGGGATTATAGGGAAGGGCGCGTTCTGCATAATTGACACCGATGATACCAGGGAACGGTGTGCCACTTTTGGCAGAACAATTAGGCTTTTGGGGAATACATTGGCGACTAGTAACTATTTGTACAGGAACAGGTTCTTCAGTTGAAATCAAGCCAAACTGGACATTAGCGTAAACTAAATCACCTTCTAAGACAGTACCATCATTTAATACTTCCCTGACTTTTTGACCAGTCTGTTGAATAGGAGCATTGCCTAAAAACTCTCTAGGAACTCTTAGTCCAGCCGAGCCTGTATCCAAGAGAACCCTACTAGGCCGACCATTTGCCACGGCTACTTCTAAAAAATAACCACTTGCGCCTCGTGGATATAAAGGTAGTGATATAGTCTCAAAACTGGGTTTACGCGGTCTAATTTGAGAGGTATCGCGAACGACGGGAGTGGGAAACATTTGCTGAAATGCGGCTTGGCGTTGCTCCACTGATTCTGATCCAAATTCCCACAGACTTTCATAATAGAAAAAGACTGCACCTAAACCGCGTTCTCTTGCAGCTCTGACTTGAGACTGAATTTGTGAGATGGAAACTGGGCGATTTCTCAACCCAGTCATAATTCCGATACCAGTAGGTATTAATTGTTGTGTTTCTATAATTTCTGGAGTGATAATTGTACTGACAAAACTTTGTAAATCATTGCGGTAAACCTGGACTACCAACTCATCCACAACGCCTAGCCGTACCCAATTGAGCCAATCTTGGAGTTGAAATTTGTAAGCAAAGTCATAGTAATTAGGAGAAACCGCAAAAATTGCATTGGGTTTTATGGCTTTCACAGCTTGATTTAGCCGCACCATAAAAGCTGTGATTTTATCTGCACGCCATCGCATCCATGCTTGAGCTTGAGGATTAGGCGGTGGGGGATTACCAGTTTCTTGAGTATAGAGGTTAATTGTGTATTTGTCGTAGCCAAAATCCACAGGTAAACTCATGTGGTCATCAAATTGAATCCCATCAGCGTTATATTTGGTGATGATTTCCACCACAAGGTCAGTAATAAACTGCTGTACTTCTGGGTGAAAGGGGTTCAGCCATGCTACCTCACCAGCAGCCGAAATCGAAGTTTGAGTACCATCCCGCTTTTGTGTCAACCAGTCTGGATGTTGTGAAGCCAGTTCTGATGTTAAAGGAGCCATGAAACCAAACTCAAACCAAGGTATTGCTAATAATCCTTGATTGCGCGCTTGACTAATCACATCTGCAATCACATCTTGGCCTTCTGTCCCTCTGAAGAAAAAAGGGATATCCAAACGCTGCATTACCGCACTGGGATATTTTGTATAACCATCATTCCAAACCACCGGATAAACCGTGTTAAAGTTCAACCGCTGCAATTGGGATAATGTTTCCTGCACCTTAGCGCGATTTCTGAGAATGTCAAAGTCATTATTTGTCAGCCACACACCACGAATTTCTTGAGTTGGTGACTGGGGTAGTTGAGCAATTGCGGGAGTGAAGTTCGACAGCAGCAAGGTTGTCGCAAACGATAGGGCAAATAATATGGTGAGAAGGATGTAGGGGTGTGGGGGTGTAGGGGAGGCAGTTGCGTGGGGGGGTTTCCCGACTTGAGCAAACTGCCGTGTGTAGGGAAAAATGACATTTTTGGTGATGAAACTTTTTGTTCTGATGCTACCTAGAAAAATGGAAGGTAATTGTTGGAGTATGGATAGTAATTTGGTTAACCAAGCGGTAACTCTGATGCTTTTGGTTGGGAATGAAATTGGCATTACTCTCTAAATATTTATACTTAGATGAATGAGATTAATTTAATCTATTCAAGTTTGTAGTAAGGACTTTAGTCCTGATTTTTCTGAAGACTAAAGTCCTCACTACGAACGTGACGCAACTAATAGGTAAGTAGTGCCAAGTCAGAATTATGTATGCTTTAAGATTCAAGGGTGGAATATTTGATAAGTAAAGACTTAACCTGATTTTTTATGGCTGTAGTTATTGCTGGGGAACGTAGTGGAGTGGGCAAAACAACAATTACGCTCACTCTTTTAGCATCTCTATGTCGGCGTGGTGCTGAGGTGCAATCTTTTAAAGTTGGGCCAGATTATATTGACCCGATGTTTCATAGTTACGTCACAGGTCGTGCTTGTCGTAATTTAGACCCAGTACTAACTTCAGAAGCTTACGTTCGTCAGTGTTTTGCTCTTCACCTGCAAAAAAGTGAATATGCTTTAGTTGAGGGGGTGATGGGGTTGTTTGATGGAGTTAAGGGGGCTGGGGAAGAATATCAACAGTCAACAGTCAACAGTCACTACTCACCACTCACAACTGATTTTGCTAGTACAGCGCACATTGCACGACTGTTAGATTTACCTGTGGTGTTGGTGATTGATTGTAGCCGTCTGTCTGGTTCTGTGGCAGCGATCGCTCACGGTTACTGCACATTTGACCCCAGAATTAAAATAGCCGGTTTAGTGCTGAATCGTGTAGGCAGCGATCGCCATCTTTCTCTCTTAAAAGATGCTCTCAAACCCCTTCAATTACCCATCCTTGGGGTTTTACGTCGTCAAGATAACATTACCATACCCGATCGCCATTTGGGTCTAATCCCTACCGCAGAACTCCCCGAATTAGATGCAGTGATTGATCGCCTCGCTGATTTAGGTGATACTTGCTTCGATTGGCAAACTTTATTACCGTTGTTGGAGAATGGGGACTGGGGACTGGGGACTGGGGACAAGGTAGAAGTTCTTCCCCATGCCCAACACCCAATGCCTGTTAAAATTGCTGTGGCACGCGATCGCGCTTTTAATTTTTACTATCAAGATAATTTAGATATTCTAGAAAATTTAGGTGCGGAATTAGTTTTTTGGAGTCCTTTAACGGATCAAGAATTACCTCCAGATGTGCAGGGAATGTATTTTGGCGGTGGTTTTCCAGAGGTATTTTCTCAACAATTAGCGGCTAATAATAACGCTCGTGAAAGTGTTAAACAAGCTATTTTAGACGGAATGCCCACAATAGCAGAGTGTGGGGGTTTAATGTATTTATGTGAGCAAATCATTGATTTTGAGGGTAAATCTTGGCCGATGGTGGGAATATTGCCTACATCAGCAGCAATGGATAAAAAGTTGACTTTGGGTTATCGTCGGGCTGTATATTTGCAAGATAATTTATTAGTTGAAGCAGGCTCAAATCTATATGGACATGAGTTTCATCGTTCTCATATCATCTCAAATTGTGAACAGCCTTTATTTACAACTTATCGCTTCGATGTCGAGGAAAATTTAGGGTTTGAGGGATGGTGTTCACCAAAAAATATTCATGCTTCCTACATTCATCTGCACTGGGGAAACAGTTTAGAAATTCCTCAAAATTTTCTACAACAATGTCTAAACTTTAAATATCTCAACTCAAAATGTTAAGCAATAAATTAATTCATCAGAAAGCTGACTTTTAATCAATTCAGCTTTCTGGTTAACTTTAATTAAATTAAACCCTAGTCTTTCTACTACCTTACGGGAAGCTAGATTGTATTCGTTCACCGATGCGTATAAAGCGGAAAGCTGAAACCGTTTATTGGCTTCGTTAATAGCCAATAAACAATAAATAGGTGCATATCCTCGCTTTTGAAAATCCACAAAGGTCATAAAGCCAATTTCTGCATATTGGTCATCAAAAATACCTATCTCCACTAGACCAACGTATTGATTTTGAGGAGTGACAGCAACCCATTTTAGCCAAACCATAGTTTCATTATCTGGTGATTTTTCTAAGGCTGCAAACTGGAACTGTTGCTGAACTGCTAAAAGTGTGGGGATTGATTCTTCCAAATATTCATAAATTTTTGGGTTACTAATGTATGGATAAAGAATTTGCGCGTGCTGTTCTGTTACCTTTTCTAAACGCAAAACTACCATATCTGCTGCCGTTAAAGATTAATTTATATAAAATCCCAGATGATTAGCAACTGGGCGATCGCGCATTGGTATTTTAGTATGGGTGGGAGCATTTAATATTTTTGGCTTCCCCTCTTTGTCTGGGTTTGCTACTACCAATGTAGTAGAACCTCCTCCATCGAGATTTATGGCATTATAAACACCCAATTTTGTCATAAATTGGGTTAATTCTCTTTTAGTAAATCCTTCGCTATATAGTGGTTGTTTACCATCTACCAAAACTAACCACAATTTCTTACCTGCTTTGTCGGTAGCTGCAACTACTCTCGAATATGGTTTGTCGGTTGAGGAATTTGCATAAATATTTATTTTGGGTTTTCCTTGAAAAACTAATACGTCATCTCCTGCTAGTCCTTGAATAGTATTTTTCGGACATTCTTCACCCCCTGGAATTTGGGCTTGATTGTTGTTATCAAAGCATAAAACATACCAACTTGATTTTTGGCTGGTGTATATTTTATTATTAGAAATAGTTTGTCCTAATACCTTTGTCTTATCTCCACTGTGAGGATAATAATTCCACGGTGTTACCTCCCTAAAAGGATAAAAATAGCTCCCGTTGATTGCGAGTTTAACTTGAAATTCTTCGACAAATTCAGATGTTGTTCTCGCTTTGGTTTCATTGTCGATAATTTCTTGTTCCTGGACTACGTTTTTTGCTAAATTCTCAATATCTGGAGTGACAAATGGTTTAATTCCTGGTGTATTTAAATCAATTGTCACGATATGAATGATTACAGGACGTGGCTTTGACTCAATCAAACGCTGATAAACAATCCCTCGGAATAATTCTTGTTGTGTTTCGCTGCGGGGTGGACGACGAAAATGACCCCAACCATACATTAATATTGGTAAAGATAATAAAATAGTACCGACAATAAAGCAATAGTTAGGTGTTTTGGGAATATATCGCCATTGCATTGCCAAATTTGCTAATTTATTGGTAATTGGAAATTAATTTAATTTTATTCTAACCTGAGAAATGGATAGTGATAATTTCAATTTTTGTCACCAAAATTTGCAAAATCGCTCATTTAAAGCACTACAACTTCATGATGCAAATTTTAGCGGTGCTGATGTGCGTGGATGTGATTTTTCCCATGCACAATTACAAAGAGCTAATTTTGTGAAAGCGAAATTTGGTCAGTCACCTAGAATATTTCTGAGTTTGCGAATCACTGCATTCATTGTTTTATGCTTAACTTTTGTAGCAGTTAGCGAAATGGCGTTTGGCGTAATAGCAAACACTCCAGAAATACCGGCATGGTCATATACTAAAGCTCTAGTTATCAGCTTGGCAATTTCTGGAATAGGCGCAAGTTTGAGGAGAGTTTTTGCTCAAAAATCAAGCTTGGATAATTTAATTACAACTATATCAGGTGTGGCTTCAGCAGCATTAATTGGTTTTTATTATGGCGGTCTTCTACAAAATAAAAATCCCCAATTGGCTGTAATATCTGCACTTGTATCATCCATAATAGCGGCAATTTTATGTTTTGTATTTAAGAATGGTTTGATGCGAGTAATTGTTGCAGTTGCGGGGTTTATTTGTAATTATGGTTTAGCTTTTTTAATTAGTAGTGTCGCCTTTGCCTATTTGAGTACCCAAAGTTATCTAATGGGGAGTATTTGGGGAATTTTAACTGTGATTTTACTGACTGTGACCATGCGATCGCTAAATTTAGCTATACAAGAAATCACAACTAATGGTATTACTAATTTCAGAGGGGCAAATTTAGAGAATGCTAGATTTGACTCAGATATGAATCACAAGCAAGTTGATTTTACTGCTGCGAACACACACAACATCAACTCCTAAGAAACACAGGGGTATAGGGGTGTAAGGGTGTAGGGGTATAAGGGAAGAAAAAAGTGTTTCTTCTATATTTTGCTGGTGCGTAGTCGCACTAGTCAGAGGCTCTCAAGAGATATAAATTTTTATCATCAATCCTATCCCGTCGCCTATTATCTGCTGGATTAATGCCGACCTGAAGCTGTAAATTGGATATTATCATTCAGTCGGCGAACTAGACGGGATAACTCACGGATAATATTCACTGCAATTTCGGGAGTTTCTTCAATTGCATCATAAAGTTGCTCTTGGGTGAGTTCCAAAAATTCGCATGGTTCTAAAGTGGTGACAGAAGCGGAACGGGGTTGAGTATCAAATACTGCCATTTCACCGAAGTATTTTCCTTGATCTACAACAGCAAGTTGTTTCTCCCCAATATGGACTTTGACTCTACCGGAGACGACTATATACAGCGATCGCCCTTCTTCCCCCTGTCGAAAAATGGTATGATGCGCTGGAAAATGCAACTCGTGCATCACTGAAGTCAGGCGGACAATGAAATCATCCCGCAATTCTTTAAAAATCGGGACTCGCCGGACAAACAATAAACGGTCAACGCTACTGAGCATAATTTATCTTTAAACTTGACACAGTGGGCAGTACGCAAAGTAAATACATTCTCCTGATATAGATGCTATGCTGTGCGTTGCCTTGAGTGTACTGTGGCGATCGCTTATTTTCAATAAAATGGATGAAATTCTGTAACAATACTGAAAAAATGCAGTACAACCAACTTGAGGGTAAAAACTAAAATAATTCATACTGTGGTGGACGCTCCTGATTGGTAGATGCAAAAGTCACAAAACAGAGGCTCAAAATATCAACGCTAATTGTTAGCAAGTATACGCTAGTTTAAAAATGCGAATGTCAGGAATGGCAATTACTAACAAATTGAAATTTTGAATACAGGAAATAGTGATGAGTTTAAAGCCAACCTCCAAATCATCATTTCCTCAATCTCTACACTCCAGGCTGATTCAATGAATTGGCTTTTATGACAATACTTTCAGGCTTCCGATTGCATTTCTTTTGCCTGTTTTTCAATCACTTTAGCAATATCAGTCCAAACCTGATCGCGATCGCCGTTTTCTTCAGAGAAGCTAATAACTGCTTTGCCATCTTGTGGTAAGGCTTGCAAATCTCTAAGCACTGGTTCGCTGCTCCACATACACGGGCGAATGATGATGGGGATAACACGCATACCTTCTGCTTTGCGGCGTTTAAGCAGTTGGGGAACTTCCTTATCATTAATGAAGCGAGATGCCAGGAAATTTTTGCTCACAAGCAGTACAGCCAAATCACATTCATTCATTGCTGTTTGAATCGCTTGATACCACTCATCACCCGGTTCAATTCGTCGGTCTTGCCAAGCGTCTATAATTCCTCGCCGTTGCATACTCGCAAGCATAGTAACTAACTCATCTTTGAATGCTTCATCTTTGTGAGCGTAGCTAATAAATACTTTGAGTGGTTGCATTGGAGCTTTGATATTGGCAGGAAATTTACTCAAGGTTGCTTCCCATTGCTCATGCAGGGTTTCACGCAGTGGTGCAAAGCCTGGATGATCGAATGGGATAGCATACAAATTCAGCACTAAATTAAAGAGATTTACTGGATAGTGGGTAGGATTGGAAAAATCACCAGGGTTGCATCCTTTCAAGTCGTGGGGGTTTATTGATGTCGTTTGACTCTCCAAACAGATGGAAATAAAGCGTCTTTTGGTAACTAGCCGTTCTTGAATAATTTTTACATCGTCTTTGAGTACATCGGCTGATTGTTTCCAGGCTTGCTGATAAGCAGGAGTATCTATTACAACTACATAATCATCTGGCTTGACTTGATCAGCATAGCTGACTAAATAGACCTGTGCATTCTGCAAATCATGAATGAGTTGTTTAACCCAGCTTTTTTGCTCCGGCACATGGCTCAGATAGCAGCGAGGGGCAGCCCATGAGCGGCGGTAGCTTTTGATTTTAGAAAGATAAGTTTCATAAGTTTTTCGGAGATGGGCGATCGCTTCTTCACGCTGTAACCAAGGAGACGCACTAGTGCCGATGCTAGGCTGTTGAACTGCTGGCAGATCCACTTTACTGCCACACTCATCACAGAAAGCAAATGTTTTACCCTCTCGGCTGCGCTTGGTGACAGTAGCACGTTCCAAGCGGTGGCTATTGGGACAAATCACGGGCGGGAAGCGAGTTACTTCGACTTCGCGCTGATATAAAAATTGCTCAAATAATTCTTGAAATATCTTGCGCCCAGATGAGGGCATCTTGTCACCGTAATATAGCACCAACTCGATTTCGCCTTCGCGCTCTTCAATCATACGAAAGCCGCAGACTTGACCCGTTGCAATTTCGTATTGAGCCTGATTCTGCCAATGATTGATGCGAATGAAAGAGGGAGTATAACCGAGTAAGACTACCAGCGTAGCGTAGATATTCTCAACCTGACCGCGCACTATGTAAGAAATATCATCCGTGAAGGGAATGTCATCTTGTAGCGGGCGTTTTTGCTTGATCAGTCCTGGGAAGATAAGTAGCGTATCGTTATCCAGGGTTTCCCGAAAGCAAATGCTGTGATCAAGAAAACGCAAAACGGCTGCATCCAGTAAGATTTGCTGTTCAGACTGTTCTAAACCCTTAAGTTCATCAAAGGCATAGTTGCCCTGTAAAAGTTCCGTTTCATTTACAGCTCCCAATTCACGGGGATGTTTGTCTGCTTGAAGCACAATCGACGCTGCCAAACTCACCAACAGATCAGGAGTGAGTAAGATGTATTTATCACCCGCAGAGCCACGAAGAATACAAACATAGCCATGATTTTCAAGATGACCTACCGCCGTCATCATTTCAGCATCGGTGAACTGCCAATCTGGGTCAGTAGTTTGCAACTGCTGACGCAGTTCTTTTGGTGAAACAAGAACATTTTCACGGTCTGGCTTTTCCTTGAGAGCCAATACATAATCCTTTATGCGCTTGAAGGTAACGGTAGTGACTGTAGTAGTCATCTCGTCCCACGGGATCTGCACTTTGAGGAGAGCCAGCAGTTCCTGTAGTCCCTCACCAGTCATAGCACTGGTGCTGATGTAACCACCACTGATGCCATAACGCTGACAAAATTGATCCATCTCCTGCTGAGAAAGAGTCGGCGCACCTCGATCAACCCTTGCACCAACCAAAACGCTAGGAGGTAGTTTAGCTTTACCCTTTAACTGTTCTAGCCAAAACTCCACCCCTTTAAGTGGATCTTGTCGGTTGCTAGGATCAAATAAGACCATTGCAGCATCCACATTGTCAAGAAAGATGGAATGGACAGAGCGGTACACGTGCTGACCTGCCAAATCCCATAACACTGCTTCGCATTCTGTACCGTCATCGCGGGTTTTGCCTAGTTGATCAATTACCCAAAATTGTTGACCATGAGTGGAGGCGTGTTCTTTAAATTGATTGTGCGCTAATCGGTAGCCTAGCCCAGTTTTGCCGACACCAGAATCACCAACTAAAACAAGTTTGGCAGTAGTATAACGGATAGAATTATTAGATGTTTGACTCAAAAGGGTTTCTACATCTAAGTCCCAGATAAATAGAATTGTGTCTTCTTCGCCCATCGTTACCAACCGACGGGAATTTGGATGAATTGCGATACTACGAGCAGCAGAATTAGATTTTTGTTGCAAAGTACATACAAGTTGCCAATTTTTGAAGAGCCTAATATGTGTTGAAGAATCCCATGATGTTGATACTAAAAATATTCCATCTGCCGAAAAAGCAACATCCTTAACTTCATCTGTATGGTCTTCAAGTACGGTCAGATTGCTCCATGTTTTGGTATCCCAAATGCGGATTGTTTTGTCGTCAGAGGCTGAAGCCAATTTGGAACCATCGGGTGACCACGCTAAACTTCGGATAAGATCTCTATGCACCTGGTTAAGCACTTTCAAGCATTTCCAAGTTTTCGTTGTCCAAATACGGATTACACCATCTCTAGAACCTGAAGCCAATTTGAAGCCGTTCGGTGACCACGCTAAACTCCAGATAGTATGTTTATGACCCTCTAGTAGTGTTAGCGTGTCCCAGGTTTCAGTGTTCCAAATGTGGATTGTTGCATCGTCAGAGGCTGAAGCCAGTTTGTAGCCATCAGGTGACCAAGCTACCCTATTAATGTCGTCTCGATGACCCTCCAACACTGCTAAACATTCCCAAGTTTTAGTGTTCCAAATGCGGATTGTATAGTCGCTGGAACCCGAAGCAAATTTAGAGCCATCGGGTGACCAATCTACACTCCAGACACGATCTGTATGTCCCTGAAGAATTACTAAACATTTCCCATGTGCCACATCCCAGATGCGGATCGTTTCGTCAATGGATGAAGAGGCTAATAGCTGTCCGTCTGGCGACCAAGCAATGCGATTAAGGTAGCCTGTATGCCCTCTTAAAATTCGGCGCAGTGTTAAGCCGGGTACAGGTGAATCACCCACGCTGAAACCATCAGCAGGTTCTGGGTTATAGTCGGGTAAGTCGGGAAGAAAATCGGATGGGGGCATAGCTGAGAAACTTTCAGAGCTTTGTTTTGGGTGAGCTAGTCTGGTTCGCTGCTTGTCTACCTATGTCAACTGCATTTGATTCAGTTTTGAGTGAGACAGAAATACAGTGTCCGCTTAACAATGAATTTGGGCTAAGGAAGTTACTGAAGAGGTAATAATCCTTAGATTATTTTTATTGCTTATACTTGCTAAAGTGCGATCGCCATAACAAGCATTTGAGCATTTATTTAATGGAAAACTCTGAGATAGAGACATATAAGCTTTTCTGCCATAATTGGTTATTTTGATAAATGCTGGCAATATTTTCCTAATTATAAGGAAAATCTTCTAAATCTATCTTAAATAGGGTGTAGTAAAAACACTGGTAATTCTTACAGGGGTGAACAAAGTGTAGAACAGGTGCGATCAGATACTGTGCTATAATGGCGTACAGAGTTTGAGAAAACGAGATGTTGTAAAGACGCTGCAAAAATTTTGACGTTCATTTTCTCTCATTGACAGTAATTTCCTTACAAGGAGTATCAAGCAATGGATTCATTGCTGCATAACCCAATTGCAGATATGTATGGGCCTGATTTTTTAGTGCTTTACGGTTCTGTAATTGCCATAACGTTGGTAGTTTGTTGGCGTTTAGTGCAAGATCCCAGCAAAAATCAGCCTTTACCGTTAATTCCTGCCAATCCAGATCCTTACAAAATTGCTTATCTGCGTTCTCAAAATGCCGGAATCGCTCACACAGCATTATTTAATTTGATTTTGCAAGGTTATTTGCAAGTTAGTGAACAGTCCATCAGCCAAACACCAGATCATCCTGATGTGGCTAAATTGCAGCCAATAGAAAATGCAGTTTTTCAGAAAATTTCTATCCCCTCCACAGCAACAGCATCTCTGTGGTTAGCAAGCCAAGTTGTGCAACCATACAGCCACGATTATGAAGAACAACTGCACAGTGAACAATTATTAACTACTACAAACCATCACCAATGGCGGATTCAAGTTGGCTTAATTGGGGCAATGATTATTTTTAGCCTTGGTGGTTATAAACTCCTCATCGCCTTAGCTAAAGGACGCTATAACGTTGCTTTCTTGATCATCATGGGTGTAGCTTCTATTATCTGGTTAATGTGGCTAGTTAGTAAGCGATCGCTACTCAATGATCGAGGCAAAAAATATCTGCAACAACTACAGGAAACATTCTCACAATTAAAATCCAAAGCCAAATCTAAAACCGCTTCTTTGTCAGAATACAACTTACTCGTCGCACTGTTTGGCGTGGAAGCATTGGCGGGAACAGTTTACAACCCCTATCACGAAATCTTCTTCCCCCCACAATTCGCCAGAACAAGCAGATACAGTAGTTCTAGTTCATCTAGTAGTTCATGCAGTAGTGCTTCTGGCTGCGGTGGCGGTAGTTCATGCAGTAGTAGTTCCTGTAGCAGTAGTTCCTGCGGTAGTTCCTGCGGTGGTGGTTGCGGTGGTGGTTGTGGTGGTTGTGGCGGTTAAATCAGTTATCAAAAAACTTTTTCTTCCCCTAAACCCCTACACCCTTATACCCCCACACCCCTAATTCTTCCATGTTCACTCACCTACCATCTCTAGGCGTTGGGTTGGGATTTCGCCAACCATTCAAAAGTGATTTGTTTCTCAACCGTCAGCAGGTGGACTTTCTGGAAATCGTGGCGGAACATTACTTACAACCATCTTGGCAACAACAGCAAGAGTTAGAATTATTAGCCAGCCATTTCCCCCTGATTCCCCACGCTATTAATTTATCTTTAGGGAGTGCGGAAGGTGTAGACACAGATTATCTTCGTCAACTAGCAGCCTTAATTAAACAACTTAACCCGCCTTGGTGGAGTGAGCATATCTGCTTTACGAGAGCAGGTGGGGTTGATATTGGACATTTATCACCCCTACCTTACACTAAAGAAGCCGTAAAAGTTCTGTGTCGCAACATTGCAGAGGTGCAACGCTGGATTGATGTGCCGTTAATTTTGGAAAATATTACTTACATGGTGACTCTTCCTAGTGCGGAAATGACCGAAGCGCAATTTTTGGCGGAAGTGGTCAAAAATGCTGATTGTGGTTTGTTATTGGATGTGACCAACCTGTACATTAATGCGGTGAATCATGGCTATGATGTGCAGCAATTTATGCAAGATTTGCCTTGGGAACGTGTCGTGCAATTGCATTTTGTGGGTGGACATTGGCATGATGGCATATTGATTGATAGTCATTCCCAAGCTACACCCCCTCAAATATGGGAACTTATTGATGAAGTGGTGGCGCGTGTGGCGATAAAAGGAATCGTTTTAGAAAGGGATGAAAATATACCAGAATTTGCACAGTTGACAGCAGAACTGCAACAAGCACGAGAAATTGGGAGGAGGCACGGAAGATGGGGTTAAAGCAAACCCAGCAACTTTTAGCCCAACTTTACACTAATACAGAATTGAGATCGCGTTTCTTTGCCAATCCCCAAGCCGTTGGTTTAGAAATGGGACTCAATGACGATGAGGCGCGACAATTCGCGGAACTTTCAGCCGCACAGGTGAATGTGTTTGCTAACTCCTTGATATGGAAGCGGTTAGGAGAAGTGCGGGAAATGCTACCGCGTACAGCTAAAGCGTTGGGGAAAAATTTCACGACGCTGTTTTGGCGATATGCAGAAACTACTATTCCCCAAGGTGTGAAAAAACATCGCGAAGATGCGATCGCTTTTGCTGACTTTATCATCAATGTCGCCCAAACCGAAGGCATTGAACCAGTGTGGATAGAAGATTTAGTGCGCTACGAACAAATTTGGCTCTTAACTTACCCACAAGATAGATGTTACAAAATTCTGCGCTTGCGTTACGCTGTGCATCAAGACTTAAGTAAGAAAAATGTGCTGGCTATTTGGTGGCGTTTCGGGAGACGTTCACCACTACATCATTTTGTACTTTAGTCGGAAATTACCTCCGCTAGTCGCCTAACGCCCTCTTGAATTTGCTGTTCACTGAGTTCCGCATATCCAAAGATAAATTCACTACCAGGACTAGCATTTAAATATTGTGGATAGGCTGCGCCGATACCGACGTTAGCTAATGCAGCCCGTTTGACAATTTCATCATCAGGAATTTCAGTCTTGATTTTTACCATCAGGTGCATCCCCGCGTTTTCTCCCATAATTTCCACACTGTCGCCAAAATGCTCAAACAAAGACTGTACTAAAATTTGTCGGCGTTGGTTGTAGAGCGATCGCATCCGTCTAATGTGCCGTTCTAAATGTCCTTCTGTAATAAAATCAGTCAGGGCGTATTGTTCCAATAGACTACATTGTCTGTCTGCTAGCCATTTCGCCCGCGCAAACACATGAACTAAATTTTCTGGTAAAACTAAATAACCCAAGCGCAAAGCCGGAAATAGAACTTTAGAAAACGTCCCGACGTAAATAATCGAGTTACCTTGATCTAATCCTTGTAATGCTGGTATGGGACGTTCACCATAACGAAATTCGCTATCATAGTCATCCTCAATCATCATCACCCCAGACTTTTGCGCCCAAGCTAATAACTCTAGTCTGCGGGGGAGTGATAAAACCGCCCCTGTAGGGAATTGATGCGATGGGGTGATATACAGAAGTTTAATGTTAGGAATTACACTTGTTTTTAGTTCATCAACTATTAATCCTGATTGATCTACAGCTACGGGAAATAACTTAGCTCCTTGTGCTAAAAAAGCCCGCCTCGCACCGAGATAGCCTGGCTCTTCCACCGCAACCCAATCACCCCGATCAATGAGCAAACGTGTAATTAGGTCAATTCCTTGCTGTGAACCACCGACAATCACGATTTGTTCAGCACTACAATTTACCGCCCTAGAGCGCGAAATATAGGAAGCGATCGCCTCTCGTAATGCTTTATTTCCCAAAGAATAAGAAGTATAATCTAGCACCTCTGAGTGAGAGCGACAATAGCGAGAAATTAACTTGCGCCATAAATCTATCGGGAAATGATCAAAAGCAGGTCTACCGTAGCTAAAACTGATTTCTAGTTCTGCTTCTGGGAGGCGCAAAAATGCGTTGTCATTTAGACTTTCACCATAAGCTGATAACTGTATTGGAGAATTTGCTGGTGATGATTTTGACGGTGTTGGTGTAGCGTTGAGTAAATCGTCAGGAAGTTGACGACAAACAAAAGTTCCCGAACCCACAATGGTTTCTAGATAACCTTCACTCAGAAGTAGTTCATAACCTTGAGTGATGGTAGCACGGGAAACACCAAGTAATTGAGCAAGCGATCGCGTTGAAGGCAGCTTTTGTCCAGACATTAATCTTCCCGCAAGAATAGCTTGGCGTAGTTCCTCGTAAACTTGGCGATGCAGAGGTAAAGGCGCGTTTGGGTCGATATTAATTGTAAAGTCCATGATTGGGAAAGGCAGGGGGTAAGGGAGCAGGGGGAAGAACTAATTACTAATGACTACGTGAGTTCGATGACCTCTCTCCTTGCAGCTACGGTGTACACACAAGTCTAATCACCTAGCCCGACAACGTTTTGATCCCCCCTAACCCCCCTTAAAAAAGGGGGGACAAGAATCAAAGTCCCCCTTTTTAAGGGGGATTTAGGGGGATCAAGCCACATTTTGCACCTAGCCTAGAGATGTGTGTACACCGTAGCTCCTACAGGGGAGAGGTTTGGAGAGGGGTTTTTAAACTTCGTCGAACTCACGTTAATGACTAATGACTAATGACTACTTTTCACAAGTGGACTGGTTATTTAATGCGAAATTGGCTATTGTGTCATTCCACTGCTCTGAATACTCTAACGATGATAGAGTAGAAATTAACAGTTATGTCTCAAAAACAAGCACCTAGCCCCAGAACAACCGTTAAACGCGTACCTCAAAGAGCTAAATATGAATCTGACGTAATTTATCAAATTCTGGATGAAGGATTAGTCTGTCATGTCGGTTTTGTCGCCCAAGGACAACCTGTTGTGATTCCGACAGCCTACGGAAGAGTAGAAGACACATTGTATATTCACGGCTCACCTGCTAGCCGGATGTTAAAAACACTCCAACAAGGTCTTGATGTTTGCGTCACAGTGACTTTAATTGATGGACTAATTTTGGCAAGATCAGCATTTCATCACTCGATGAATTATCGCTCAGTCGTCGTCTTTGGTAAAGCCACACTAGTAGAAGACGCAGAGCAAAAACTAGCCGCCCTCAAAGCATTTACAGAACACGTTATTTCGGGAAGATGGCCAGAAGTGCGATCGCCTAGTCCCAAAGAATTGACAGGTACTGTGGTGTTATCTTTACCTTTAGCCGAAGCCTCAGCCAAGGTTCGCACTGGCGGGCCTTTGGATGATGAAGCTGATTATCAAATCCCTGTATGGGCTGGAGAAATTCCTTTAAAACTGACTGCGGCTACACCCATCAATGATTCTCGATTGGACTCAGGTATTGAAATACCCACCTATGTTAGTCAATACACTAGACCACAAATAGAGGGTGTAGGGGTATGAGGGTGTAGGGGTGTAGGGGAAATATATGACGTAATTTTTGGGCTAACATTAATTGCTGATTGGTGTAGGTTTTTAGACCCCCACACTCTTACACCCTTACACCCCTAGTTAAATAAAATCAAAATTATCTGTAGAATATTCATACAAACAGAGATAATATCTGGAGTAAAAAATCTCAGACATCAAAAAAGCACACTAAAGACAAACCTTGTCTGACTGTGCGAATTCTTGGTTTTAGGTTGAAGCCCAATCCCAAATCCAAAATCCAAAATTGACTGGCTGAGTAATTGCCACGATCATCCATAATATAATTTTGAATTAATTTTTAAGCCCGTGACTGTAAGCTTGTCTATTGCTCAATCTCATCGCCAACCCTGGCCCGGACTCATTGAAGCCTATCGTGAGTATTTACCCGTCAGCGACACTACGCCGATTGTCACCTTATTAGAAGGTAATACTCCCTTGATTCCAGTGCCAGCGATCGCAGAACGTATCGGTAGACAAGTGCGGGTATTTGTGAAATACGACGGTCTGAACCCCACTGGTAGTTTTAAAGACCGGGGGATGACAATGGCGATTACCAAAGCCAAGGAAGCGGGAGCAAAAGCAGTAATTTGCGCCAGTACCGGCAATACTTCCGCCGCCGCTGCTGCCTATGCGCGCCGTGGGGGAATGAAGGCTTTTGTCTTGATTCCTGATGGTTATGTCGCCTTGGGTAAGCTGGCGCAAGCTTTACTCTATGGTGCGGAAGTTTTATCAATTAAAGGTAACTTTGACCGCGCCTTAGAAATTGTCCGCGATATGGCGGATAACTATCCGATTACCTTGGTTAATTCCGTCAATCCCTACCGCTTGGAAGGGCAAAAAACCGGAGCGTTTGAAGTTGTCGATGCTTTAGGTAATGCTCCAGATTGGCTGTGCATTCCCGTGGGTAATGCAGGCAATATAACAGCATACTGGATGGGCTTTTGTCAATATCACCAAGCAGGGAAATGCGATCGCCTGCCCCGGATGATGGGATTTCAAGCCGCAGGTGCAGCACCGTTAGTCAACGGTCAACCCGTGAAGCATCCCGACACCATCGCCACAGCCATTCGCATTGGTAATCCCGCTAGTTGGGACAAAGCGATCGCAGCGCAATCAGCCAGCCAAGGTCAATTTAAAGCTGTCACCGACGAGGAAATTCTCGACGCATACAGACTTTTAGCTTCTTCAGAAGGTATTTTTTGTGAACCTGCTAGTGCGGCTTCCGTCGCTGGGTTGTTACAGGTGAAAGACCAAGTACCCACAGGCGCAACAGTGGTGTGTGTCTTGACTGGTAACGGTTTGAAAGACCCTGACACAGCGATTAAACACAGCCACGCGCAATTTAAACAGGGGATTGAGGCAGAATTAGATGATGTCGCTAAGGCGATGGGATTTTAGATTAGGGACTAGGGACTGGGGATTGGGGACTGGGATGATTTTGGGTAGGTGGGGTGGAGCAGAGCGAAACCCAACACCGATATTTTACAATTATGAAAAATTGAACTAGGCACTAGGATAGAGAGTTGTAGGGGCGGGTTGAGAAATGCAGCGATCGCCTAAATTAATTAAAAGCGATCGTTCTCAAGCAACAAGCTAGGATTTTTCTACCTTTTGTCTTGTAATTTTGGGTGGTTATTTTCTCAGAGAGGGTATTGGTAAAAGGCGATAAAAACCCAGTCGCGCCAAAATTTCTTAGAAATCACCTTTTATACTTGAAGTTTCAACTTTAGAATCTGACATTTAAACCTTTAAACATGAACGTTAAGCCTTAAAGTTTGAATGTTAAGCCTTAAAGTTTGAATGTTAAGCCTTAAAGTTTGAATGTTAAGCCTTAAAGTTTGAATGTTAAGCCTTAAAGTTTGAATGTTAAGCCTTTAAGGTCGAATGTTAAGCCTTTAAGGTCGAATGTTAAGCCTTTAAGGTTGAACGTTAAGCCTTTGAGGTTGAAATGAGAATATCGCCAGGGGTGGGATTGCGTCGCTTTCCTTGCAATGACTGTAAATATTTTTGTCTATCCACTTAACGATAGGCTTCTCTTAAAAACTGTGCATAATTTCCGCGCACTGTCATAGTATCAGGATGACCTACACCCAAAGTGCGCTCACAAATTGCTAAAGCTTGGTGATACAGGGGTTCAGCTTCACTGTACCTTCCTGTCGTATGGTAGAGTCCTGCCAAATCATTCAGGCTAGTAGCAATATCGGGATGTTCTGCTCCTAACAGGAGTTGTCTAAGTTCTAGAACTTGCTGATAAAGGGGTTCAGCTTCACTGTACCTTCCTGTCGTATGGTAGAGTCCTGCCAGATTATTTAGGCTAGTGGCGACATGGGGATGTTCTGCTCCTAACACGCGTTGAAAAAGTTTTAAAGCTTGCTGATACAGGGTTTCGGCTTCACTGTACCTTCCTGTCGATTCGTAGAGTGCTGCCAGATTATTCAGACTCATGGCGACATGAGGATGTTCTGCTCCCAATAGGCGTTGTGTGAGTTTTAAAGCTTGCTGATAAAGGGGTTCAGCTTCAGTGTACCTTCCTGTCTCACGGTATAGTTCTGCCAGATTATTCAGACTCATGGCAATATGAGGATGTTCTGCTCCTAACACGCGTTGAAAAAGTTCTAAAGCTTGCTGATACAGGGGTTCGGCTTCACTGTACCTTCTTATCTCACGGTAGTGTCCTGCGAGATTATTCAGACTCATGGCAACATGAGGATGTTCTGCTCCTAACACGCGTTGAAAAAGTTCTAAAGCTTGCTGATACAGGGGTTCGGCTTCACTGTACCTTCCTGACGCACGGTAGAGTCCTGCCAGATTATTCAGGCTAGTGGCGATATCGGGATGTTCTGCTCCTAACAGGCGTTGCAACATTTTTAAAGCTTGCTGATACAGAGGTTCGGCTTCACTGTACCTTCCTGTCTCACGGTATAGTTCTGCCAGATTATTTAGGCTAGTGGCGACATCGGGATGTTCTGCCCCTAACAGGCGTAGTGTGAGTTTTAAATCTTGCTGATACAGGAGTTCGGCTTCACTGTACCTTCCTATATCCAGATAGAGTGCTGCCAGATTATTTAGGCTAGTGGCGACATCGGGATGTTCTTCACCAAAGTGATGTTTAATTGATTCTAAACACTGAATAAAGCAGGGTTCTGCTTCTTTATATAATCCTTGTCCTTGATAAAACCAGGCTAACCCAGTAAAAGCATAGATTAAATCTTCATCTCTAATGAATGCTGTTAGATGGTTGGTGACTTCTGCCAAATGAAGAATTAGAAGAGTGAGTTGTTGAATTAAATCACGGGTAGGTTGTTGGGGGATTTGCTTGGCTACTTCTACCATCTGCGCGGCAAAATTTGTTTTCATCTCATCCGCATTGCTTGACTCATCCAACTTCATTTGGAAATATTGCCGAATTAGCGAATGTAAACGGTAAACTCCTTGACTTTGCCGTTGTAATAAATGCAGTTTTAGCAAATCAGCAATGGCTTTCTCTCCAATTTCTTGCTGTTCATCATCTTCCATTCCTTCCACATCAAAAGGAATGTCAGCCAAAGCATATAAACTCAGCCAACAACCGAGATTTTTTGCATTCTCATCTAACTGTTCCCAACTCAAGTCAAAAGCTTCAGCCACACCGTATTCATAACGCATCAATGGGTTAGCCTTAGCCATTGCTTCATGTTCCAGTCGCTTTCTCTCTAACCGCTTCAACAGTGTTTGCAGTGATAAATCTGGCATTGTATCCAGATATCTTCCCACCAACTCTAAAGCCAAAGGCAAATATCCCAAGAATTTACAGATTTTTCTCGCCACTAAAGGCTCTTTGTTGAGTCGTTCTCTCCCCACCAGCGACTTTAATAATTGCATCGCCGCTAATGGTTTGAGAATACCCAGGCTTAATTGTGGCAGAGTTCTATCAAACCCCAAGCGAGTTGTGAGCAAGACTTTAAACTTAGATGAGTTTGCAGGTAAATAAGACTTCACCTGTGTTTTGTAGTCTGTGACATCATCAAACACCAGCAAAACATCCCCAGCATCCCACCTATCCCAGCAAAGTTTTACCCGATCTACTAATTCTCGGTCATCCGGGGCGATAAATTGAAACTTCGCTTCTGCAAATCTGAGAATTTGAATCCCGACATCAATACCCTGTGCTGATAACCAGCAAACCCCACCAGGATATTTTTGCAAGTTCTGTTGAGCATACTGGGTTGCAAGTTCAGTTTTCCCCACGCCACCCATACCCGCCACCGCCACGATCGCAACTTGCTGCGATTGTTGTATCATCTCGTGCAGTCGTTGTAATTCCGCCTCTCTCCCTACAAATCTTTCCCAAGGTACAGCCGGGGGGATATTGTGCTGAATTTCTTTTTTCGGCTGGGTGTCGGTAACATCGTTATATTTTGCTGTTAGGTAAGCCTTTAATTTTTCCAACTTCCCACGTTTAGAGGTAGCTAACTCAGAACAACTCTCGGCAAACCTTTTATATACCTCAGTCATGCGCTTTGTAAACGCGTCCTCACTAATATTAATGACACTGGCTAGTTTCGCTTCACCCTCACCAGAGTTTTTAGTGTCCAACCTGACTAAAAATGCTGCCGTTTGCTCTGGGGATAACTCATGTTTTGCTGCTTCTTGTCTTAAAAACTCATCCCATTGCATAGACAGCCTGAAAAATTTTGCTTGATTCTACTTATCTTCCACTTTGTTTCTACTTTATCTCGACTTCTCAGGAATCTCCGACTTTAAGGGCAGAAATAAGATTTACACAGTTAAGTTTTTCACTAACTTTGCCATGAATCATTATCATTTAACAACTGACGCTGTGTACAACGTTCTCTCGAACCTAACCCCCAACCCCTTCCCTGGTAGGGAAGGGGAGCAAGAATTAAAGCCTCTCTCCTGGCAGGGGAGAGGTTTGGAGAGGGGTTTCAACGATAATTTGCACATCGTTGCGTCAACTTCTACCAAAACCGCACAGTTAATTTCAAATTCCCCAGCTATCGAAAATCCCTCTGCTTGGATACGTGACGGAAATAGCCCCACAGAAATTATTCTCGCCACCGCCATTTTAAGTTCCTTATTAATGGGGGGAATTGCAGGTGTCATTGTGGCTATGACTGGTTTAGTCAAAACGATCAACCCAAGGACAGTAAACCAAAACGATCGCAAAACAAAACACACCCGAAAGGTTGTCAAATAATTTTTGACAAAGGTGCAATTTTATACCCTAATTCAGATTGTACAAAGAAAAGCGATATCTAACGACGGGCTACGCCTACACCCTCAATCAAAATTATAGATATCGCCTTTTACTAAACAGACTCTTTAACCACTCCGCCCCCTGTACCGGTGCGTTCTTTAGCCAAACTATCAATTGCGTCACCTAAAGCTGTGGTAAGGCTTTTGCGGGTTTGTGTGTGGGTTTCTTGCTCTGTTTTCAAAGCATGCAGCAAGCGATCGCGTTCTTGAATAACTGCGACTAGTTTGGCTTTTAAGTCTTCTACAGTCTTGATGGCGGCGAGTTCCTGCTGAATGGCTGGGATATTCGGAGAGTTAGGTAATGTTCCTGTATCAATCCCTTTGAGTTTTTGAATTTCTGCTTTGAGGGATGCGATCGTTTGACGGAACAAATCCGCATCGGTGCGGCGTTGTTCGGCTTCAGTGTTATAGAGTTTACGCCACTTCTCAGCACTTTCCCAGGCTGCATCGCGATCGCGCTGTTGTTCTACTACCTGCTGCTTGAGTGATTCAATTTCAGCTAACCATTGTTGTGTTAAATCTTGATTCATAGCTAGTGATTTTGTATTTAAGTGCAGTTATAAGCTATTACAGGCAAAATGATAAAAATTTTTGTTCTGTTTATATCCCCTTCCTCGTCTTGCTTGCTTTTAACTGTCTCAATCTCGGTTAAAACATATTGCATATCAAGTCTAGGATCTATTGCGGCGTATTCCTAGATGCGTCACTTTCTAGTCACATTTGCTTGCCATACTCAAGGGATAACAAGAACAAAATTATTTATATTTTTTTGAATTTTTAATAATCTCAATAATTTGATACAGGGAAATTATTCCCTATGACAGATGAGTTAGAGAATAGCACTTTTTATTCACCTCAGGATGAATTCAGTTGTTTGAGTTTTCTAACCTTAGTTATATTCGGTAATTTTGCAATTGTTTTATATCTAATTTATCTTTCTAAAACAAGCTTATGGATTTACAAGCAATTTTACACGGGATTTATGTTGCTGCAATGGCAATAGGTGCTTTCTATTTCTGGTCATGGCGATCACTTTGTGGAAAATACTCTTCAATTTGTAGACAATATCACCACTTTTGGCAGACCACAACGCCAGATATCTCGTAGAAAAGTGTAGCTTGGAGGTATAAAATGAGCCAATTTATCGGGCGTACTTGTTGGGCGATCGCAGAAGGTTATATTCCCCCATACAGTAATGGGCCAGAACCTCAGTTTATCAGTCACGAGACTGTATGTATTCTCAATGCTTGTAACCAAGATGCTCATGTAGAAATCACTATTTACTATAGTGACAAAGAGCCTGTAGGGCCTTATCGGGTAACAGTACCTGCGCGTCGTACCAAACACGTCCGCTTCAATGACCTGACTGACCCAGAACCAATTCCTCATGATACTGATTTTGCCAGTGTCATTCAGTCAGATGTGCCAATTGTTGTGCAACATACTCGGTTAGATTCCAGGCAAGCAGAAAACGCACTTCTTAGTACTATTGCTTACGCCAATAATTAGGTTGTTTGAATTTTGGATTTTTTGATTGTTCAATCCAAAATCTCAAATTCTTCTGCCTTACTTAATCACCAAACAATTAATCATTCTGCTTACTAGTCCATATTGACACGAAGAAAATGACGGCAATATCTGAAGTCATCACACAGCCACAGCAATGGCACAATTTACCAATATCCAGGGTAGCTCAAAACTTAAACACCAATCCAGAAACAGGTTTAAATTCAGACGAAGCCGCAAAACGAAAAGAACGTTATGGTGCAAATGAACTTAAGGGCAAATCAGGAACAAACCCAATATTGAGGTTCTTGCTGCAATTTAACGAACCGTTGCTATATATTTTGCTGATTGCGGGTGCAATCAAAGCCTTAATTGGACAGTGGGTAAATGCTTGGGTTATTTGGGGCGTAACTTTAATTAATGCCATTATTGGTTTTGCTCAAGAATCAAAAGCCGAAAGCGCGATCGCTGCTTTAGCTTCCTCAGTCCAAACTAATGCCACTATCCTCCGCAACGGTCAAAAGGTACAAGTTCCATCAACAGATTTAGTCCCAGGGGATGTGGTACTACTGACTTCCGGCGATAAAGTCCCAGCCGATTTGCGTCTTGTACAATCTCGAAATCTACAAGTTAATGAATCAGCACTGACGGGTGAGTCAGTTGCTATTGAAAAAAACACCCAAACCGTTGATGCAGATGCAGTTCTAGCAGAACGGGCTAACATGACTTATGCTGGTAGCTTTGTTACCTTTGGCACTGGTAAGGGAATAGTCGTAGCTATTGGAGAAGCGACAGAAACCGGGCGTATTTCTCAACTGATTACGCAGGGTACTAGTCTAAAAACTCCCTTAACGCGGAAATTTGATAAATTTAGCCGCAAATTGCTGTACATTATTCTGGGCATAGCTACGCTGACATTTGCAGTGGGGCTGGCATATGGCAATTCCTGGGCAGGAATGTTTGAAGCAGCTGTGGCTTTTGCTGTCAGTGCCATTCCTGAAGGATTACCTGCTGTCGTCACAGTGACATTAGCTATTGGGGTTTCCCGCATGGCGCGTCGTCATGCGATCGTCCGTAAATTACCAGCTGTGGAAACTCTAGGCGGTGCTACAGTCATCTGCTCCGATAAAACTGGGACGTTAACAGAAAACCAAATGACTGTACAGGTAATTTATGCGGGTGGTGAACAATACACAGCTACAGGTACAGGATACGCTCCGGAGGGAGAAATTTTAGCGAATGAACAACCAATAGAGTTGCAGAATTTTCCCGTTTTAGCAGAATGTCTGAAGGCTGGATTGTTGTGTAATGACTCGCACCTAGAACAAAAGGATGGACAATGGCAGGTTGTGGGCGATCCAACAGAGGGAGCATTGATCACTGCGGCGAATAAAGTGGGGCTGCATCGTCATCACTTAGAAGCGCAAATGCCCAGGCTAGATGCGATCCCGTTTGAGTCTGAGTTTCAATACATGGCAACTTTGCATCAAGGAGGGGGTCGGGAAAATTCCTCAAAAGCTAGAACTATCTATGTTAAAGGCTCGGTAGAAGCAATTCTCAACCGTTGTCAGCAGATGTTAGATGTTGAGGGAAACATGACCTCGGTTGATGCCCAAACCATACATCAAGAAGTTGATGCGATGGCGAAGTTGGGTTTGCGGGTGCTAGCTTTGGCGAAAAAATCTGTCTTGGCTGGTAAAGATGACCTCGACCATGCAGATATCGACAAGGATTTAGTATTCCTGGGATTGCAAGGAATGATTGATCCGCCCAGAACTGAGGCAATTCAAGCCGTAGAAGCCTGTCAGAGTGCAGGTATTCAAGTCAAAATGATTACAGGCGACCATGCTGTCACAGCACGAGCGATCGCCCAACGGATGGGTTTCAATCAAAATGGTGAAGTGTTAGCTTTTACGGGTAGTCAACTAGCTCAAATGGATGATTCCGAACTAGCTACGGCTATAGAAGATGGGTCAGTATTTGCCCGTGTTGCGCCAGAACAGAAACTCCGCATTGTCGAAGCCCTGCAATCGAAAGGCGAGATAGTGGCGATGACAGGGGATGGTGTCAACGATGCCCCAGCCTTGAGACAAGCAGATATTGGGATTGCGATGGGGGGTGCTGGTACAGAGGTAGCTAAAGAAGCCTCGGATATGATTTTGACCGATGATAACTTCGCTTCCATAGAAGCTGCGGTGGAGGAAGGGCGGACTGTTTATCGCAATTTATTGAAAGCGATCGCTTTCATCCTACCTGTTAACGGTGGTGAATCGATGACGATTTTGATTAGTGTGTTATTTGCCAGAGAATTACCCATTTTATCTTTACAAGTATTGTGGCTGAATATGGTTAACTCCATTGCCATGACTGTACCTCTAGCCTTTGAGCCAAAATCGCAACGAGTCATGCAACAACCACCACGTAGCCCCCGCGAACCTTTACTTTCTCGGAGTTTAGTCAAGCGCATTTTTGTAATTTCTGTCTTTAACTGGATTTTAATTTTTGGTGTCTTTGAATGGATAAAACAAACCACAGGTAATATTGATTTAAGCCGAACAATGGCGATTCAAGCCTTAGTAGCTGGTAGGTTATTTTATCTTTTAAGTATTAGTCAATTAGGAGTTGCGTTCATTAATCAACTGCGAGGAATCAGACAAACATTCAGCGATGCTTCAACAATCGCAATTGGCATTGCTACGACAATAGTGTTGCAGATAATTTTCAGCCAATGGAACTTGATGAATAATATATTCTCTACTGCTCCACTGAATTTGAATCAATTCTTAATTTGCTTGGTTGTGGGTTTACCTATGGTTCTAGTATCTGCATTAGTTAACCGCTTTGATCCTATTGAATAAAATCCGAGGCACTGTGGTAAATATCAAAGGTATCCGTAATCGGTTTAATAATTTTAAGAACCGTCGAATGTCGCCACAGCAATTAGAACAGATACGCAGTGATTTGTTAGACGAATCAACAATAAACACTAATTATATTGTGCTAATTTTTGGTTCTTGTGTAATTGCGACATTAGGATTGCTTTCTAATAGTGCTGCTGTGATTATTGGGGCAATGATTATTGCTCCTTTGATGTTACCAATTCGGGGAATGGGATTTGGAGCTTTAGAGGGAAATGTTATCTTATTTCGTAAAGCATTGGCTGCTATTACATACGGTACTATTTTAGCCATTGCTTTAGCTTGGCTCATTGGTTACTTAGTGGCACTCCCTCAATTTGGCAGTGAAATTATTAGTCGTTCTCGACCTACCTTATTAGACTTAGGAATTGCCGTAGCAGCAGGAGGAATTAGTGGTTTTGCTAAAGTGCAACCCAAAATTTCTGAGAGTTTAGCCGGAACTGCGATCGCAGTTGCCCTCATGCCACCAATTTGTGTCATTGGCTTAGGTTTATCACAAGTAAATTGGTCACTTAGCATCGGTGCAACTCTACTTTATCTCACGAATTTACTAGGAATCACTCTTTCCTGTATGCTGACGTTTTTACTCACAGGTTGCACCTCATTTAAACGTGCAAAAAAAGCCCTAGGATGGACGTTAGCTTTAACAGTGATACTTTTTATTCCCTTAAGTGTCAGTTTTTTTCAGTTAATTAGACAAGCCAGACTGGAAGTCAGTTTAAAACAAGCATTACTGAATAGAACTGTGAGCTTTCAACGGATGGTACTACTTGATAGTGATGTCAATTGGTTAACAAATCCACCACAAGTCCGTTTAAGCGTTCGCACCCAAGAACCCATAACACCAACTCAAGTGCAACTTTTAGAAAAATTTTTAGCAAGAGAAATGGGGCAACCTTTCATCTTAATTTTTGAAGTTGGTGAAATTGAGGAAGTTAGAAGTGATAGTCGAAAAAATATTCAGTAAATAACAATTAGTAATTGTTATTTACTCTGCACAATGATTAGGTCTGAAGATAGAGGTAATTTAACTTAAAAATGAATAAACTATCTATTTTAAATAATAATTTAAAGTAAAAATATGAACAAAATTGCTAATAAATTCAAAGTTAATTAATTTATCTATTTCTAATGCTCTATAGAGGGAAAATAACATGAGGGGATTAAAAGGGAAAAATGCCCTGGTTACAGGTGCAAGTTCGGGGATTGGTCAAGCGATCGCAATTCGCCTGGCGCAAGAAGGCTGTAATATCGCCATTAATTACCGCAAAAACCCGGAAGCAGCAGAAGATACAGAGGAAATGTCCATGCAAAAAGCCTGTGGCGATATTAATAACTGCGGCGTTCAATCTCTATTGGTACAGGGCGATGTCTCTCAGGAAGAAGACATCGTGGAAATGGTTAATATCGTAGTTGATAAATGGGGCAGTCTTGATATTTTGGTCAACAACGCTGGGATTCAAACCGAATGTCCATCCCATGAAATCAAAACAGAAGACTTTGACAGAGTAATTGGCATAAATTTGCGGGGTGCTTATCTGTGCGCCCGTGAAACAATCAAACACTTCCTTGCCCAAAATCGACAGGGAAGCATCATTAATATTTCCAGTGTTCACGAAATTATTCCCCGACCAATGTATGTCAGCTACTCCATCAGCAAAGGCGGAATGGAAAATATGACTAAAACTCTGGCGTTGGAATATGCAAACCGAGGTATTCGGGTGAATGCGATCGCACCAGGAGCAACTATCACCCCCATCAACGAAGCCTGGGTGAACGACCCCGAAAAGAAAGCTGTTGTAGAAAGTCATATCCCGATGGGTCGTGCAGGAACTTCAGCAGAAATGGCAGCAGCAGTAGCTTTCTTAGCATCTGATGAAGCCGCATATATCACGGGACAAACTCTATTTATTGACGGTGGACTAACGCTATACGCTGACTTTCGAGAAGCTTGGTCTGCCTAAGACAAATAATTTCAGCACTATTTTTATCTCAGATTGCCTCAGTTTTAGGGGCTTTCTTTTTTGGCGTTGTATAAATGCAGGATAATTTTAACGGTTTTGTGGGCTGGGTATCTTGCCATTGGTGTCAAGTTAAGGGAAATGCCCACCCCACAAGATTCATTCTTGAATTGAGCAACGCTTCTTAGTTTGTATGTGTACAAATTGTTTGGTCTCCAAGCTAGTATTTATCGGTAATTTTTAGCTAATTCCACCAAAACTTGATGTTGTGCGATCGCCTAGTTTCTGTCAGTCCTAACACAATTGCAACACCGCGCTAACTTTAAACTTAGGGTAAGATTACTGAGAAAGTCGCCAGTAGAAACTATACTCAAAACATTCTAGGCTAGTAGGTACAGACAAGCCCAAAGCTGTCATACCAGGATGTTTGTCTCTGGTAGGTTTTCGTCTTGCTCAACCAGCTGCAACTGTAGTTATGCCACAACCTCGTTTTGTCAGCTTCTTTCGCCACCTCACTTGGCGCACACTCAAGAAAACCGTTGCGAGAACCATTACCAGACGACTTTTAGGACTGGCTTCAGAAATTGCCTTTAATGCCATGTTATCTTTATTTCCGGCAATTCTGGCTATTCTCACTGCCATTGGACTACTAGAAGAATCTTTGCAAGACACCTTTAAACAACTAGCACAACAACTTAGTCAAATCGCACCAGACGAAGCAATAACACTGATTCGAGAATTTGCCAGCCAAGAAATAGCGCACCCTAAAAATAGAGGACTATTTTCTTTGAGTTTTGTGATTGCACTTTGGACTGCTTCTGGGGCTGTAAGTACCGCCATGACAGCATTTGACCAAATTCATCAAATTCCACCAGAAAATATTCGTCCCTTTTGGAAAGGGAGAATTATCTCTTTGGGATTAACCATAGGTACAATTTTGCTGTTAATGTTGGCTTCTTTCTTAGTATTTATCAGTGACCTGATTTTGGTATTTGTGGTCAGTGGTAATTCATCTTTAATTTTCTTATCGCATCTTTGGCAGTTATTGCGCTGGCCGTTGGCCTTGGGTATTGTGGCTACAGCATTTAGCTTTATTTACCGCTACGGCCCCAGCGTTTGGAACTCAGGTACACCCATCATGCCAGGAGCAATGCTGGCGGCTGTGTTTTGGGCGATCTTATCAGCGTTATTTCGACAGTATGTAGCAAATTTTGGTAACTATAACAAAGTTTATGGTGCTGTAGGGACAGTCATTGTTTTAATGCTATGGCTGTGGATGAGTGCCGCTGTTTTGTTAATTGGCGACCAATTAAATGTGATTGTAGGCGAAGATATGCGCTCTAAGATGTATAAAAATTATCTAAAAGATGAGTGACAGAAGGAGCAGAGAAGAAACTGTTAGGTATTGACTAATGACTAATAGCTAATGACTATGTGACAATGTTGGACAATTTTATTACAAGTGAGCGATCGCCTATTATGCCTCATGCTTCTCCAGCTGACTATCATACTCAAGCAGCAACTTTAAAGCGTCTACGTTTCTTAAGCCGTCTTTTAGATAAATTTATTGCTGTCCCTGGTACACCCATTGCGGTTGGTTTAGATCCCATTATCGGATTTATACCAGTTGGCGGTGATATTTTAGGCCTATTACTATCTACTTACATCATCATAGAAGCAGCAAAACTGGGTATACCTAAAAAAATCTTACGTAAAATGATAGTCAATATTATTATTGATAGTTTAGTTGGTAGTATTCCCGTGTTAGGTGATATTTTTGATTTCGCTTGGACAGCCAATGAATACAATATCAGGTTAATAGAAGAACACGTAAAATTTCCGCGTTAGAATGTAAGTAAATAATTTATTCTTACTATTGTCTGATTAACCTCAACCATGATAATAATTAGACTTCTGTAAACTGCCTGAAAATTTTTGAGATTACTCATTGATGAAAGATTGGTGGCAAGCAACTTTTCCCAAGGGACGGCAAAGTCTAGTTATTAGTGATGTTCACGGTTATCCGGTGCAGATTGCCTATGGGGAAAAAGGTACAGGAAAACCTTTATTTCTCTTACATGGCATGGGTAGTTGGAGCTATAATTGGCGTTATAGTGTAGCTTCTTTATCTAAGTATTTTCGAGTCATTTGTTTTGATGCTAAAGGCTTCGGTTTCTCAGATAAGCCTTGGTTACGTCGCGAAAAAAATGGGCATCAAGTTATTGAATTAGAAAGAGTTATTCAAGCATTATGCGATGAACCAGCCATTATTGTTGGAGAATCAATTGGGGCATTAATCTCTCTGGCTTTAGCACAAAAAAATCCCCAATTAATCGGTAGGTTAATTGTCATGAATGCGCCTATTTTTGCTGAACGCCTACCGCATTGGGCTATGGAAATACTTGCCCAAACTCCGTTAGAAGTCTTACAAGCGATCGATCATTTGCGCTTGGCTTATTTGTTTGCGCCACTAGTGCGAGAAGTGATGGCTATAGAAAGGCGCAAAGTGCTATTTGATCCCTCTATTCTGACCACAGAAGATGTCTATTGGATTACTTATCCATTTATTGAACTTCCTGGTACTCTGGTCAAAGTTGCAGAAGAATTACAAATAGCAGCCAAAGAAATTGAAGATTGGCAAGCGAATAAACCCAATATGCTCAGTCAAATTCAACAGAATTTAGACAAGATTGATTGTCCCACATTAATTTTGTGGGGCGATCGCGATAGTTGGTTTCCCTCTACTCATGGCGAGAAATTACACCAATGCTTACCCAATTCCCAATTTCAAATTCTCGATAACTGCTGCCACGATGCCTCCACTGGTGCAGCCAAAGTGGTCAATCAAGCAATTCTCAAATTCCTCCAAGATACGAATTTCGTGTAAATAGCTGTCATGAACTGCGTATATAAGAAAACAGGAAAAAGTCTTTTCCTTACACCCCTACACACGGCAGTTTGCTCAAGTCGGGAAACCCGCCCACGCAACTGCCTCCCCTATACCCTTACACCCCTACACCCCTTTTTCCAGTCAGAACAATGTGGACAACCCACCCAATAAAGAACAATGTAATAGACTATAACCCTCTTCCCTTCTGCCTTAAACTCTGTATCAATATGTTGAGGGATTTTAAAAATTGCCAATAAATAAAAAAATTAACAACTTATGCAAAGAAATATTAAGCCATAAAACCCTTTTAAATCCTACATTTTCACCTCTTGCTGTCTGCATCCCGTCTTCTGTGTGCCAAAAACAGCTAGCTGACGGCAAACACGGTATGAGATCATAAAAAAACTAAACTCAATGCAAGTTAGAGAAGTCCCAAGAGAATGGAAGCACGCAAGACAGTTATAATTACGGGAACCTCTTCGGGGGTTGGGTTGTACGCTGCCAAAGCTATGGCCAAAAGAAATTGGCACGTAGTCATGGCCTGTCGGGATGTGGAAAAAACCCAAAAAGCTGCCCAATCCGTGGGAATCCCCCAGAGTAGCTACACCATCATTCCCGTTGACTTATCATCTTTAGGAAGTGTGCGTTATTTTGTGCAGAACTTCCGCGCCACCGGCAGAACCTTGGATGCTTTAGTGTGCAACGCGGCAATTTATATGCCTCTAATTAAAGAGCCACTCCGCAGCCTAGATGGATATGAATTAACTATGGCCACAAATCATCTTGGCCATTTTCTGCTGTGTAACCTGATGCTGGAAGATTTGAAGAAATCATCTTCTCAACCTAGACTCGTAATTTTAGGAACTGTGACTCATAATCCCAACGAACTGGGAGGCAAAATTCCACCCCGTCCAGACTTGGGCGATTTGAGAGGTTTTGCTGAGGGCTTCAAAGATCCGATTACAATGGCTGACGGTAAGAAGTTTGAACCCGTAAAAGCTTATAAAGATAGCAAAGTCTGCAATATTCTCACCATGCGGGAATTGCATCGCCGGTATCACGAATCTACAGGGATTATCTTCAATTCTCTATATCCTGGATGCGTAGCAACAACAGCATTATTCCGTAATCACTATCCTTTATTTCAAAAACTGTTCCCCATCTTCCAAAGATACATCACAGGCGGGTTTGTCTCTGAGGAATTAGCAGGTGAACGGGTAGCAATGGTAACAGCTGATCCTGAATATGCCCAATCTGGTGTTTATTGGAGTTGGGGAAATCGTCAAAAGAAAGACCGCCAATCCTTTGTGCAGCAAGTTTCACCCCAGGCTAGTGATGATGCAAAAGCCAAGCGGATGTGGGATCTGAGTGAAAATCTAGTGGGACTTACACCAGTTAGTTCCGCAGCCGTTGCGAGATAGTAACGATGTCAAGATGCTAGGTTAACAATTAAATCTGATTTTGAAAAAAAGCTAATGCTTGACGATTGAGGAGGTATCAAACCTTCTTAATCGTCCTAACTTTACCTAAGTCTACATATTTTTCACGCCTTTGTAGCCTCATCGACACAAACATAGCCATACCCAATTGAGCCTATACCCTGAGTCAAGCCAGATTTAATTGTTTTGAGATTTTATTGACGAATCATCACTCACTCTCAACCCAAAGCAACTTTGATTCAAACCTTAATTTTACGCATACTAATACTTTCTTGTGGATAATCTTCCTCAGCAAAGTAGTAGCTATAGCGTTCATTTTGAGGAACAACACCGTTAACTACCTGTCCTAAGACATTTTGACCAGATTTTTCTAAAAAGTCTCTAGCGAAAGCAGCGTTAACTGAATCTACTACTCCCGGACGAACTACTAATAAAACACCGTCAGCCATTTGTCCTAAAGTAGCAGCATCAGCAGCAACATTTAAGGCAGGCGTATCAATGATGACAAAATTATAGCTAGCAGCAAAGTTGTCAATCAAAGTTGCCATGCGCCTAGAGTCTAATAAAGCCGCAGGATTGGGCGGTACTACTCCAGAAGTGAGGACATCCAAATGCTCCATAACTGGCTTAATCGCTATTGTAGTGTCTGCCTGCTCAACGATCACATTGCTAAGACCTTGACTATTATTGATATCCCAGAGTTTATGCTGTACTGGACGGTGTAAATCTGCATCTATGAGTAATACTTTATGTTCTTTCTGCGCTATCGCTGTAGCTAAATTAGCTGCTACTGTTGACTTACCCTCTTGAGGTACAGAGCTAGTAACAACGATCACTTTTAGCTCTTTATCAGCACTCATAAACCTCAGATTTGCTCTCAACATCCGGTAAGCTTCACTAATGGGAGAGCGAGGAAAATCTCTAATAATAATCCTTTGGTCGTAATACTCTATCCCTTCATTTTCGTCAGCATATTTTCTCAGTTTATTAACTTTAGGAATTATTCCTAATAAAGTTAAACCAAGGAGGGATCTAGCCTCATCAATAGTCTTAATAGACTTATCTTTGGCTTCCAAGATATATACAGTTGCCAGAGCTAATATAAACGCTAACAAGCTAGCACTCAAGTAAGGAATTACTGGCGAATTGATTGGCTCTTCCGGTGATTCAGCTAAAGAGATGATGCTGGCATTACCGACATTTTGATTTTCTGCAATCCGGCTTTCTTGGAGTTTTTGTAACAACAATGAATAGGTAACTTGAGCCGCTTGAACTTTACGTTCTAACTGACGTTGTTGTTGTTCTAATCTGGGTAGGTTATTGAGTCGTTGTTTATAGGCAATTTGTAAGTTAGATAAAGTAGTAGCTTGCTTGGCTGCCCCTAGACGAATTGACTCTAATTCTAATAATCTGGCGGATAGTTGCTGTTTTAATGCTCCTAACTGTATATTCTGATTTAGTTGAGATTGATTTGTGCCTACAACCTGATTGACTCTTTGTTGCAATAGCTGATTTAAGGAAGCTATCTTTTCTTCTAAGTCAATAATTTGTGGGTGTGTGTCTTGCAAAACCGTGCGTCTAGCTGCGAGTTGCGATTCTAGTTGTTGAATTTCTTGAAGAATATTTTGTACTCCTAAAGTCTGACTCAGGGAAGTTATCATTACTGCCTGTTGTGGGTTCATACCGAGTTGTTTACGGATTTCTTGAGACTGTGCCTCACTATCAGCAACTCTAGATTGTGCCGCATTCATTTGTTGTTGTAGTTCTGTAATGACTTCCAGTGATTTTGTTGCTTCTTCTTGTAGGTTGACAACTTTATACTTTTCTTTAAACCTTGCCAGTTCTGCTTCTGCTCGGAGAACTACTAATTCCGCGCTTGGCAATTGCTTTTCAATAAATCTGCGAGCTGCTGCGGCTTCTGCTCTTAGGGAAGACACATTCTGCTCTAAGTAAATTTCTATGAGAGTATTAACAATTTTGGCAGATGTTTCAGGGTTAGTATCCTGGTAGGAAATTTTTAGCACATCAGTGCCTTTAATTTCTCTGACATTTAGTTTTTTGAGGAAATCTTTAGTTTTTAAAGTTTTACCTTGAGTATTTTTTAGATTAAGTCGGTTGATGGTTTTTTTTACAAATGGTATGGAAGTTACAATCTCTGCTTCTGTATTTAACGGATTCGTCCTATTATCCTGAACTAAAGGTTCTAATTTACTTAGTTCTGTGCCTACTCCTGTTAATGTGGAAGTTGTATTATTTCTCTGAAATTTTAGTTTTGCCTCTGCTAAATAAGCAGGTCTTTGCACATAAGAAAAAGCCATTAGGGAGACTAAGAAGCTAGGGGCAAAAACAGCTAATGCCATGCCTCCACGACGCTTAATGATGTACCAAGACTTGTCAACCAAGGAAGTAGATTCTTGATTTTCCATGATAGGTAAAATTAATTCAAGCTTGTATTGATCTGTGAAACCGAATATTGCTCTAGCAGTGAAATTCAGTTGTTAATTCAGCAAGATACAGTTAATGCTAAAGCAGTAATAAATGATTTTGATTTTTATGAGTGCCATAGTGAACTGTCGTAATTCCATCAATGACTCTGGCTAATTCTTCGCTGGTCAAATTAGAGCCAGAAGGTAAGCAAAGACCGTGTGCAAACAAATCTTCTGCAACTGCACCGCCAAAATATTCACACTCAGAAAATACAGGTTGTAGGTGTAAAGGTTTCCATACCGGGCGGGATTCAATTTGCTGTGTAGCCAGTGCAAGACGGACTTGTTCTCGATTTGCGCCAAAAGCCTCAGAATTTATGGTTAGACAAGTTAGCCAGCGAGTGGATCGTCCATAATTAGCTTCTGGCATGAATTCTAATCCCGGTAGTTTTCCTAAAGTAGAAGCATACATTTCAAAGTTATGTCTTCTAGCTGCAACTCGCTCATTGAGAGCTAACAATTGACCACGACCAATACCAGCTAAAACATTACTGAGGCGGTAGTTATAGCCAATTTCTGAATGTTGGTAATGGGGAGCGCGATCGCGTGCTTGGGTGGCTAAGAAACGAGCTTTTGCAGCCAATTCTGGTTCTGGAGATACTAGCATCCCACCACCAGAAGTGGTAATGATTTTATTGCCATTAAAAGAGTAGATTCCAATGCGCCCAAACGTCCCAGGTGAACGTCCTTTGTAGGTGGCACCTAGACTTTCTGCTGCATCTTCAATCAATGGAATGTCATATTGATTGCAAGCTGCCAAAATTGGGTCTATGTCTGCACTTTGCCCATATAGATGTACTACTATTACGGCTTTGGGCAACTTACCCAAGCGATCGCGCTGTTCTAGAGCTTCCCGCAGTAAGTCGGGATTCATATTCCACGAAATGCGATCGCTGTCAATAAATATCGGTTTTGCTCCTTGATAAACTATGGGGTTAGCAGTAGCAGTAAAAGTCAGAGTAGAGCAAAACACCTCATCTCCAGCCTCTACTCCAACCAATCGCAGAGCCAAATGCAAAGCCGCAGTTCCAGAACTCACAGCAGCAGCATAAGCAGCACCAGTAATTTGACAAAATTCCTGTTCAAAAGCATCAACATGAGGGCCAACAGGTGCAATCCAGTTAGTTTCAAATGCTTCTTTAACAAAGTCTAATTCATAATTACCTATATGTGGAGTTGATAAGAGAATTGGTTTATTCATGGTTCAATCCCCTAACTTTAGTTATGAAGTTACACTTGTAACTCAGCAATAAGGAAACGAAATCCTACCCATTTTCTTGATAACGATAAGTAGGGAAATATTGAGAATTTAAGAGATGATCTACACTAATATCTAAATGTTTAGCTCGCAATTTAACCAAAGAATTATATTTTTCTTCATTTGTAATTAGGCGTAATGTTAAAAAGGTATAGGTTTGTTTAGAGAAACCAGCTTTAAAGTTATATACTCCATCTTTAGCTCCTCCATATCCACCTCCCATATGAAAAACTTTATTACCGCGTTCTTTTGCCCAATAGCGTATATGATCAAACAGTAACTTATCAGGAGATAATTTTAAAAATTTATTTCTTGTTCCGCTTAAATAAGATTGTACTATTCCGCAGCATTCGGTAAATAAGCAGGTACAAGCTATTTCATTTTCAAATTTAACAATACCTAGATGTATATTATCGCTGAGATTCTTTAATAAATATGAAAAATATTCATACCCAAAATAATATATCTCTTTAGCTGAAACACGTTGCATAGTTTCATTATAAGCTTCTAGAAACTCATCAAAATATTGTTCAAATGAAACTATGCTTGCTTCCAGTCCAGACCGTTTGTGTCGATTAATTACTTTCCGATATTCAGACTTAGTTTGCATCCAAATTTCTTCAACGGAAAGAGTTAAATCAACACCAATAGTCTCACCGGTAACATTGCAAATATCAGACTCATATATTTCATGCAGTCCTGCATTCAAGATCGGATGAAGTCGCAAAAATGCTGAACAGATATTCTGAGAACTTAATATAGATATAAACTCCCTCATAGCTACTTTTAAAAACTCCGGTGAAATAGATGCTGAATCACTCACTAGAATGCCAGGATATCCGTAGGGTGAAACAATATCAATAATGTCTGATTCTGTTTCTCCTCCAAATAATTTATCGTCACATTGACGCAGTAAATAAGGCACAAAAAATTTATTTTCACCTTCAGTAATCAGAATAGCTTGTGCAATGCTTTGAGTTCTTTGAGACTCCAAGTAGACATACTCTTGTTTATGAAAAATATCATGACGTATTTCTTGCAGGATTTCACACCACAAAGGATTTTCTATATCTATAATTTGAACTTTCATACTATAGAACTCCTATTTGATTTTTGAACAGATATAAGACCAAACCCTAAAGCTCTATTTTCTAATCTCCACCCCCTCTTCTCTGCTTCTAAACTATGCAGTCCAATTCAATAATTAAATAAAATTATTATATGTAATTCTTGCAGATAAATATTAATCACATCCAGCTATAAATTACAATCCACATGCAACATCCTTTAGCAATTTTCAAATAAAATCTTGATTGTTACTAAGACTGTATAACTATGTAATCATAACTTTATTTGTTCTGTATTGCTAAAGAGAGATGAAACTAATAATTAGGCAAAAATTGTTACTTGTTCTCAAAGTAAAATAATATTAATTTCATCAAATCTATGCAGCAAAAGTATCACAGGATGATGATGACTTTACCATTAATATCAGAATATTCACTCTTAATCATTAAGGGTAAAGCCAAAAATTACTAAATTACCGATTTTCGATTTCCTTAGAGCTTTTTATCAATCAACTTGTCTAGAGTTTCTGTATCATCTTTACTATGTGATAGTTGATGCTTCTTTTACTCCTTGATAGAAGCATTCATCAATGTCATAAATCTACTTTCTCGATTGATGTGAAACTAGAAAATTTCGCGTACTAAATAAAAAGCTTCAGCTGCAAACTTTCCAACAGTGCTACCACGTAAAATAGCCAATGCTCTTAAAGCTTCTTCAGAACGTTCGTGAGGAAAAGGCTTGATTTGTGAAGCGTACATTTGCATCGCTTGTAGTTTAGTTTCTAGATAATCAGAAATATCAACAAAAACATTAGGAACAAAATTGGGTGTTATGTAAGGAGCATTCCAGTTAGTTTCAGACATAGTTTCATAGCAATAAATAGCTTTGGGAGCAAAATTGTTAATCGGTCTAGCTGCTACTAAAGATGATAAAAAAACTATCTGGTGATCTAAATGAATATCACCTGTAAATGGTATGAACAACCTATCTGGTTCTACTTGTTTATAGACTTGAATAAGTTGTTGATTTACGTCACTGTGGGGAACACTATCTAGTCCAGCTGCTGGTAAAGAGAGGAAGATAGTTTCTTTTACACCTAATAGTTTATGAGCTGCTAAAGCTTCTTGTTTATCCTGTTCAATGACTGCTTGTGTATGACCTTGAGTGATGGTTACTACATATACTTCATCCCCATCAGCAGCAAATCGAGCCATTGTTCCTCCAACACCTAGGACTTCATCATCAAGGTGAGGAGCTATTACAAGTATTTTCATTTTTATAATTTCCTGATTGAGTTGTGCTTTGTCAAATTCTAGAGAAAATTTCTAGTTTCTGAACCGCAGCAAAAAAGCGTATCCAAAATTGAAAGGTTTGGAATAAAACCCAATTCTGGGAAAACCTGTGTGTAGTTTGGATAACTAAACTCTTGCCAAAATATATCAATATTAGCATCGGCAAATGCTTGCATATCCATATATTGTCTACCTCCAGCACCTGATAAATAAGCAGTCGCTTCTACAGCATGACAAATATTAATTAGGAGTTCAGATTTGTTACCATCAAGTGCTAAATCAGAGAGATAAATTATGGGTTTATGAATCTCTAAAATATCCATTACCCATTTAATCATTCTCATATTGAGTTCACAGAGATTCACCCATTCTTGATTAAGTATTTGCTCAATTCCTGGACTATATTTCTCAAAATAAGGAGTGCGTGAATAGTTGGTTACAATAGCATTCCAGTGCTTCCTTGACCAAGGAAACTCTAAATTGATTTCCATTGTATTAATCAATTCTTCCTCTCTGGAACGATGGTAGACTGGTACAGTAAGCCATTGAGAACCTTGACTAGTTTTGATTTTGTTACGGTGTTGAATACCCCGTCTCTCAAACTGTACACTGTCCATCACCACAAAAATATCACCTTGGTTTAGTTTGTGAAAAAAGCCCAGATAAGGCAAATACTGTGGTTGGTGAATCACTGCGACTTTCATGATTTAAATACCTTAACTTTCTGACAAATTGTTATCCTGTTCGTAGACACCTTCTTGACGCAGTACAACTGGAATGGTGCGAAGAATAATAATTATGTCCAACCAAAAACTCCAGTTGTTTACATACCAAACATCTAACTGAATTCGTTTATCTAAATTATTTAGTAATCCACCATTTACAGCTTCCCATGCGGTTAATCCTGGAGGCATGAGTAAGCGTTTTTTTTGCCAATTGGTATAGGTAGATAAGCTTGAAACTAATAGGGGACGAGGGCCTACTAAACTCATATCTCCACGCAGAATATTGAATAGTTGAGGTAATTCATCTAAATGATATTCCCGTAAGAATTTACCAATCGGTGTAATGCGGGGATCACCTTTGAACGTATTAAGACCAGCACCAATATAGATAGCTCCATCAACCATTGTGCGAAATTTATAAATCACAAATGGTTTTCCTAATCTTCCTAAACGTTCTTGACAAAATAAAACTGGGCCAGGAGAGCTAATCTTAACTGCTAATGCAATTATAAAAAACAGAGGTAATAAAATGATAATTGCTACACTGGCTAATATTATATCTAATAACCGTTTCAAGAATAATTGATTTTTGAAACTTTTATGTTTTGTTAGATATTCTTCTTCAGCTACTTGCCACTTTTCTGTTGTCCAAAATTCGGCGTTAAGATTGCCATCATCTTCTAAAAGATTGTGACTGCACAAATTAGTATTCATCATATAACTCACTTATTTCTAAAACAATCCACAAGCAACAAATTTCTCAATTGAACCTAAAAGAACGCTATTCAAGTCAGTATGATTAGCGAATTAGGTTATCCATCTTGTGAGATGGGTATTTTGTCCGTCCCGAAGATAGGACGGGCAAAATGCCCATCCCACAAGAGAATTTGGGAGATTTATGTTAAGAAGCCCTGAATCAAAAAAGCTTTACTTAGATATCAAAGAGCTTCTGCATACAAAGTTTCATGTAGTTGCAATATCTGTCGGAGATCATAAATAGCCATCATTTCCTGTCCACGCTTACCCATAGCTTGAGCTTCGTCAGGATGCTCTAATATCCAACTCATTGCTGAGGCAAGTGCGTCTATATCTCCCACCTTCACAAGCAAACCACAGCCTGTTTCTAGTAAATCTCGAATCCCTCTAATGTCCGTACCGATCGCAGGAATTTGCAAACAAAAGGATTCCATCAAACTTCTTGGTAGTCCTTCTTGTTCAGAAACCAGTACTGTGGCTACTGAAGCACGGAGTAACGTCGGAATATCCCGCCGGAATCCCAAAAAGCGCACCTGATTCTGCACTCCCAGTTCACATGCTAATTTCTGCATCTGCTCTTTTAGCACCCCATCTCCCACAAAAGCCAAACAAGCTTCAGGTTTAGCCAACCGAGCCATAGCTTTCAACATATCTGGATGGCGTTTGCGGGGAATGAATTCAGCTATAGACAGAAAAAGTTGTGTTTCTAATGCTAATCCCATTTCCTGACGGACTTGCATCACATCAGCATTGGTCACAGTATTGATATTGTAGCGATCGCTATCTACCCCAATTCCAGGCATATAGCGGACTCGTTCCTTTGGTAGAATCTGGTATTGTTTAGCGGCTTCTTCATCTTCCCGATTGATAGTGACAATGTAGTCTGTCCAACGTCCGGCCAGCTTCTCCAGAGTTAAAAAAATAGCATTTTGAAGTGGTACACCTCCAAGATAAAAATTAAACCCGTGAGTCGTGTAGATGATTTTGAATTTCCCCTGTTTTCTCAAATCTTTGAGAGCATAGCGAGTGACGAAAGCCGCTACTGCCATATGTACATGAACTATGTCATATTTTTCCCTTGTTACGACTGCTCGGATTTGTGGAGGAGCAATCAATAGATTTGTCTTATCTAGTGGGTTGCGTGAAAAATCCACATCCCAAACGTGATCAAAAGCCTGCAAGCATTCAGTAGAAGTAGAAACTCCATTAGCCATAGCATCTACTCGCCAACCCTGAGCGCGGAAGTGGGCAGCAAAAGGCAGGAGAAAGGCTTTGAGGCTATTGGGAAGGGCAGTGATAATTAACAGGCTCTTCATGGTTTGTGTGTCTTCAACCAAGTTTCAGTTTGATTGCAAAGATAGAGGTAAAACTCAAACCTGCGCTGACGCAGGACTTGCTCCGTGTATTCTCTGGCTTTTTGCAAATTACGAGTTGACATCTGGGCTAGACGTTGTGGATTAATCACCACCTCACGAATTTTTTGCGCTAAAGCAGTCACATTTCCCGGTGCAACCATATCCTCTGGCGGTATGAGTTCGGGAAATCCACCCACTGTAGAGCCGATGCAAGGTAGTCCCCTCGCCATAGCCTCAATCATTGCTCTAGGTAAACCTTCTTGATGAGATGGCAAGACGAAAAGATCCGCTTGATCCAATGCAGCACGCACGGCATCTCCAGCTGGTAACTGACCCCGAAAATCAACACACTCTTTTAAGCCTAGTTTTGCTGCTCGTGTTTCTAGTTCTTGTCTATGCTTGCCATCCCCAACCAAAACTAACTTGAGTTTCATTCCCTCCTGTACACAATGAGCTACAGCATCAATTAACACATCTGGTGCTTTATAAAGTTGTGCCAGCGTGCCGACACTGATGATAGTAAAAGTATGGATTTCCTGCTTGGGTATGCGTGGAGCAGAGACGAAGACCTCATCCGGTAAATCCACACTTGAATAGTGTGTGGAAAAAGCATTCTTGGCTGGTGGATATCTATGTTGCAGGGCTTTTTCTGTGACATAAGCAGCTGCACAAGCTCCAGCGCATTGCCTTCGTAATTGACGAGGAAACCACAAGCGAAAGACAGGTCTTAAAGGATGCTTCACAGAATTGGGTGCAAACACATCATATGGGTCTGCTACAACTTCCACTCCATAGGGATAGTGATGTTGGTCTAAAATAGGTTGGAGATGGTTAGCAATTTGCGAAGAAACACGCATAATTATGGCATCACCAAACACAAAAGCATTTTTAACTGTCTGTTCCACCTGTCTGGCTTGAGAAAGGTACTGCTTTAGTCCTACGTAGTCAGGTAGAGGTATAAAGGAAACGCGATCGCCATCCGCCCTTTGATAATCAGGTGAAACTGAATCAACTGCACGCACACGGGCTACCACACGCACATTCTCAAAAACTTCCAAATAACGCTTCCAGAATGAGTGGGGAAAAGTTGTCTGCGTCCACACTGCTCCGTCAGGAGTCTGCTCAAAATGATGCTCCAAGGTGACAAGAATATTCATATTTTTTGCTTTAACCAAATTTCTGTTTGCTGACGCACATATCGCTAGGATACAATCCGTCGCTCGCGCTAAATTTCATCTGCATACTTTTTGGCCGTCTCTAGATTACGCGCTGACATAGAAACGATACGTTCTAGATTGGTTAATACTTCCGAAAATATCTACTCAGTAATTAACTATGTGATGCGTCTGAATATCAAAAGTGACATAGCAAAATGGGCAGTAGATATAACTAAAACTGGCTTATGTGAATCTTGAATTTATTCAATTATAACATCAGTTAATCACATTATTTATCGTAGTGATTCTGATATATATTTATCTTTTTACCACTGGTTACATATAATTTGTTTTCCTCGATTTGGCATTTTGATGTACATTTATCGAATAAAAATATGCCTCCTTGCATAGTGTTATTAATCTGATTATCTATCATTGAATTTTGGCTAACATACATATTATTTATATTTTTACCGAGGAGCATTGCTGCTCGGTAATCATCATGAAAATTACCATTGCTCTTACCTGGATTGACAATTGTATTTTTTGATATTTCCAAGTTGGTAATAGGCATAGATATATATATGCCACTAGCCAGAGGATTATTGATTTTATTGTTTGAAATCAGGATATTTTCACTGCCAATATTTTGATGCTGATCTCTCCATAATCTGATTCCACTTGTAGTATTGTCTCGACGACGACCTTGTTGCAATAAATCCTGAAAGGAAATTTGATTATTAATGATCCTCAAGTTTTTTATAGGAGCATCTGAATCTGGTTCTAGTGCAATACCCGCACCAGGTGTATTACCCCATAAAGAACGCCAACCATCAATATTTAAACTAATTTGATTATTAGCAACATAGCAATTACTAATTGCTGGGTTTGTAGTATTACCATGACTAAAAAATGACCAGATCACAATGCCAGAGTGTGCTTCATTGATGACATTGTCTGTTACAACCTGATGATCTGAACTTTTAGCGTAACCAGTAATATATATCCCATTAGTAAAACCAGTAATGAAATTATTAGTAACTATATGTTGATCTCCATGTATCTCAATTGCCGTTCTTGCTCCTTTTGTTCCAGCTCCTTCTCTAGATGAAAAATGATTATTGACAACGGCTATACGCTTACCATGAGTATAAATAGTTGAATGGTCGTAATCCACTTTTCCCCCTCCAATGAGTTTAAAGTGATTATTTTTAATAGAAACTTCAGATACATTACCATTCACGGTAATAGTATTAGCATTATTTTGATTTTTAAATAAAGAATTTTGGATGTGAATTCTTGAACCGATAAAAATTCTGACAGCATATCTCATTTGGTCTTTTTTATCACTTAAATCTGCTGCTGATTTCACTGGATTATTAGCTCCATTTCCATCAATTGCTAAGTTATCTATAGAAAAATCAGATAGGTCAGAATTTTTTCTTTCTCCTGCGAAGATTGAATCATAATTACCTTGTTGATCAGCAAGCTTGATCAAACTTTCTTGATTGCCATCTCCTTGGAGTTTAACTTGTCCACGAATTGTAATTGCGTGTGATTTAGCAGGGATAATCTTGATTTTGTACTCGCCCTTGGGAAAGAATACAACTCCTCCTCCTGCCTTATACACAGTATCTATGGCGTTTTGAATGGCGTTTGTATCATCGGTGATATCATTGGCGATCGCTCCAAAATCTTTAACAGAAACTATCAATTTTGGTTCAGAAGGCTGAGATGTTAGTTGTAGTGCTTGTGAGATTTGCTGATTGACATTCTGTTGTGTGTTTTTAACCATGAGAACAGGAATGAATATGGGAAATAAAACCGTGAGAATTCCTAGAGAGGGAACAGCTAAAATTTTCATCAAAATTAATAAATTATGTTTTTGATTTTTCATCATACTCACTACCTAATTTGTATGTAATGATATTTTTAGAAAATAATCTTATTTCCTTAGCCTTTTTAACTCAGAATTGTTTAGCCAACAAACACCAATATAAGGAATCAGCGAGTACCACACTAAAGGACGTACCACCATTGCAGATTCAGCACGAGCATAAAACAGAAAAAATGAAATAAAACTAGCCAGCATTGCCATTTTTGCGTGATCGCAAGATGTATTTGCCCATAACATTAATTTGATGTATAGAAAACCAATTATTCCTAAGGTAATTGGTGTACCAATCCAACCAAAGTTTAAGTAAGCTTCAGCAATAAAGGAGAATCCGTAACTGCCGCCCATAGCAGCAGTATATGGATTTAATTGCTCAGTTAACCAATGGTTTGGAAGACCACGAGCAACACTTGGATGGAGTTTGCCAAAAATATTAGGTATGAGGGTAAATAAAGCATAAAAATAATCAGCCCCCATTTGAAATTCTCTATCTCTAGGAACTATTTGAAGAGTATAAGCAACTGTGAGCATAGAAGCTCCCATCTCTGATATAGAGGCTATGAATGGATTATCTATGGAAGAAAAAGCCTCTAGTAAAAAATCTATGGATAACCTGTCTTCACCAACAGTGTTTCTCGTAATTGCAACTAGCGGAAAAATAATAAATAGTATGAGCGAACCTATACTAATTAAAAAAGTTTTTGGTATAGGTTTAATAACCTGATGCCATAGCCATGCTAAAGCAATTAATGGCATAACGGCTTGATTTCTTTCACCCGAAAAAAACCTAACTATTGCGTAGAGAATGATGATACTTACGGATATTAACCTACCTTGAGGTTTGTGCTTACTTCCAGCCAATAAAAATAGGGATGAGGGAATGATAAAATCAGCTAGAACTTGAGGAGCAGCATTAAAACTTGTTGCGGATTCTTGTTGATAAAGTGAACTATAGCCGGAAGACATTACATAAGTAATAGTCTCTTTAAGAACGACTATAGCAGGTAAAAAAGATATACATAATAACCGCGAGCCAATTACATAACAATATCTATCATTGGTATGAGTAGATTGTATGGGATGTTTTACTTTGAAAGTAGCAAGACTAATTAATGCCCCCAAGTGAAAAGCTCCAAACCCAATAATTACTAAGAAAATTGTATTTAGGAGAGTATCTGATGATAAAGAGGGGACATCTAATGTTAAATACCAATTACCTAAACCATTTTCGTTTAGATGAAAAATCTCTAGCATTGCCTGTCCAGCATTAAATAAAAAGGCAGACAGCAAAAACAATGTATAGGGATTAAACAAACTTTTTGTGAGTAAATACCATGACCAAAAAGACCAAATAGTCAGTCCACATAATATACAGCAAAAAGGATAAATCAGTGATTCTGGTTGATAATTAAATGGTTCATAGAGAAATCGAAACAGAATCAAAGCGATGAGTAGAAAACATTGGATAGTAATGATAATTACCAAGTCATATGTATTTGGCTTGACAGTTTTTGTGGCATTCATCAACATAAGTTTTTACAAGTGCTTGTACACTAGAGGAAATATTAAAGTCGCTGTTTTTCAAGATAGCTAGACTGTCTGTTTGAGTGATTCTTGATTGGGAATTCCTTACTGCTAAAACTGCATCAGCCCAGACTCTAGCCGGTTGCGACAGACTAATTTTCTGCACTAGAGGCTTGATTTTCTGAAGTTCGTCTGTAATGACATCAGATAATATCAAGGGTAATCCAGCTGCTTGAGCTTCTATGCTGACTATTGGTAAACCTTCATGAAGCGATGGTAAGAGAAATACATCCATAGCTCCCATCATAAGTCGGGGAATATCAGAGCGAGTGCCTGCAAAGATCACGCGATCGCCTAAACCCATCTGCACAACTTTTTGGTAAATCTCTAATTGCAAATAGCCTTCTCCCAACAGTAACAAGCGCATTTGCGGTTCTCGTTTGGCAATTTCGGCGGCAATTTCGATTAAAAATCGATGATTTTTTTGGGGATGGAATCTACCTACATGACCAATAACGAAGGCATCGGCAGGTATACCAAATTCAGCCCGGATAGCTACCCGATCAACAGTATTCTCAAAGGGTTTGAGGTCAATACCAAAGTAAAAAACTTGCCAGCGTGAGTCATCTTGCCACTGAGTACCAAACAAATCTGCGGTTGCTTGGTAACTGCATCCACAACCCAAGGTGGCGTTGTGGGCAATTAAAGATTTCATGAAAGAACGATACCAACGTCGATATAAGCCTTTTTCCTGAGCAGAAGTATCGTTGTGACTGTGGGCAATACGGACAGGGACACCTGCCTGTTTTGCTAAGTATAGGACATAGCCACTAAAGTGATGCAGGTGACTATGAACGATGTCATAAGGGCCGAATTCGCGCAGAATTCGTTTAATGTTAGCGGCGTACACCCACGGATACTTACGTTGTAGAGGACAAGAGATAATCTGAGAACCGAGACTGCGAATCTCTTCATCGTAAGCGCAAGGTTCTGTGGTGTGGACGAGGAAGTCCATTTGGAAGCGATCGCGATCAATGTGTCGCAAAATGTGCATCAACCAAGTTTCTATTCCACCTCTGACCATCCCCCCAACTACGTGCAGGATACGGATGGGACGCTGTTGTGTGAACGACTGGTGAGAATCTTTGTGATCTATGTCTTTTATTCTAGTGAAAGTATTCATGTCATAACCTCTTTACATACTGCTAAATATCAACAAACTAGGGAAGGTTTTGAGGTTGGGGAAGCGGTGTATTTAGTTTGTGTATTGCATAGATGATGACACCCGAACTAAAAATTGCTTGGACAATTGCAGCTACAATTAGAGCGATCGCTGCACCTTGCAGTCCCCAAACAGGAATTAACCACAGACAAACTACAGCCGAGGTCACTGTCACCGAGGCAAACAAAGGCATTTGGATGCGAAAGTACCTTGCAGCAGTCATCCCATAACCCAAGAAAGAAGATATGTAGTCGATTCCGGCGGCAACCATCAGCCAGACAAAGACTTTTGTATACTGAGCATACTCAGGTCGATAAACAATAGTGAGAATTTGCCTACCAGCGACCAAAACGACGAAGACACCGACTCCTCCCATCAACAAGGCAATTCCTACCAGATGAAGCAGCAACCTACGAAAAGCAGCCCCATTTCCCGCCACATAGTATTTTGCTAACCGAGGACTTGCTGATTGTCCCAAAGCGTTTACTACCATGCTTCCGGCTACCATGAGGTAAGATATAGCAGCAAATACCCCCAATTCTCGTTGACCTACATAGCTATCGATAAAGTATTTAGGAATATTTGTGTTGAGGGAAATTAGCATCATGACGAAACCCATAGGTAAGGCTAGCCATACAAGCTTAGATAGGGTTTTGAAATGCCATCGGGGGCGTAAGGCTAATCTGTCTGAACTCAATCGTTTCAAAATATATGCACCAGTAGGAATGTCGTAAACAACTAGAACAGCAGCCCAAGCCAACACCAGCCCCAATACACCCCACACCAAATGGTCTGACAGATAGACCCCCAAACCCAAAAGCAGCAACGATAGTGATCCTTTAATCATTAACGATATCGCCATCCGATCCATCCGTTCATGCTGCTGAATTAGTCCGTAATACACATCACTAATAGACTCAAACCCTTTTGCTAAACCAACTAGCAAAATAATTAGCGATGTCTCCCATTGGTATCCAGATATGAATGTAATCGTTGCAATGATGATCAATGCCAATGTTGTACCTAATAACCTCAGACCAAGATAATCTCGAAAAACATATTGTTTTTTAGCATCTGTGGCTTGAACAGCGCGTAATTGTAGATTGGTAAACATCATCACGGGTGCAGTAACTGCTAGACCCAAAGTAAACTGTCCAACCATTTCTGGACTACCGAGTTTCGCCAAAACTACAAGCATTCCCCACTGACAACCGGCATAAACAGTATTACCAATGAATGTCCAGGAAAAGTTGCGCCGTAGTGATAGGGGCTGATTTTCTGGCATATACTTCTGTAAAATTAGTTCTCGACTTTTACCCTTTATTTAGTTTGCGGTTCCACACTGGCTAAAATATTTCCTGTGGTATTAGCTACTAGAGAAATATTATTTCTCGCATCTGATATCCAAGACTTTTCGGGATATTGAGGTTTGTATCCTATTACCAGTTGCTCTAGTAAAAGGATTATGGATCTATGATCATTTTTGCTAGCGGCTGAACATAGTGCTTCTACATTCATTGCTAGATTGATAGGTAAGATGCGACTAGCATTTTTCACAATCAACAGTTTTTGATGTTCAGTCGGTTCATATTCTTCCCCAGCAATAAACAGTTCCTCAAATAACTTTTCCCCTGGTCTTAGCCCTGTAAATAAAATGTCAATTTCTTTGTTGACTTCATATCCCGAAAGACGAATTAATTCCTTTGCTAAGTCCACAATTTTTACAGGTTGACCCATATTCAGCATGAAAACTTCACCACCGTGGCCTAAAACTGCTGCTTGCAAAACTAGTTGTACAGCTTCGGGAATAGTCATGAAATAACGGCAGATATCAGGATGAGTTACTGTCACTGGGCCGCCTGCGGCAATTTGTTTTTTAAAAGTAGGAACTACACTACCTCGACTACCTAAAACATTACCAAAACGTACTGCAACATAGGGTCTGCCACTATCTTTTGCAGCTTGTAGCACTAACATTTCTGCGACTCTTTTACTAGCACCCATGATGTTAGTAGGATTGACTGCTTTATCAGTGGAAATCATGACAAAGTTGTGTACATCATATTCTAGTGCCATATCCAAGAGGTTTTTTGTTCCCAACACATTATTAGTGATTGCTTCTGGTGAATTTAATTCCATCAGAGGAACGTGTTTATGTGCTGCTGCATGAAAAATTACGTCTGGTCGAAATTTGTCAAAGGCGTGTCTCAGTCGCTCCTTAAAGCGAATATCAGCAATGAAGGTATGTATTTGAGGTGTATATCTTTGTGCTTTGCCTTCTTCTTTGAGAATTGTGATTAATTGCTCCAATTCTTGTTGAATATTGAAGACGGAATTTTCTCCATGTCCCATCAGCATGATTTCAGCGGGACGACATTGGCAAATTTGACGGCAAAGTTCACTACCAATTGACCCACCTGCACCTGTAATGAGTACCGCCTTACCCTTGAGAAATTGAGAAACTCGTTCAATATCTGTCTGTATTGGTTCGCGTCTGAGTAAGTCTTCAATTCTGACATCTCGAATGCTGTCTACTCTCACTCGACCATTAAGGATTTCGTGCATTCCTGGTAAGGTGCTAGTCTGAATGCCGGTGGCTTTGCAAATATCAACGATTTCTCGAATAACTTTACCCGCAACTGTTGGCATCGCGATGATGACTTTTTGAATTTGCAGAGACTGTACAATATGAGGAATTGTATGGCGATCGCCTACCACTGTAATCCCCCGAATCTTAGCGTGTAATTTCTGCGGATCGTCATCAATAAAAGCAATGGGATTAAAACCCAGTTGCGGATTTCTTTGCATTTCTTCCACGAGGTCAATACCAGCATTACCTGCACCGACAATCAAGACACGCTCTTGTAGAGAAAATATTGTATATTTCTGTCTAATTCTCTCTACAATCCGTAAACTAAAACGCACTCCACCGACAAAAATCGCCGCCAGCAAACCATCAATTAAGGGAAATGAGGGTGGTAGTTTAGCAATATTGAGATACGGTAGTAAATCGGAGTTATAAAATATCAACATTTGGATAACTACCGTAATACCCATGTATGCAACAATATTTATGAGTTCCTCAATGCTGGCATAACGCCAATACAGCCTGTAAAAACGCAAATTCCACAATACAGTTATTTTAATTAGTAAAAAAAGTATTGTGACTCTTCCTAACTCAGAAATATATGTTTGCAGCCCTTGATTGCCATCTAAAGTCAAAAGCAAAGCTAATAATGGTGTCAGGGCAAAGATAATACCATCAATAGTAATTAAATACTTATTTCTGAGATTGAAAAATCTTTTAAAGAACTGACTAAGATATTTATGCAACCAAATACGGTAATTAAAAAATAAGTCATTCATACCTGTCCAAGCCTTTAGGTGATAGATGGCAATTTGAATTCACCAATAAATATTGAATCTCCCTGATGTCAGCACTGGAAAATCATCTATGACTTACTCTTAATCTTAAATACCTCATGCTAATATTGGTCGGTTTAACCTTAAATAGCAAAAATACAATTGGTAAGTCAGGCTAAAATTAGCTACGTTTCTTCTTGACTTGGTATTTATGTTTAACTAAATGATGTAGTAATTGTTCAAGACATTAATGTTTTAACATCTGACGAGAGAATAGTCTCGCCAATTTGGCATTAACTCAAAAAATAAATAATAACTAAAATCGTATGTTGATAGATATTAGTATTTTAAAATTCAGGTGTTTGAACAGATACAATTGATCCAACAAAAGGATGATTTTAGACAAAAATAACTCTAAGATTAAATTAAATAGACAATAAGTATTTTAAGTTATTATTTTGACGTAGAATTTTATTTAAATCTCCTTAAAATAGAGTAAAAAACACGACAAAAATCATATATTTACAATTTATTGTCTCTTTTCTATCACGTATTTAGATGTATTGAGAATAGGGCTATATACTAAAGGGGAGAGAAATTAAGAGGCTGTTTATAGCATTGTTGTGGGATGAAAACCTTGTGGGATCTGCATTTTAGCATATAGTGTGAGTACGGAATTAAACAGAACTAGTAACAATGACAGATTCATTGAGAACATGCTAATTCAATCAGTTAAGTGAACGGATATAACATCAACTTTTGTGCCTATTCCTTTATGGATTAACCTAAACGCTATAACTATGTATAGTTAAAATCACTATATTTGATCTAAGTGCAAGGATTATATGTCAGGTTCAGCACACAATTCATCTCCGCTTTTAGAAGTGCAAAACGTCCACGCTGGATACATTAAAGATGTTGATATCTTACAGGGTGTGAATTTTCGGGTTGAGCCAGGTGAATTGGTGACAGTGATCGGCCCTAACGGTGCAGGTAAATCAACTTTAGCAAAAACCATTTTTGGCTTGTTAACACCCCATACGGGAAGCATTACCTTTAAAGGTGAGAATATTGCTGGACTCAAGTCAAACCAAATTGTTCGTCGGGGAATGTGCTACGTACCTCAAATTGCTAATGTCTTTCCCTCTTTGAGTGTGGAAGAAAACCTAGAAATGGGAGCTTTTATCCGTAATGATGCTCTCACGCCCCTGAAAGATAAAATATTTACCATGTTTCCTAGATTAAGCGATCGCCGACGGCAACGTGCTGGTACACTATCCGGGGGAGAACGTCAGATGTTAGCAATGGGCAAAGCTTTAATGTTAGAACCTAGTTTATTAGTCTTAGATGAACCTTCAGCCGCTTTATCCCCCATTCTAGTAACGCAAGTATTCGAGCAAATTAAAGAAATTAATCAAAGTGGTACAGCGATTGTCCTTGTGGAACAAAATGCTCGCAAGGCTTTAGAAATGGCCCACCGTGGTTATGTCCTAGAATCTGGTCGTGATGCTATATCCGGCCCTGGACAAGAATTATTAACTGATCCTAAGGTAGCAGAATTGTATTTGGGTGTGGGGAAAGGGCATTAATTTGGTACGGACGCGATTTAATGCGTCTGTACAAGAGTCATTAGTCATTATCTCTGATACCCTTACCCCCTATACCCTTTATGATGTCCAAACAAGTTACTTTTAGCTTAGTGTTATTGTTGGTCGGTAGTCATCTGAGTGTGACTCAGCAAACTGTGAAAGCGCAAACACCATTCACACCAACAAATACAAGAAAATCAATCTGTCCGGCTCAAATCACAACAGCTATAGATGCAGTAGTGAATCGTCCCCTATTTAATCGCAGTCGTTGGGGAATTGTCGTCAAGCCACTATCATCTGTGCAAACTCTCTACAGCCGTGACGCGCAAAAATATTTTATTCCGGCTTCTAACACTAAGTTGCTAACAACAGCAGCAGCATTACAACAATTGGGTGCAAACTTTCGCTTTCGCACATCGATTTATCAAAATCGTAACGGTGTTTTTACTATTGTCGGTAGAGGAGATCCCAGCCTGAGCGATACTCAATTAAAAACACTCGCTCAACAGCTAAAACAAAAGGGTATTACTCAAATTCAGCAGTTAATTGCTGATAATAGTTATCTCCAAGGAGATATTGTTAACTCAACTTGGCAATGGGAAGATGTACAATCGGATTATGGCGCGCCCGTTAATAGTTTTATTCTCAATCAAAATATTTTTGGTTTAGAATTGAGACCCCAAGCGGTGGGTAAAACTCCGCAATTGGCGTGGAATGATAATAATGAGTCAAGACAGTGGTTGGTAATTAATCGGTCTGTTACCGTTGCCGAAAAACAACCAAGTTACATCAATGTTAACCGTGATTTAACTGGTAAAGTGCTGCGAATAGAAGGACAATTAGCCGCTAATTCTGCACCATATACAATAGATTTGCCAGTAGTTGACCCTGATTATCACTTCTTACGGCGTTTCCGCACAGCCTTGACAACAGAAAAAATTACTTTGGGACAAACTTTAGTTTCTCAGAGTGGTAATTATCCACAGGAATTAGCATCTGTGCAATCGCCACCTCTATCTGAGTTAGTCATGGAAACTAATCAAAATAGTAATAATCTTTATGCGGAAGCACTATTGTTAGCCCTGGCTGGACAACAACCCAAACAACAAAATCAGAACAGTACTAATTTAGGTGTGCAAGCTTTGAAAAAAAGTTTAACTCAGTTGGGAGTTGACCCCACAGGTTATCAATTAGTGGACGCTTCTGGTTTATCACGACGGAATTTAATTACTCCAGAAGCATTGGTACAAACTTTGCAGGGAATGGCGAAAACTCCAGTTGCAAATGTGTATCGTGCATCTCTACCCGTAGCCGGAAAAAGTGGGACTTTAACAACCCGGTTGCTTAACACTCCAGCGGAGGGAATTGTGCAAGCTAAAACAGGTACATTAAGCGGTGCAATTTCGCTCTCAGGATATATAAATTCACCACAATATGAACCTATGGTTTTTAGTATCATGGTCAATCAATCGGAACAACCAGCAAGCGTTTTAAGGCAAGGTATTGATGAGATAGTAGTATTGTTGGCGCAGTTACAACGTTGTTAAAAGGTAGAATAAAGCCGAATGAAAATGGTAGTCACCAGTTTATATAATGTATGATTTTTTGATAATTACTGGTGACTGCTAATTATTTTTCTCTTTTGTGATTGGTTAATACAGGTAATACCAATTCAAAATATTTTACAGATGGGCTTACCCTTTCGTAATCCTCTAGAGAAGTAAGCTTGCAGTAACATCTCTGTAGTTCTGCGGTGAAGCAATGCCTACAAAATTCAGCCAGATCGTAATTAAGTATTTTAGCTGACCAAATCAACTAAGGCATCATCGCGGAAGCGAACTACACTTGAGACTAGGCAGCCACGATAGTGTTCCGATGTGAATACTGAAAGTGTAATATTCGTATCTTCAGTATTGGATATACTTTTGACTTTACATACTTGCATCTTGTTATTGCAGTATGCAACTATGCGATCGCCAACTTTAACATCTAATGCGCTGATCTTCAATTGAGCCTCAAAATAATTTAGGGGATTTATTTAGTGCTAGTGAAAGGTGTTGCGGGGTTTAATTTGCTCACTAATGTATACCTATACTAATATTAGCGTATAACTGAAATAAAGACAAACTAATAAGTCCATTGCCTACTATCAAGTTATAAAAATTCAAAAATTAAGACTCAGGTATAACTACCTGAGTCTCTACTAACCCAAATTAATTTTTTAAACTAACAGATTAGCTAAAATAGCTAAATTTGTGAGTTTTAGTAACGGTTATTTCTACCATAGTTACTGCGACCACCACCAAAAGAACCTCTCTCTTCTCTAGGCTTCGCTTTGTTCACTTTGAGGTCACGACCCATCCATTCTGCACCATTCAGCGCATCAATAGCTGCTGTTTCTTCAGCATCAGTACCCATTTCCACAAAACCAAAGCCGCGTAAACGACCTGTTTCACGATCAGTGGGTAGCTGAACTCTTTTAACAGAACCATATTCTGCAAACACAGCGTTTAGGTTTTCTTCTGTAACTTCGTAAGATAGATTTCCTACATAAACTGACATAAATTTTCTCCAAAATCATGAATGTATAGAGATTTAGGTTTCGGAGAAAAGTTTGTCAATACCAAAAACAAAAAGCCTGTCAATACTAAAAACAAAAGCTGTTAACCGAATTAACTCTCACTTCACATGATGACATAGTAGATGACTTTTAGGGAGAAATTTGGAAAAAGCTTTATATAAAGTCATATAAGCACTTGATCTAAGTATGAGAAAAAATTTTGAGAGGATGTTGCATAAGCGATCGCCAAATTAATGATTAATCATTAAACCTATAATTTTGAGATACAAGGTAAAGTTTATGATTCATCATTTTTCGATCGCGGCGGAAAATCCCCAGCACGCTGCCACAGTTTTAGCAGAAGTATTAAATGGAAAAGCTTTCCCCTTTTACCCTCATCCCGGAAGTTATATGGTGTTTCCCCTGGATGAACATGGTACAGCAATTGAAGTTTATCCTTTAAACACTGAATTAAAACCAGGTGAAGGTGAGGGTCAATGTACATTTGTAGAATCTCCCCAAGCTTCCAGATATACAGCTACCCATGCAGCCATCTCTGTGAATGTTAGTCAAGAAAAAATTGAAGAAGTTGGACAACGAGAAGGTTGGAGAGTTTTACGTTGCAACCGTGATTCATTCTTTGATGTGATGGAATTTTGGTTAGAAAATAGAATCATGATCGAACTACTAACACCAGAAATGGCAGATCAATATCTAGCACTCAGCAAACCAGAAAATCTACAACAAATTTTTGCTGCGACAGCTTAATACTAAGAGGGTGTTTGAAAAGTCGAAAGGTATACCAGTAACCCCTCTCCAAACCTCTCCCCGAAACGGAGAGAGGCTTTGAATCTCACATTCCTTTGTAGGGAAGGAGGGTTAGGTTTTTAAGATTGTGCTGTTAGCCATAATACTTTTCAAACATCCTCATAAGGGTGTAAGGGTTGTGAACATCTACACCCCTAGATCCCTATACCCCTAACTCGGAATAAACTTGAGTGCTACGCCATTCATGCAATAACGTTGGCCTGTAGGTGCAGGGCCATCTTCAAAAACATGGCCTAGATGACCACCACAACGACTACAGTGAACTTCGATTCTGGTCATGAAAAATGATCGGTCTACAGTAGTAGCGATCGCCCCTTCGATGGGAGCAAAAAAACTCGGCCAGCCAGTACCACTGTTAAATTTAGTATCTGATGTAAATAAAGGCTGCTCACAGCCACCACAGACATAAGTACCCGCAGTATATTGCTTATCTAGGGGGCTAGTAAATGCGCGTTCTGTGCCATGTTGTCGCAAAACCCGAAATTGTTCTGGCGATAAAATTGAACGCCATTCTGCGTCAGTTTTAGTAATTTCAAATTCAGTATTAGAAGTTGCCATGATGCTAGACCTTGGTAAAAAAATCGGTGGGAACAAAGCTGTGCCAACTAATGCCGCACCAGTTTGCAAAAAGTAACGTTTGTCCATATATCTATATATTATGGGCATAGGGCATAGGGAATTGGGCATTTGATTTTTCTTTCACATTCACCTGTCACCTTCCTAATCTCTACCCTCACTTAACATAGCCGCCATTCTTTGCAGTTTTCTTCCTACCTCTTCCATTGTGTAAAAGAAGGTAAAAAATCTTAGTAATTCATCTATTTCCTGATCTACTTGGTGCAGTGCTGACAGTTGGTTTAATTTTTCTGTGGCGTGATTGAGTGCAATTTCTATCTCTGGTAAAGATATTTGCGATCGCGTGGATTTAACAGCCATTGCTAAGGTCAGCATGGCATTTTGCGTTTCCTGTGCTAGTTCAACAATTTGGACTGAAAGTAGTTGCCAAAAAGTGTCTTGCTGTTTGGCTAGTACAGTATGTTCCATTGTCAGGATATGTTCCCAAACCCTGCGAATGAGAAATTCCCATGCCTCATTGATTTGAGTTTCTAGGGGTTCATTGGTTTGCCCTTGTTTAACTTCTTGCCATAGTTCCCTTCCCGTCCGCAGGGATGTAATAATGCTGAGTTTCAGCGCATCTACTCTAGGACGGTCATATGTACCTGTAAATGCACAGTTGATGACTAGGCTGTAAAATTGATCTAAATTGATAAGAGTTTGTGATAGACAACGCCGCAGTTCTTGCCCAGCACGGGCAGGAAAAATAAAGTTATTCACCAGTAAAGCCACACCAATACCCAACAGGGTTTCTAAAAATCTGTGCCAAGCGTATAGCCAAGGCAATTGACTATGACTCAAAATCACGATCGCTGATACATATCCTGCTAATTTAGCGGCTTCCTGAAATTTCCAAGCGGAAGTGAGAAATATCGTGATTAATACACATATCCCCAATGACCAGAAATTACTACCCAACAAAATCACGAAGACTGCGCCAGCAATAGCACCAATAGCTGTGCCAATCAATCGCTGCATGCCGAGTTTCAGCGTACTGCCTTGGGTAGAAGACATGACAATAATAGCTGCGATCACGGCGTAAAAGGGGTAATTCCACTGCAACCTCTGAGCAATAACTAAAGAAACGGCTGAGGCAATAGCGATTTTGAATGCCATTCTACTTTGCAGTATCAATGACAACCCTTGAGGTGTGGTTGCCCAAACTTGCAATTTCAAGATAATTCGAGAAGGAAGCGATCGCGGCTGATTTTTGACTTGACTCAATAAAGGCGGAGGGCTATCTGGACGTTTTACCATACCCATCGGGATAATAATAGCTGATTTGTATGAAATCTAGCGCAAATTAAGTTCCCACTTTTAATTTTTCTGATTTTTGGCTGAAAAAAGCACAAGATGTGAGAAGACAAGCTAGACACAGTAGCCCTCATGAACTGCGTACATCAGAAAACATGAAAAAGTCTTTCCCTTACACCCCTATACCCTTACACCCCTTCTTCAAGCTAGAAAAACAAATGACTAATTACTCAACACTATTTTCCAATTAGAAAAGAGAGTTGCTGGATTGGTTTGGGAACACTAAATCCATAAATTGTCAAGATTGAGTAGTGTGATAATGACTCCAGTAAATATTCCCGGATATCAAGTCAGCGAACCAATCTACAATGGTTCTAAAACCGTGGTTTATCGAGGGTATCGGCAGACGGACTCATTACCCGTAGTCATTAAATTACTGAAAAATCTCTATCCCAGTTTTAGTGAACTGGTACAGTTTCGCAATCAATACAGCATCGCCAAAAATCTTCAATCACCCCTCATCATCCAAACCTACGGACTAATACCCTACCAAAATAGTTATGTACTGATCATGGAGGATTTCGGGGGAATTTCCTTAAAAGAATGGGCTGTGGTCAGAAAATTAGCTTCTCTAGAAGCATTTTTCCCAGTGGCGATCGCTCTTTGCGATGCCTTAGAAATCCTCTACCGCCATCATGTTATTCACAAAGATATTAAACCCAGCAACATCTTAATTAATCCCGAAACCCATCAAGTAAAATTAATTGACTTTAGTATTGCATCTTTGCTGCCACGGGAAACCCAAACACTCATCAGTCCCAATGTTTTAGAAGGAACGCTGGCTTACATTTCACCAGAACAAACAGGTAGAATGAATCGCTTCCTTGACTACCGCAGCGATTTTTATTCTTTGGGTGTGACGTTTTACGAATTACTTACAAGGGAGTTACCTTTTCCTGCAAATGATCCGATGGAATTGGTGCATTGCCATATTGCGAAGATGCCTAAAACATTAGAGAACAGAGAAAAAATTCCCCCGGTACTTTCAGATATAGTGATGAAATTGATGGCGAAAAATGCCGAAGACCGCTATCAAAGTACATTGGGATTGAAATTTGATTTAGAAAATTGTTTAAAACAGTTAAAAACAACTGGTAGGATTGAGCAATTTGAGATTGCAGTCTACGATGTGTGCGATCGCTTCCTCATCCCAGATAAACTCTACGGTCGCGAGAACGAAGTTCAAACGCTTCTAGAGGCTTTTGATCGAGTGAGTCAAGGCGCAACGGAAATGATGCTAGTGGCTGGGTTTTCCGGTATTGGTAAAACTGCGGTTGTCAACGAAGTTCATAAACCGATTGTTAGACAACATGGCTATTTTATTAAAGGCAAATTCGACCAATTCAACCGTGATATTCCTTTCTCAGCTTTCGTACAAGCCTTCCGCGATTTGATGGGACAGTTATTAACAGAAAGTGATGCTCAAATTCAGCGATGGCGCAGAGAGATATTAGCAGTTCTTGGCGAAAATGGGCAAGTAATTATTGAAGTTATTCCTGAATTAGAACGGATTATTGGACAACAACCACCCGTACCAGAATTATTTGGCACGGCTGCCCAAAATCGATTTAATTTATTATTTCAAAACTTTACTCAAGTTTTCACTAGTCCTGAACATCCATTGGTGATGTTTTTAGATGACTTGCAATGGGCAGATTCAGCATCATTAAAATTAATTCAACTATTAATGGCTGATCATAAATATTTTCTATTAATTGGAGCATATCGTGATCATGAAGTGACTTCAGTACATCCTTTAGTATTGACTTTAGATGAAATCAAAAAGACACCTGCAAAAATTAATCAGATTAATTTAGTATCTCTAAGCCAAGAGCAAGTGAATCAGTTAGTTGCTGATACACTTAAATGTGCAACAGATTTGGCATGGAATCTTTCTGTACTGATATTTCGTAAAACCCAAGGTAATCCCTTCTTTACTAACCAGTTTCTCAAATCATTACATCAAGATGGATTAATCCAATTTATCCCAGGTAGTCAGGGGGGATGGGAATGTGATATTGCCACAATCAATCAGCAAGCATTGACAGATGATGTTGTGGACTTTATGAGTTTTCAACTGCAAAAGATGCCTCCATCAACACAAAAGATTTTGCAACTAGCGGCTTGTATTGGTAATCAATTTGAACTAAGCACTTTAGCCATTGTTTCAGAACAATTAGAAGTGGAAACGGCTGCTGATTTATGGAAAGCCTTGCAGGAAGGATTAATTTTACCAATTACCGATGTTTATAAGTTTTATCAACAAGAATCATTGGCAGAAACTCCAGAAAAAATCAGCAATGCTTATGAACAAGTGAAAGTTGCTTATAGATTTTTACATGACCGAGTACAGCAAGCTGCTTATTCTCTTATTCCCCACGCTCAGAAAATCAGAACTCATCTTAAAATTGGCCGATTACTCCAGCAAAACTTATCAGAAATAGAACAAGAAGCAAAACTATTTGATATTGTTGGGCATTTAAACATAGGACAAGCTTTAATTACCCAACCCAGCGAACAAGAAGCATTAGCTTACCTGAACCTCAAAGCAGGTAGTAAGGCGAGAAAATCCACAGCTTACACCACCGCCAGAGCATATTTACAAACAGGAATTGATTTATTACAGACAAATAGCTGGCAAACTCAGTATGAATTGACTTTCAAACTTTATGTTGCTGCTGTGGAAGTGGCGTATTTAAATGGTGATTTTGAAGGCATGGAACAGATGGCAAAAATTGTATTGCCAGCAGCCCAAACGATTTTAGACAAAGTGAAAATTTACGCCATTCAAATCGCTGCACATACGACACAGAGCCAGATGTTAGAAGCGATCACCATAGCTAGGGATGTCCTTTTACAATTGGGCGTAGAATTCCCGATTGAACCTGACCCAGCCGAGGTTGACAGAGCTTTACAAACTATTGCTGCTCAACTCCAAGGTAGACAAATTGCAGACTTAGTCAATCTCCCCATCATGACTAATTCCACATCCCTGGCGGCAATGCAACTTTTAAGCAACTTATTTTCAGCAGTTTTGGTGGGAATACCGGGATTATTACCCATTTTAAGTGCAAAGATGGTAAGTTTATCGCTCCAGTTCGGTAATGCCCCGACATCAAAGGTCGGATATGCAATTCATGGAATGGTACTGTGCAATTTTTTCCAAGATGTGAATACTGGCTATGATTTCGGTAAATTAGCACTGAACTTACTTGAGAAATTCAATTTAACTGAATATAAGTCTATAACTCTACTACTGTTTGGGGATTTTATTCAGCACCACCGGGAAGCTATGTCTGTCACCACGCTAACGCTGAAAAATGGTTATGGAAGTGGGATGGAAACTGGCGATTTTCTGCGTGCTGGCTATTGCAGTGTGGGTTATAACAATTTGAGGTTGTTTAGCGGTGTCGAACTGGATGTTTGTGAATCTGAGCTAGCAACTTACAGCACTGCTTTAGCCCAGGTAAAACAATTTTCACCGCAAATTTATTTAAATATCACTCGGCAAACAGTAAAAAATTTGCAAGAAGCGGTGAGTCAACCAGATTGCTTAGTTGGTAGCGTCTATGATGAAACAGAGATGTTTTCTAAGCACCATCAGGATCATGATCTCACTGCGATCGCGATGTTGTACATTAATAAACTACTGCTAGCTTACTCCTGGGGCAATTATTCGACTGCAATTCACTACATTAGCCAAGTCAAGCCTTATTTGATGGCAGTATCAGGATTAATTTATGTGCCTATTTTCCATTTTTATGCTGCCCTGAGTTACCTCGCTTCCTACTCTACTCAGCCGGAACAGCAGCAAGCCGAAATTCTAGCAGCTGCACAAACTCACCAAACCATTCTGCATCAGTGGGCGCAAAATGCACCAATGAATCATTTACATAAATGGTATTTAGTGGAAGCAGAAAAGCAACGTGTTTTAGGTGAAAAAATCATCGCCATTGAATGCTATGACAAAGCCATTGCTTTAGCACAAGACCATGAATTTATTCACGAAGCCGCTTTAGCCAACGAACTCACAGCTAAATTTTATCTCGACTGGGGTAAACAGCAATTTGCTCAACTCCACATCACCAATGCTTACTACGCCTATGCTCGTTGGGGAGCGAAAGCCAAAGTTAATCACTTAGAAAAAAGTTACCCCCAACTACTGCAACCCATCCTGCTGCACCAAAGAGTTAATCTCAATCCTTTAGAAACCATTGCTGCTCACGGGACTATTTCATCTACTTGCACTTCTAGTTCCGACAGCACTAGTATTGCCAACATTCTAGATTTTACCTCTGTTCTCAAAGCTGCTATTGCTATTTCCAGTTCTCTAGAATTAGATACACTCATCGCTAGTCTGACGCGTATTATCCTCGAAAACTCAGGGGCGAAAAAAGTTGCACTGCTGCTTCCCGCAGAAAATACTTGGCAAGTCCGAGCCATTACTTCGGTTGATCATCAGGATATAAAAACTGTTCTTGAACCACAATCAGTAGATGATTGTCCCGATATTCCTATCACAATTATCTACTACGTTAAAAATACCCAACAAACAGTTTTAGTTAATAATGGTCAAACAGATATCCCTGGTTTGATGGGAAAATATCTGCTAGAACATCAGCCCCAGAGTTTATTATGTACCCCTATTATTAATCAAGGGCATTTGTTGGGGATTCTCTACCTAGAAAATCAAATTACAAGTGGAATATTTACTAGCGATCGCCTTGCTGTTTTAAAATTCCTCTGTACCCAAGCTGCCATCTCTTTGCAAAATTCTCGACTCTATTATGATCTGCAAGAGCGAGAAAAGTTTCTTAGTAGTATTTACGAAGGTGTTGGTTGTCTGATCTTTGTCGCTGATGTCACAGGCGAAGGTAAATTTGAATATACGGGATGGAGTAAATCCTGTGAACTCACAATTGGTATACCTGCGGCTAAAGTTTTGGGAAAAACTCCACAAGAATTATTAACTGCGGATGAAGGTAAAATAGATTATGACAAATATATGCTGTGTTGCCAAACTGGAAAACCTGTCACATATGAAGAATGTATGACATTGAATGGACAAGAATCTTGGTGGTTAACTTCCCTAAGTCCATTAACAGACAGCACAGGTAAAGTTTATCGTCTAGTGGGGACAACTGTTAATATTAGCGAACGCCGCCAAGCTGAGACAGCGGTAAGAGAAAAATCTCAAGCACTGACTCAAGTTTTAGATGATTTACAACAAGCCCAATTACAAATTGTCCAAAGTGAAAAAATGTCTGCATTGGGTAATTTAGTGGCTGGGGTAGCTCATGAGATGAATAATCCGTTAGGGTTTATTTCTACTAGTTTGAAACAAGTTAAACCCACTTTAGCTGATATTATTACCCACTTAAAACTTTATCAAACAAGCATACCTGTATCAGATGATGAAATTCAATACCATGCTGAAGAAATCGATTTAGATTATATTTTAGAAGATTTACCCAAAGTCATGGATGCGATGGTTATCGCTTGCGATCGCCTGAAAAATATCAGTACCAGTCTCCGCACTTTCTCCCGTGCAGATAAAGATTATAAAGTACCGTTCCATATTCATGAAGGCATTGACAGCACCATTTTAATTTTGAAACATCGTCTCAAAGCTAACGAAACCCGTCCTGCTATTGAAATCATCACTGATTATGGTAATCTACCTCAAATTGAATGTTTTCCTGGGCAATTAAATCAAGTATTTATGAATATTCTAGCCAATGCCATTGACGCATTAGAAGAATCTAATAATGGACGCTCGTTTGCTGATATTCAAGCTCATCCCAACCACATTATTATTCAAACCTCAGTCCGAGAACAGCAAGTACAAGTTGCTATTACTGATAATGGTATCGGCATGAGTGAAGAAATCAAACACAAAATATTTGAGCATTTATTTACTACTAAAACTGTTGGTAAAGGCACAGGTTTAGGGTTGGCTATAGCTAAACAAATTGTGGAAGAAACTCATCAAGGTAAGTTGATCTGTCACTCTGTTTTGGGTGAGGGTACAACATTTATCATTGAAATTCCAGTGTCATAAGATATCGATTGCACTTTGAAATTACACAGTTATTCATAAATTGCGCTGACTGTTAACAGTTAACAGTCAACACGAAATAAGATTAGGCAACTACGGTAGATTTTGGCAGGTTAACTTGCAATTTTTTAAACATCGATTCTCTAGCTTGTATAGCTAAAGTATCCTCTAAAGGTTGTAAAATAATTGGCTGTTGATACTTTAATCGCAAGGCCGTTTGAATTAACCAGTCAGCAACAAAGGGATTTTTTGGTAGCAATGGCCCATGAGAATAAGTCGCTATAGCATTTTGATAAAACGCGCCTTCTGTACCATCTTCGCCATTATTCCCTAAGCCATACACGACTTTTCCCAAGGCTTCCACTGAACCTAATTTGGTGCGTCCACCGTGATTTTCAAAACCTACTAAATAAGGTTTACTTCCTGTCATTGCTTCCAAATCTTTTGCTAGTCGGCTAGCTGTAACTTCTATCACTAAGTTACCGATACAACGCTTAGTATTCTCGCCGGGATGAACGGAGACTAAATCGAGAATTCCTAACCCTTCAATACGTTGTCCTAATCCTGGTTCGTAATAATGTCCTAAAAGTTGGGGTGAACCACAAGTAAAAACTCCTGGTGTACCGTTTTCGATTTTCTCGCGGATGGCTTCAGCTTTCGCGCCTTGCAAATCACGCATGACAATCTCTTGCTGTCTATCTTGTGCGCCACCACCAACTATTACATCTACAGATTTAATATCATCTGCTGTGGCGTTTTGGTCGAGGGGTAATACTTTCACGCTATATCCCCGCCATTGAGTGCGACGTTCTATAGTAATCACATTACCGCGATCGCCATAGGTACTCATCAATGTAGGATATAGCCAACCGATTGTTAATTCTAATTGTTGGGAATTCATAGTTTTGATGTTAGTTAAGGAGTAGAGGAGAATAACTCGTGTACAGACGCGACATATCAAATCTGTGTTGACTAGTGACTATATACTGTGTGCAATTTGCTTTCAAACCTAACCCCCAACCCCTTCCCTGGTAGGGAAGGGGAGCAAGAATCAAAGCCTCTCTCCTTGCAGGCTACGGTGTACACACATCTTTGTTGCTCAGTGCAAAATGTGGTTTGATCCCCCTAAATCCCCCTTAAAAAGGGGGACTTTGAATCTATTCCCCCCTTTTTTAAGGGGGGTTAGGGGGGATCAAAACGTTGTCGGGCTAGGTTATTAGACTTGCGTGTACACTGTAGCTCCTTGCAGGGGAGCCAGTGCGTTGCGGTGAATCCAGCCCTGTAGGCGGGTCTCCCACCGTAGGGGACTGGTGAACCCGAAGGGGGGTTCCCCCCGTTGTAGCAACTGGCGTGAGAGGTTTGGAGAGGGGTTTTAAAAATAAGTTGCACATTGCGTGAATGTTGACTAAATTTAAAGAATTTTCCTTCCTGTGAGGACTTCTCTCACTTCTAGCATGGCTGAGTAGGTGGGGAGAATGTGCAAGGTTTCATCTGGTGGTGTATGTTCTAAAGCTGTGGCGATCGCTCTTCGTAAATCTTCTTCGACAATTAAATTTAGATGATTCTGGGGCGATTTTTCGCTATAACGCAGACGTAAAGCCATATCATAAACGCGATCGCCACTCACTACTAAAGTTCCACCACGTTCGACTAATTTTTCGGTATCTACGTCCCAAATCCAAGATACATCTGTGCCGTCGGGGGTGCGATCGTTTAATACTAATAATGTGGTTTTATCGGTGCTTTGGGTGACGACGCGAATTGTTTCATTCGTTCCCACGGGATTTTTTGATAATAAAATTCTGACGCGTTTACCATCGATAACTAAATCTTCTGCACGACCAAAAGCTGCTTGAAAGTTATTAATAGTACTGCGAATTATGCTTTCATCAACACCTAATACTTTAGCAGCTGTGGCGGCAGCTAAAGTATTGTATTTGTTATATAACCCAACTAAAATTTGTTGCCATTCACTACTTGCTAACGCTGGCTGACTCTTAGTAAATCCACAACTGGGACAAGTGAAATCTCCTAAATGAGATAAATACACACCTTTGTAATCTAGAGAATGTCCACATCTCGGACAATATATAGAATCAACAGCGTGAGGGATAGCTTCTAAATAATGTTCTGGTTCATTTAAGCCAAAGAATAATACTTTTTGCGGCAGTTGTTGACCGAGATGGGATAAAGTTGGATCATCAGCATTAGGAATTACAACTGTTTCTGGCGGTAGAGTTGAGATCACTTTTGTCCAGCGTTTGCTGATGGTATCTACTTCGCCGTATCTATCGAGTTGATCCCGGAATAGATTCAAACACATAATAATTCGTGGCTGGAGTGGTGTTAAGACCTTGGGGACAATATTCTCATCCACTTCCAAAATTGCATAATCAACATCCAGCGTTCCCACCAAATTGGTACTTTCTAGCAATGCTGTCATCAAACCATTTTCCAGATTTGCACCTGTGGAATTATGGGAGACACGGAAACCTTGGTTTTCTAATATCGTGCGTAACAGTAGCGATGTAGTAGTTTTGCCGTTAGTACCAGCAATGATAATCACACCGTTTTTGACTTGCTGGCTCAACAATTGTAACAGTCTGGGTTCAATGCGCCGAGCGATCGCCCCTGGTAATACACTAGCAGCACCCATACGCAGCGATCGCACCCCAAACGTGACGCTTTTCGCCACCAACACCGCAAATCCCAAACGCAGTCTATCTATAAGTTTTATCTTATTACCCACATCCATACCCTAATTCTTTTGATCAATAGTCAATGGTCATTAGTCATTAGTCAATGGTCATTAGTCAGTACGGGCGGGTTCTGTGAGATGTTCATGGGGAAAACAGATATGTTGGTTAAACCCGCCCGTACAAAAGTCATTAGTCATTCTCTCACCTATTCCCTGTCACCTGTCCCCATAGATCCCCCTAGGCGTTATCTTAAAAAATAGTAGACGGGCGTAATTATATATCCAGCCCTGGTTGCCTAATTCAGCACACCTAACGATAAATAGTAGCTTGCAAGGTGCTTTTTGATGACTAGTATCAAGTTTCCTGTTTTACATAAAAAAATTGCTGACTGGCGATGGTTGGTTTCCAAATGTCTGTCATTGCTGATTTGTTTGTTAATTGTTGGTACACAGCCAGCTTGGGCAGGTATTAACGATGATAATTATGATGGCAATATGTTTGTGGTTTATGCGGGTAATGGTTCGCTAGTACCTCCTAGACAGACCCTTGCCCAATCTTTAGCGGAACATAAACCGACGGTATTGGCTTTTTATCTAGATGATAGCCGTGATTGTAAGGAGTATGCGATCGTTATTTCACGGATACAAGAATTTTACGGTCAAGCTGCTGAGATTATGCCAATTAGTGTTGATACTATTCCCACCCAAAAAAGCGACGACCCCACACAACCCAGATACTACTACACTGGAGGCGTGCCTCAAGTTGTAGTGTTGAACCAGTCAGGTAAAGTAGTTTTAAATAAACAGGGTCAAGTGCCTTTTGAAGAGATAGATGATACACTGCGAGAAGTGTTTGATTTATTACCACGAACCGAATCAGTGCAGTTGAAGCGGCGATCCTTCAATGAGTTCAGTAGTGAGTTAGCTAAATAACCGTCGGGGTAGACCAAATTGGTCTGCCCTAAATTTTAGTGCCATCTGTTACTGCATTCTTCATCCTGTAAAAGCTAATGTTGAGATTTAGTAGGGGTGGGTTTAACCAACATATCTGTTTTCCTCATGAACATGTCACAGAACCCACCCCTAATGACTAATGACCAATGACTAGTAGAGTGGTTGCTGATGTCAAAGGTTTATACTACTGATGAACTAATTCAAATTCTGGCAGCTGAACGCCAAGCTTGCCTCAAAGGAGAGCGTCTAAAATTAGAAGTTACTGTATCTGGTAATCCTTTAATTGACCAGTTTATCAGAACGGATGGGCTACAGAAATTTACTGCCTATCAAGATTTTAAAGATGCGATTCACAATTATCAGCGAGAATATGAAGTTTCTGGGATTGTTTGGCGCGAGATGACAGTTAAAGGTAAAACATTGCGTTATCCAGAAGTAGATAATCAATTAATTGCCCTAGCCAGTGATTTGCAAATCATCAGATCAGCGAAAAATTCCATATTAAATTTTTGGTATGATGTCACGGCACAGATGGATTTGTATTTAAGTTTTAATAACAGTAAACAATATCAAAAAATTACAATATCTGATGTAGCAAGAATCGCCCAAATTACTGAATGGGCTGGTTTGTGGAAGTGGGAAAATACTAACTTTTTAGAAATGATTTTACAGATGGGATGGGGGAAGCCAGAGGAAGCCAGTTACAAACGTGGTAGACCAAAATCAGGAAGTGAGTTTATTCATGCTGTCAATCCTGGTCATCAGCCGATTGGTTGATTACCAGGATTGATGGATTTTTTGAAAGAGCGATCGCTTATTTCTCTTATTCTATTTGAGCAGGTTGCTCATCTAATTCCCCCAATGCAGAAATAATCACAGCAGGCCTATCAGGAAATTCTGCTACTATTTTTAGCTCTCCTCCCATTGCTTCTACGTGACTACGCAATGTAGACAAAAGTAGATCAGCACGTTTTTCTAGTCTAGAGACACTATCTTGGCGAATTCCTAATATTTCTGCCATAGATTCCTGAGTTAATTTTCTGGCTTTTCTCATATCTTGAAGCGTCATATTTTCCGCGATCAGTTCTTGCACGCGAGCTTCAATTTTGGCTCGACGTTCAGGTGGCAGATTTTCCATTACATCACTCAGTTTAGTTGCCATAGATTTATTCTCCTTTTTCTTTCAGTTCATCAAGATGCGAGTCAAATCGTCTATCAGCTTTTGCAATCAGTTGCTTGTAAAATCTTTTTTCACTTATACCTGCTTTGTTTCCAGCTACTAGTAATATTGCTTTCTGCTCTGGGTCAAATGCAAAAGCTACTCGCCATACACCATCATCCGCATAAAAACGAAGTTCTTTTATATTTTTATGTCGAGAGCCTTTAAGTGTGTCAGCATGAGGTCTTCGCAGTAGTGGCCCTTCCAATTCCAGCAATTTTGCGTGTGCCAGGAGTTCTTCCTGTACTTCTGTACTGAACTCATAGAATTCAGGCAGAAATTCATCATGAAATGAAATTTCCCATGTCATAATTCGATTATGGCGTAGAAGCCATATGACTTCAAGCCCATTTTATGAATAAATTTCAATAATCAAATTTTTATATAGGAAACTGGGCAAACTAAAAACCTGATAGTGATTGCTAGATTAGATGATTTACCTAAATAACTATGGCAAATATTTGTACACAACTTAGTAAGGCTAGTGAGTATGTTAGTTTATGGCTTATTAAACAACCTAATGTGAATGAAGAATCACTAACTGATTGGTTGTTATTTCATATATCTATGATTTCAACGCTCTTTTGGTTTACGATTTACGTCAGAAAAACTCTGATTTTCAAGAAATATATTTTTAATTTTTTTAAAGAGAATCAACCATTTGTAATCTTACAGATTTAACTAATATCTCCACCAAGTTTACCTAAATTATCCTTTCGCCACTTAGCATCAGCTTTACGATTTGTCCTGATTTCCAAAACCCGAATGCCTGTATTTGGAAGTGGGTTTAACCTTTGCTGTAAATGATCCCAAGAAGTAATTAACTCGTGTTGTACACCATACGTAGCGCATAGTTGAGAAAAATCAATATCTTGGGGAGTGCCGAAAAACTCTTCAAATGGTGGGTCGAATTTGGCGATGGGTAACATTTCAAAAATCCCGCCGCCATTATTGTTAATTAAGACAATTGTTAGGTGTCCGATAAATTTATTTCTGATTAAAAACCCGTTGGTGTCGTGTAATAATGCTAAGTCTCCTGTGAGCATCACACTACTTTGATTCCGGTGGGCAATTCCTAAAGCGGTGGATAATGTGCCATCAATGCCATTTGCACCTCGGTTAAAATGCGATCGCACTCCTAAATTATTCGGTTGCCAAAAATACTCCACATCCCGCACCGGCATACTGTTGGCGATAAACAATGGCGTTCCTGGTGGTAGTATCTGAGACATTAACCAAGCGGCTTTACATTCTATTAAATCCTCCATTTTGGCGAAAGTTGCGCCCACATTAGATCGAACTTTGGTTTCAGCATCACACCACAACCGCAAATACTCAGAAGCATTTGTGGAAAATTCGACTCCCTTGTCCAAAAGTTCCTCAATTGTTATTCTCAAATGCGTCGTTCTCCCATGCAGGGGGTCGAGGTTTTGGTGGCTGGGGTCAATTATCCAGCGTAGAGGTTGGTGGATGTCTAGCCAAGTACGCAGTTCTTTGCTGGTTGGCAGATCACCGATTTGAATTACCATCTCAGGTTTTAGCTGTTCGGCTAGTTGCTGATTTCGCAAAATCAGATCATAGGTAGAAATCAGATAGGGGTTGAGATCAGCATAATTCCTAACTGGAGAAAGTCCTTCAGCTAGTACAGGCCAATTGAGACTATGGGAAAGTCGGGCGATCGCTCTACAATATTCCTGTGGTTGTTGTGGTTGGGCTACTCCCGCGATGATAATTCCTCGTTCAGACTGGGGAATCGAGGATGGGGAATTAGGCATGGGGCATGGGGTAAAATTCGTGATACCAGCGAAGAATACTTCGGGGTGGAAGTTGGCTAGTAAATGACTTAAATCATGACCATCGGGAATAGGTGCTAAGGGGTCGCGAAAGGGAATGTTGAGATGTACTACCCCTGGTGTTGGGCTTTGGGTTCTCTCCCAGCTATAACTTAGTGTTTGTCGCAGATATGCTAACATTCCCATTTCTGGGGAGGGTAAAGCTAATTCTGTTTGCCAGTTGGGGTAACTACCGTAGAGTTTTACTTGATCTATTGTTTGTCCAGAGTGACATTCTCTCAATTCTGGCGGTCTATCGGTGGTTAATATCAGTAAGGGAACGCGGCTTTCTTTCGCTTCAATTACGGCTGGGTAAAAGTTCGCCCCTGCAGTTCCAGAGGTGCAAACAATCGCTACAGGACGACCGGTGGCTTTAGCGACTCCCAAGGCAAAAAAGGCGGCAGAACGTTCATCAAGAATGGAAATTGCTTCAATTTCGGGGGATTGTTGGGCAAAAGCGACTGCTAGGGGTGTGGAACGAGAACCAGGACAAATAACTGCACAAGTTAATCCTAAACGCTTCAAAGTTTCCGTGAAGATATAAGCCCAAAATTGATTAATATTCTTATCGGCGAACCGCATCACATCCATAGCAGTCAATAAATTTGAGATTTTGGACAGCGAAATTCAATTTATCAGTTATCTGCCACCAGTTTCATCGCTGGGCAAAACAATAAATCATTGAGTATCTAGTGTTGATGCTATGTAACACGACACTATACGCTTGATTACTGTTGACTGATGAAAAATTCTGACTCACGTTTTTATGGACTGTATTCACTTAACGGAAATTCGCTGCTATGGTTACACAGGGTATCTACCAGAAGAACAAGTGCTAGGACAATGGTTTGAGGTGGATGTCAAGTTATGGTTGGATTTAGCGCAAGCTGCTAAAACTGACGCGATCGCCGATACTCTAGATTATCGCAGTGTTATCAGCTTGATTCAGCATCGAGTGAAAACTTCTAAATTTGCTTTAATCGAAAGGTTAGCAGGTGCGATCGCTGACTCTATCATTCAAGAGTGCCATCAAATCACACAAGTTCAAGTTATTGTCACCAAACCTGCTGCACCCATTCCAGATTTTGGCGGCAAAATTAGCATTGAACTAACTAGAAAGAGGGAATAAGGTACTTCCAACTAAAAAAATATACAATCGCTTTGGTCAGCAGGGGAGGCAGGGGGAGCAGGGGAGGAAGAATACAATGATCATCTTTGCTCTGACCCATTGAATAATTTATTTTCTGGAAGTCCCTAAGGAACGGTGAAAGCAGGGGTAGCAATAAAACAGAAGCAATACCCAATGACCAATTACTACAAACTCCTCTTACAAGAAGATGGAGTTTTTTATTTTGTTGTGCAATATACAGATTTTTAGTATTAATAATTGCCGCTTATACCAACATTTTTTAATTGTCAATAACTCGCTTATTTAAATTAGGAACAAAAATCCTTACCATAGAAGAATTTGATAATTTTATACAATAAAACATGGCGATTTTGAATACAAAAAGATACTCTTGACAGATTAACTTTTACTTGTTTTCCTTAATTCTGTGAGCATGAATCATTCCATCATTTCCATAAAGATTCCATAGTTTAGTCAAGCAATAACACCGATATTTTTGGGATTGACTATCATAGAATTATTCAGTTTCAGATAAAGTTGAAGCAACAACAATATCTGAGCCTTAGCAGATAGACTATTTTAATATGCAAACCCGCAAAATTCTAGTTGTTGAGGATGAAAAACTCCTAGCTCTCAATATTAAAAATAGTTTACATAAGCTGGGATATCATGTCCTAGAGATTACAGATTCGGCTGAAAAAGCAATCGAAAATGTAGCAGATCATTACCCTAATTTAGTATTATTTGATATTTGTTTGTGCAAAGAAATTAATGGTACGAACGTAATAGATATTATTCAAAATAATTTGAATGTACCAGTGTTGTGTATAACTGAGTATTCGGAATATATAAGATTACATCAACAACAACTCAGTAAGCCTTTCGGTTATATTCTCAAGCCTATCAGAGAAACAGATTTACATTTTTCTGTAGAATTAGCTTTAGAGCAATATCAAAGCTACAGAAAACTATACTTAGAAAAACAAAGAATAGAGGCAATTATTAACAGCATAGGTTGTGGAGTAGTTGTCACATTTACTGATGGCTGCATTCAAATGATGAATCCAATGGCGGAAAGATTAACTGGTTGGCGACAAACCGAAGCTATTGGTAAGGATTTTACAGAGGTTGTGAGTTTAGTTGATAAAGATATGGATGAATTAATTGGTAATTTAGCAAAAGAAGCGATGCAAAGTGGTGAAGTAGTCAATTTACCAGAAAACTGTACACTGATTTCTAAGGATGGAACAGAAATACCAATTGCGGATAACATTGCACCTATTCGTGATAGTAATGGCAGTATTAGTGGTGCGGTGTTAGTTTTTCAAGATATTACTCACCGTAAGCTAACGGAAATTCAATTACTCCGTAACGCTTTTTATGATGGACTGACAGGATTACCTAATCGAATTTTATTTTTAGATCGTCTTCAACAAGCAGTTGAACGTAGTAAACGCCGCAGCGATTATCGGTTTGCAGTTTTATTTTTAGATTTAGATGGCTTTAAGGGCATAAACGATCGCTTTGGTCACAGTATGGGCGATGATTTTTTAGTAGCGATCGCCAGACGTTTAGAATCGTGCATACGTAGTGGCGATACTGTTAGCAGATTTGGTGGTGATGAGTTTGCTGTATTGTTAGAAGAAATTAAAGACATCAATGATGTGATTAACGTCGCTAAACGCATTCAAGACACCCTTGGTTTACCACTAAATCTAAACGGACATCAAATATATACTACAGCTAGCATCGGCATTACTTTAAATCATAGTCATACTAATGAGCCAGAAAGTATACTCAGGGCTGCTGATAGTGCTATGTATAGGGCTAAACAACAAGGAAAAGCCCGTTATGATGTATTTAATGAAGCTGCTAATTGCTAGTAAGTTTTAAGTTAAAAAATACACTATCTTTTAAGTTTACAGTCGGTGCATTTACAAAAATAATTTCAGTCTAGAGATAAATTAAAAATATTAAATTTCTATAAACAATAATTATACTTATTACATTATATTTAGGATCAATTTTTTCTATTCAAACATAATTGCCATAACGATAATCTCTGTAGAGACATTAAATTTTCTCTTGCCTCCTACTCCCTACTTTCACCGAATTATGGTACAAAAAACAGAAAAACAAAAAATGTTAGCAGGCGAATTATACTTAGCAGATGATCCAGAATTAGTAGCTGATCAAAAGCGGGCTAGTCGCCTTTTAGGAATGTATAACGCCACAACGGTAGAACAATTAGAACAACGCCAGCAAATTTTACAAGAATTGTTTTTTCAGGTAGGAGAAAAACTCACCATAGTACCACCATTACATTGTGACTACGGCAGTAATATTTCCATAGGCAATGGCACTTATATGAACTATGGTTGTGTAATTTTAGACTGTAATCAAGTTGAGATTGGAGAAAATGTTTTATTCGCTCCCTATGTCCAGATTTATGCTGCTTACCATCCTACAGAACCAGAAATACGTCTCACAGGAAGAGAGTTAGCCGCCCCCATTAAAATTGGTAACAATGTCTGGATTGGTGGCGGTGCAATTATTTGTCCCGGAGTCACCATTGGCGATAATACTACTATTGGTGCAGGAAGCGTAGTTGTGAAAGATATTCCTGCAAATGTAGTTGCAGTTGGCAATCCCTGCCGAATAATTCGCTATTTATCGTAAATTTTAATTAGAACTTATAACCTCTAGCTAGCCAATACATCCAATCAGCGATCGCTTCTTGGGTATCTTCATCTACATCAATTGGTTCTATTTCTGACAATTTAGCTGAATGGACATCATCTTCCTTGCCTCCTATATAAGCAACTTCTACGTACATATCTTTTAAACAATCATCCTCTGGGGCCATTCCCAAGACTTCTACTGGTTTCTCCTCAATGGTAGAAGTTTTGCGTGACTTTTTCTTCCACTTACCCATAAAGGGAAACTCTAAAGTATCGTCTAAGTAATAATACCAACCCATTGCCCGGTCTTCTTTATCATCTGCATCGACGATAATCTCTTGTTCAATGCGTTCTTCTCTACTTTCGTCACGTTCTACAGTAGCCATAAAAACTCTACCTGTGGTTATACAGTTTGATATGGTAAATCCTTTAAGCAATATCTGTCGATAACCAAAGTAATAACAATTTTTGATTTTAAATCACAATCCTTGATGAAGTGTCTATGCCAACCAAAAGCCTCAAGGGGTCGCCCATCATACCAGAGGTTGATGGGTGGGGAATTGAAGCAAACATTCTATAACGCTTCATGCAGTACAACCACTGCTCCCAAACGTTCTGAGGCATTGAGAATTTCTCGTAAATCTACTTCTACAGGATGCCCGAATCCTTTAGGCGTAGGTAGAAGCGGCTTGAGAATTAACCATTCGGCATCGCTTAAATCACTTGGGTAGGGTTTGCGGAGCGGATTTTCAATCGTGGGTAGACGGCTCATCGACAACTACATAAATGCCATTGATTTAGCCTATTGTCTGAGTAAAGCAAGGCTTTGTTCTCTTTAGATTTTCTTTACGAATCAGCTCTTAATTGTTGCCAATCTCCCCCGAAAAAAATCGCTCTCCTACATCAGCTATAACAACAGCGAATTTGTAACCCAACCTTGGGTAGTTATGGTGAACGGCGTTGAGATTTTCCGCTACACCACCAGGAATGCAGTTTCAGAAGTCACTCTGAGCAAGCTCAACTATTTTAACTTAGCTTTTTTTTGCTGTGGAGAAAATCTCATTTTAGCCGCATAACCAAACCCCATACCCATCAAAATCCCTAACATTGTTGTAGGTTCGGGAACAGGAGTGAGTTTGACATTATCCACAAGTAAGGCTGAATTAACTGTGGTATCGCCCACATCAACCACACCAAATCCTAAAGTATAAGTTCCGGCTGTAGTGAAGTTATAACTATAAGATTGATACCCAGTTTGTTGAGCTAAATCAGAAAAAGATAAGATAGTTGCATCATAAGTGTTAGCAAGTTGATTGACATTACTCAGACTAAAGAAAGCAAAATCATTGTAATTTTGATCTCCCGAATCATCATCTGTGAGAAAATTCCAGGAAAAAGTCAGAACATCTCCAGCATTGACGGTAATGGTTTGCTTGATAGCAGAACCTTCCACTGCTCCTAAGCTTGTTAAGTCACCTGAAGATAGTTCTAAGAATTCTTCTAAAGCACTACTATTAATTCCTGTTTCATCCTGGAGTGTTTCCAGAACAGCTTGGTAATTTATATCAGCAGGTTCTACACCAAAACTGCTATCTTCAACTGTTGTTTGCCCTGTGGTTGTCCACCAATTAAAACCATCTTCAAAACTGCCATTAATTACTATTGCCTGCACTTTTTCTTGATTAGTAATCAGAAAAACGGTGGCGATCCCCAGTGCTAAACTTGACCATTTCAGCATATATCTCTTGTTCCTTTTTTGGTAATTTTACAGTTATCAAAACCCAGAAATTATCAAGATTGCACTAAGAAATCATTGGCTTCTAAAGTGGCATTGAGATTAGCAAATATTCCTCCATTACCCAATCCAGCAGTTACTCCATTTTGGTTATATAGCAAGTTTTGTGTTGTTTGATTGTAGATAATCTTGGCATTGCTAATACCAGCAGTAGTAATTTCATCTGCAAAGGCGACATTAATTATGGCAAATTCACTAGCTAGTAAGCTGCTATTAACTGCACTTGTTAATGCGGTGAATGATGCTTTACTCAAGGCAATTTTATCTGTACCTTTGCTGAAGTCAGTGATGGCATCCACTCCAAAAGCACTATTAGTAAATGTTGATCCGCTGCCAAAGAGGAATGTATCTGCACCTTCTCCTCCAGTCAGGCTATCATTGCCTGCACCACCAACTAAGGTATCATTGCCGTCACCACCAATCAGGGTATCATTGCCTGCTAAACCTTTGAGGATGTTGTTACCACTATTACCTGTGATGGTGTTATCTAACTCGTTGCCAGTACCGTTAATGTTGGCTGTGCCAGTTAAAATTAAATGTTCGACGTTGGCGGTAAGAGTATGGCTGGCTGCAGATTTGACTGTATCTATGCCTTGTCCTGCTAATTCTACTACTACGTCACGGCTGCTATCTACTACGTAGGTGTCGTTACCATCAGCACCGATTAGGCGATCGCTTCCTGCACCACCATCAATTACATCATCACCACCTGTACCGTTGACGGTTTCATTACCAGATGTGCCGTTGATGAGGTTGAGGACGTTGAGAGTGAAGGTATCGCTGACGCTGGCTGCTGCTGTATCAGTGACGGTGACGGTGATATTGTATCTGCCAGATGCCGTATCTGTTGGTGTGCCGCTAAATGTGCGGGTTGTGGCATCGAAGGTGAGCCAATTTGGTAAATTTCCACCATTTTCTAAGCTGACGGTGTAGTTGAGGATATCTCCTGCATCTATGTCAACAAAGGTGGTTTCTGGGATGGTGAAGCTGAAGTTTGTATTTTCAGTGGCAGTTTGGTCAGCGATCGCAACAGCCAAAGTGGGGGCATTGTTAGTATTAGTGCTGGCAACTGTCAGGATGAAGATATCACTGATGCTGTCCTCAGAATTATCGGTGGCAGTAACTTTGATGTTCAGCGTACCGACATCGGTATCCGCAGGTGTACCGCTAAATGTGCGGGTTGCTGCATTGAAGGTGAGCCAAGTTGGTAACTCATTGCCATTTTCTAAGGTAGCAAAGTAGGTGAGGATATCGCCTGCATCAATGTCAGTAAAGGTGTTGGCGGGGAATGTGAAGTTGAAGAGAGTGTCTTTGATAGCTGTTTGATCGGCAAGTACATTCTCTAAAACTGGGGCATCATTAATTGAGTTGACAGTGACTTGGAATGTCTGATCAACAAACTGACTGCCTGCTGTGCCACTTAGGGTAATTTCTGCTGTGCCAAATTGGTTTTGTTGATAATCCAGGATGAGTTGATTATCTATGATCGTGGCAGTGACTAAACCTGTGTTGCTGTTGGCGAAGATGGATTTAGCGATCGCATCGCCGTCTGCATCACTGAAGACGTTGGTTAAGTCAATTACTGTGTTGTCTGCATCTTCATCAACAGTCAGATCAGCGATCGCACTCTTAATCACTGGTGCATCATTAACTGAGTTAACAACAATATTGAAGATATTATCCACAAATTGACCGTTAGAGGTTCCTCGTAGAACAATTGTAGAGATCCCAAATTGATTGGGTTGATAATCTAAAATTAGTTGATTATCGACAATAGTTGCTGTTACTAAATCTGCATTACTATTACTGAAAATCGATTTAGTAATTAAGTTGTTATTATTATCAATATCAGTAAAGACATTACTAATATCAATTACCGTATTGTCGGCATCTTCATTAACTTCAATGAGGGGAGTAATGGGGTTAAGAACAGTGGGGGCATCATCTACAGGGTTAACGACTACATTGAAGATATTATCCACAAATTGACCGTTAGAAGTTCCTCGTAAGACAATTGTAGAGATCCCAAATTGATTGGGTTGATAGTCTAAAGTTAGTTGATTATCGACAATACTTGCGATTACTAAACCGACATTGCTATTACTGAAAATCGATTTAGTAATTAACTCATCAGCATCATCAATATCGCTGAAGACATTACTAATATCAATTACCGTATTGTCGGCATCTTCATTAACTTCAATGAGGGGAGTAATGGGGTTAAGAACACTGGGGACATCATCAACCGGGTTAACGGTGACAGTGAAAATATCATCAATGAATTGTCCGTTAGCTGTACCTCGGATGGTGATTTCTGCTGTACCTGATTGATTGGCTTGATAATCCAGGGTGAGTTGATTATTGACGATTGTGGCAGTAACTAAGCCTGTGTTGCTATTGGCAAAGATGGATTTAGCGATCGCATCTCCATCTACATCGCGGAAGACGTTGGTTAAGTCAATTACTGTATTGTCTGCATCTTCATCAATGGTGATGTCAGCGATCGCATTCTGCACTACTGGTGCATCATCAACTGGGTTAACGGTGACAGTGAAGATATCATCAATGAATTTTCCGTTAGCTGTGCCTCGGATGGTGATTTCTGCTGTGCCTGATTGATTGGCTTGGTAATCTAGGGTGAGTTGATTATCGACAATCGTGGCAGTGACTAAACCTGCGTTACTGTTGGCAAATATGGATGTAGCGATCGCATCTCCATCTACATCACTGAAGACGTTGGTTACGTCAATTACTGTATTGTCTGCATCTTCATTAACTGTGACATCGACAATGGGGGCAGTGACTGTGGGAGGCTGATCGTCGGCAATCTGTTGATTACCAAAATCAATATCGGTAACACTTTGTCCCGAACTTAGGGCAACGGTATGAACGAAACTCAGGGAACTTGTGGCTGTACCAGAACCGTTATTTTGATTATTGTTGGGGTCAACGGGATCTGGATTAGGGGTGCTAGTGCTGAGGGTGAGAATAGCTTCAGCTAAGGCTAAGGCGTTAATTCGAGGATAGGTAGCCCCTGTATTGGTGACGTTATCGTTTTCGTCATCGCCATCAATAATCAGGTCGCCTGTCGTATCTAACAGGGTACGAAACTCAGTCAGAGTCAGTTCTCTTCCCAAGTAAGTTTGGGCAATTTGTTGTGCGAGGGTAGCAATACCTGCAATGAAGGGTGCAGCTTGGGATGTGCCGCCCATTGCAATTGTTCCACCTGTAGCATTCGCGCCTGTAATCAAAATACCAGGGGCAAAGATATCTAAGAGTGGATGACGTTGAGAGAAACTGGCGATGCGATCTGCGTCAGTGCTGTAGTCTACTGCGCCATTGCTGAAAGTACCAGAACCGAAATCATCTGCCCAAACAGCACCAACAGAGATGGTATTGGGGTCGATCGCTGGATAAGCTAGTCCAGGGGTACTGTTGAAGGTGTAGAAACTGTTACCTGCCGCCGCCGAGATGATAATGTTTTGGGAAGCGATCGCTGCTAATTCATCCCCAATGCCATAACGAGCGTTGGTTGTAGTCCAGTTTTTACCGTCTCCTAAAGAAAGGTTGATAGAGGCAATATTATATGCAGTAGAATTGCTGTTCACCCACTGCAAGGCTTTTTCTAAGTTAGTAAAAGAACCAGAACCATTGTCTTGGAATACTTTGAGGACAATCAGGTTAGCATCAGGGGCTACAGCACTGGCGATACTAGCAACGTGAGAACCGTGATTGTTTTTGTCGCTGGCGTTGCTGTCGTTGTTGCCGAAGTCGTACTGGTAGACGATTTTATCGGCAATGCCATCATTATTGGCATCAGCACCGAAGAAGGGATGATTCAGGTCAATACCAGTATCAATGATGACTGTAGCGTAACCCTGTCCTTTGATGTTGGCAAAGCGAGAGTCTGCCCAGAAGTCATTCAGGTTGATTAAGTCAGTGGCGGTAGTTTGCCCAGAATTTTGTAGGGAAGAAGAAGCAATATTTTGAGCGGCAGCAGTGATGTTTTGAGGTTGCTCATCATCAAGGATAGTCACAGTGGCAATGCCTTGATTGCCGATTGATGCACCACTTGTGGGATTTGTCAACTTAATTGTAAAGTTTTCATTTCCTTCAACTTTGCCATCGTTGCGAATGCGAATCGCATTAGGATTATTCAGCAGAGCATTTTCTACGGAAATGAGTTTGTTGGTCTCATTTTCCGCAAAAGTGATTGTGAAGGAAACATTGTTAAAGTCATTAGTGACGAAAGTGGGGCCGCATCCACATCCTTGAGCTGTACCATCAATCAAGGAGAGGGTTGCACTGACTACACTACTGATGTTTCCTGTACGAGTTACCCAAATTTCCGTGACTGCCGTGCCATCTTCTGTAACTGTGTAGTTAACGGCATTAAAGTTCAGCAGCACATCCCCACCTGAAGACGAAACCAGATCAAGAGAGGGGATAACTAGGGGAATATCAGCTGCCGTGGTAGTGATGTTGAAAGCAGGGTAGGTTTGTTGCCATCCTTGCTGCATGACTTCAGCAACAGTGTAAATACCAGGACGCAGGTTAATGAAACTGTAGTTGCCGTTGGTATCGGTGGTAACAGAGATTTCCCCGTTATCGAGTTGCCCATTGGTGTTGGTGTCGAGGTAAATTGTCCAGTTAGCTAAACCTGATTCTCCCGCATCTTTAACGCCATCACCATCGAGGTCATGCCATTTTTGACCACTAATGCTAGCGAATTGATATAATCCAGCATCCCAAGTCAGATTATCTCCGCCATTGGCAGTAAAGATATCTGTTCTGCCATTCGTGACGCTGACATCACTATCGAAGGTGTCGTCAGTTCCTTCATTGGGGTTGCTAAATTGATAACCAGTCGGGGCAACAACCTCCACAAAGTAATCGCCTGTGGGGACGTTGGTAAAGCTATAGAAACCATTAGCATCGGTGGTGGTGGTAGTCACCAGATTGGCGGCACTGTTATAGAGATTGACCGTAACATTCCGCAAACCTAATTCTCCAGGATCTTGGATGCCGTCAGCATTGAGATCGAGCCAAACAAAGTCACCAATTGTGGCTGCACTGCCTGCTACTTGGATTGTGGCTTGGGCTGCGGTGGGAATCTCTTGGGTATTGCCTGCATTGTCAGTAGCGACGGCATAAAATTCATAAGTACGTCCAGGAGTTCCGGTATAGGTTGATTCCGTGAGGGTAGTGGCGGTTAACCAAGGAGTAAAGGCACTACCGTTTTCAGAAACATAGATGGTGTAACTTGCAATGGCTGAACCTATATCTGTGCCAGACCAACTAACTAGGAATTCTGGGGTTTCTGTAGTCGCAGGTAAGTCATTAACTTCACTGGTAGGTTTACTGACATCTAGAGTATTGAAGATGGGAGGTGTATTGATGGGTTCTTCAGTATCGAAGATGATTTGTGCTTCTGCATCAATCACATCTCCAGTTTGGGCGGTGCGTTTAGCCCGAATACTATAAGTAACAAATCCTTCCCCTGCACCATTTTCATCATTGGTGGGTAAAAATCCAGCCTGTGCGTCTAATGGTGCTTCTCCGGTGTTGGGATCTATGGTACTAATCCGCCAAGTAGCAATACCTGTAGTGGTGTCAATGGTGGCAGCAACGTCAACGTAGAAGCCTTTGGTTGCGGTTAAATCGATGCGGGTGCTGTGGAAAGCGCGATCGCCTGCTAATTCATAAGTTGCACCACTCCAACCATAATCATCAACCCGGAAGGTACGCCAATCCAGATCCGCGTCGAGTTGTTGGGTAATGACCACTTCTTGGGCAGGTGCAGAGGCAATAGCCGCATTTTCAAAGCGGATGGTATAGCGGAAGGGTTCATCAGTGTCGATCCAGCGATCTTCGCCAAAGCCTTCTGGCCCTAAGATGTCATTAGGATCGAGAGGACGACGGACTGGGGGTTCGTAATCATCATCGTCGTCATCATCATCGTCATCATCGTCGCATTCCGGATCGCCCTCTTCACACTCACAACACTCTTCGGGAGGAGTGGGTAAACTAATTGAGTTAGTCTCCAAGTCGCTCAATTCGGCTAATTCCACCAGTCCAGCCGTCAAGGATTCACTGATACTGTAGCTAAAGTCGAGTGGAGAACTCCAACTTGTGCCGTCAAACAAGACATATTTGAGGGATTGATTAGCTTGTGGGACATTGACACCGGATTCCCCATCTTGCGACCACATGATAATCGGTTGAGAACCCAAGACGGAGATTGTGGGTTTGTCTGCTAAAGCACCTGTCGTTAAACTTAGCGGTGTTGTCCAAGTGTTAGTATCGTCATCCCAAGTAGCAGTGTAGAGTGTGGCATTATATTGGCTATTTTGATGGAACCAAGCTGCAATTACGTCACCATCGTTATCCTGTGCCAAGGTGACGTTGCGATCAGCCCCAGTTAATGCAAATAAAGAACTAGCTGTTGACCAAGTGTCTGTTGTGGGGTTGTATGTCGAGAAGAAGAGATCGCCGCCTGTGGTAAAACTCTGCAAAAGTTGTTCTTGAGTGCTGTTTGCATTCACGCCACTCAAGTCTTGACTACTCCAAACTGCTAGCCCATCACCATCACCGTCAAACGCGATCGCTAAATCACTGTTAGATAAGTTTGCGCTGCCAGCAATTACGCCAGGAAGACTCCATTGTCCCAGAGCTGCATTGTATTCGCTGATGACAATCCCGTCTTGATTTGCCCAACCGCCAAACAGTTGACCATTACTATCGACTGCTAAAACGGGTGTACCTTCATCGTAAAGATTGTTGGTCAGGATAGTGGAGGTAGCATCACTATAGTCATTGAGTGTGCCGGTATCAACGACATCGATAATCCCAAATGTGATATTTTCGTCGTAGAAGGGACTTTCTGTACCTGATGTATCGTTGAGCAATTCAATAGACAAGCCGCCTAAATCCGATCCTGGCCAAGTACCTGTCCAATCAATGAAACGTTTGACTCCAAAAACAGTCGCTTCAGCCCGTAGAAGTATCGTACCGGAGAATAGAGGATCACCCGCACTTAAGCCATTTGCGTCACTCTTGAGGTTGACGTTAAACAAGGCTCTACCAGTGAGTTTTGCTTCACCTAACAACCAAAGATTGACTTTGGTGTCAATATTCGCACCTGCCGAGATGCGGTAAGAACCTTCAATTCGACTAGGCCAAGAGGGGAAATCTGAACCCGCGTCCCAAATATAATTCCCTAAACCAGTCCCTTCAAAGCGAGGGCCAATTTTAATTGCACCAAATGGGCCGATTCTGTAATCGGTGAGGGGAATATTAATTGCACCACCAATTCCCCCACGCAAGCGAGCATTTTTGAATACGTAAACACAATCTTCTTTATTGGTTGACCAACGGGCTTGTCCACCAACTTCACCAGTAAATTCACCATTGTCGCCAATTTTGAGTCGAGCTTGACCAGTCGCACTTAAAATTAACGTACAGTCTATTTGTCCTGTCAGATCCGCCCGGATTTGTGCCTCATATGTCCCACTGATGAAGGGAACCCAACTAGGAACTGTCACCCTACCGAAGTCTTGAGCGTAACGGATGCGGTGAACACCTGCGATTTCTATTTCCCCGTTTTCGATCATCTCTGCCAGGGTAGTGAGGTTGGTGATATTGCTCAGAGGATCAACAAATTCGGGATTGACAACGGTAATATTTCCGGTGTAAAGGTCGGTATCGTCTTCGATTTCTGCATTTTCCCGTTGCCAGATAAATTTCGCTGCACCATTGCCTGCGATCGCCACATCAAAGACACCATCATACAAGCTGTTGTCGGTAACTTGGCTGGGGGCTGTCCAATCATATCCACCTGTGGCATTTTCTCGTCCCACAGCGTAGAAAATTTCGGATTCGTTGCCTTCTCCAGATCGCCATGTGGCCAAAAGTCCAGGATTTGTCCCGTCAATTAAGGTATCACTGGCTAGGAGTTTGACATCAGTACCAAAGGCTTCTGATAGGAGTTGGGCGTTAACCCAGCCATTACCGGTGTTGACGGCATGCCACAATTGTCCTTCATGAGTCCAGAGTAAGTGTAAATTACCTTCACCATCGCGCGCTAAGGAAGGAGCAGCATCTTGAATAATTGGTGGTGCTTCGGGGATAGTTGTGGCGTATAAATTTCCCGTATCTACGTCTGTAATGCCATCTAAGGTAAAGGTGGGATTGGTGGCATCGGCAATGGCATCCTGATTATTGTCAAAGGCGTAGGGAGTGCCAGAAATGAGTTGATACTGCCCTGCGGTGAGGGTGGAGAAGTCAAAATTGCCCGTGGCATCGGTGGTAGTTGTTCCTGCTAGTTGCAGTCCGTCTTCTGTGACTCGATAGGCGCGGATTTCCACATTTGCCAAGGTGTCGCCATCATTGGCATCCAGCAAATTGCCGGACAGCGAGGCAGTGGCGCGGAAATTGGGATTGTCGGCAATCATCCGACCAAATAAATCCCGAACATCGTAAATCGGGTTATCTGGTGTAGATAATTTCTGGGACATTTCATTGATCAACTGCACATACTGGCCGTAGGTTTGTACTTGCGGCGCAATATTGCTCAAGAAGCCATCCCATTGGGTATCAGTTAAACCCTGTGGACGAATTGAAGCTTCAAAGCTGTTCCAATCAATGGTTGCAGTATTCTCAGCCGAGTAGGTTCTGACACGGAAGTTAACTGGGTCGGTGTTGCTATTGAAATAGATAGGCAGAACATTGATATCGCCCGGTCGTAATATCCCCTGTGGCCCTTCATCGCTCACTCCTAATAGATGCAGTGACGCACCGCCAGCCAAACCCTCTAAGGTTGTTCCTAGTTGAGTGCCAGTAGCACTTTCAATAATCAGTAGGGGCGCGATCGCATCTGTATCCCCTTCATTCAAATAGTTGACATTGAAGCGATAATTGCGGTTGGGACGGACTTCTTCTGGGCCGGTAATGTTGGCATTTAAGTCATAACCAGTTGCAGCTTGAACTGTGATGACATCTTCTAAAATTGTTGTGCTACTGCCTTGGCTGGCTTGGACATCATATAAACCTAGGGGGTCGCCAATGAGATCAAAGGTGACATAGGCCTGGGTGGAATTCTCTAAGTAAACCTTTGCTGCTTGAATTAAGCTGCCATCAGTGGCTCTGAGTTGGAAGGTGGTATCGGCGGCAAACTTCGCCCCGCGAATTTCTAGGGTAGTTTCCCCAATGTTACCGATGGTGTCAGTAGCTACATCAGTAATGGAGAAGGGAATATCTTGGGCGATAATTTCATAATTGGCAGTGCCTACAACCTGATCTCCATAGGCGAGGACGTAGTAAGTTCCTGTTTGTTCGATGGGAATAATGATTTCTGGGTCGGTGTTGAAGGGTTGTACCGTTGTCAGGTCAAATTGTCCTCGTGTTGGCATTGCCCCATAGCGCACGAACAATTCATTGAAGGACTGATCGGAACTGCTATCTAATTTGAGGCGAATGGCTTGTCCGGCGGTAGCATCAAAGCGATAGTAAATTGATTGCCCTTGTCCTAAACTGCCAGTATCAGGTGCATCTAAGATTAAAGCTTCTACATCTAGGGTGACTTGACTACCGGAAACTCCTGTGTTGTTGGCTTCATTAACTTCTGGGACTTGGTTACGAATATCACTGCGAACAATGACATAGTAATTACCTAAATTCACCCCTGGCACGATTCCATTGAGTGTCTTGGTATAACTTGCACCCCCAGCAATATCACCGGAATGGGCTACCTGTCCGACTAACGCATCGCCGATATCCCATTGAGTATCGGTTGAGAGATAAACGGAATCTGTCCAACTACCGTAAGCGGCATCTGTGCCTTGGTTTTGGACGGTGTAACTAATATTAATGCTTTGCCCTGGAATACCACTGCTGGGAACAGTTATATTGGTCACAACTAAATCTGATGGTGGGGGAATGATGATTTCTGTCGATAATCCATCAAAGTTAATATTATTTGCTTCTCCAGTCCGTTCATAAACGACATTACCGCTATCTGTGACGACAAAGGCGTAGTAAAGCCCTGCTAACCCACGGGGAACATTAAATGTCTGCGTTGCCGTGTAACTATTACCACCATTGAGTCCGCCTGTATGGTTACGATAGCCGAGGTAAATATCACTGTTGCGATCGAATACTTGGTCACGGGATAAGTAAACGGCATCATACCAATTCTGCCCTGTATTTGCCCCGTTATTTACCACAGTCCAAGTTAAACTCAGTCCTTGTCCGGCAATGCCTTGCTCTGGTGCATCTACTGATTGGACTGTTAAATCGGCAACTGGACTTAGACTAATGCTAGTCGTGCTAGTGCTGGCTTTGTCGTTATTATTTTCTAATCCCCCTTCGATGACGCTGTTATCTCGGTCTGTGCGCACTAAGACATAGTAATTGCCGTTGAGATCGATGGGTAAATTAAATGTGCCTGATGCGGTGTAATTGCCTGTAGGATCTAACGCGCCGGAACGGAAGACTGAGCCTAATTTGATGTCATTACTGCTAACAGTGGTATCGAGGGATAAATAGACTTCATCGTACCAGAAGTTACTATTGGTACGTCCTACTCCTAAATTCTCCACTGTCCAACTCAGGGTGATGGGTGTCCCTGATTGTGCTGTAGCGGGTAAGTTAATCGTGGTGACTTGTAAATCGGGGGTTTGGCGAGAAATGGTGACAGGGAAACCGTTGGAACTATTATTGCCTTGATTACTTTCGTAGACGCTGTTACCTGCATCGGTGACGACAAATAACTGATAGTTGCCTTCTAAACTGAAGGGTAAGTTAACGGTTTCAGTACGAGTGTAGGTATCGTTGGCTGCTAAAAGTCCGGTGCGGGTGAAGCTGGCAAGGATAATATCATCGGCATCTCCTAGAACACCATCAGTGGAGGCGATGATGCGATCGCTCCAACTGGTGACAATGGTATCCCCTATACCCTGGTTTTTCACCGTCCACTGCACAGAAATTGTTTTCCCTGCTTCCCCAGTGGTGGGAATCACTGCTTCTGTAATCACTAAATCCGCAGGTTGGGAGACAATTTGGACTTGATTGCTGCTTTGGGTAACGTTGTTAGTGTTATTGATTTCAAATACTGCATCACCGCTATCTGTCACCCCAAAGACATAATAAGTCCCCGTTAATGTATTGCTGAGGGTGAAATTAGCAGTGCGATCGTAACCATCACCAGGATTGAGAACGCCGTAATGAGTAACACTACCTAAATTAATATCAGTCGTGGGATTAAATTGATTATCCGTTGACAGATAAAAGGTATCAGTCCAAGAACCATTGGGCGTTTCTGTTGCGCCAAAGTTTGTCACACGGTAATTAATGCTGAAAGTGCCACCAGAACGCGCATTATTCGGCACAATTAGGGATTCAAACTCTAAATCCGGCGGTGGTGTTAGGGTAATGTTGGTGGCGGTGGTGTCGTAATTGCTGTTGTTATTTTCAAAGACATTTTCGTAAACGTTGTTGAAGATGTCGCTTTGAACAAAGAAGAAGAATTCGCCAGCGACACCAACGGGTAAGTTAACCGTAGCTGAACCTGTGTAACTTTGACCTGCGTTTAACGCACCACTGTGATAGAAAGTGCCTAAAATGCGATCGCCTGCATCTAGGGTTGCATCCGTAGACATAAAGACGCGATCGTACCAAGCCGTTTCTAAGGTGCGTCCTGTTCCTTCGTTCGTTACTGTCCAACTCAGGTTCATCGGTTGTCCTGAGAAAGCCCCATTGGGAGCATTCACAGATGTTACCTGTAAATCTGGGGGTGGCGTTAAGTCTACATCTGTGGGGCCACCAACACCAAAATTATCTCCTTCATTCCCGACTTCGGTGACGCTGTTGTAAGCATCTGTCTGGACAAGGAAGTAATAATTGCCATCAATGCCAACTGGGAGAGTTACTGTTAGACTGTTGCTGTAGCTATCACCCGCATTCAGGTAACTGGGGTTAGTGGTTTGTCCTAGATATGTGTCGGTATTGTCAAAGGTTTGATCAAAAGATAAATATACCCTGTCATACCAAATGGGTGCATTAGTTGCGCCAGTACCCACATTGGTAACAGTCCATTGCACTATGGTATCTTGACTGGAGAAAGCTGTTGCTGGCGCAGTAACACTGCTGACTTGCAAGTTAGGAACTGGGGACAGGCGAATTTGTAGGGTTTGATCGTCGGTAGTGGTGTTGTTCGACTCGTTTTGAGTTCCTTCTGCGATATTGCCGTAATAATCTGTGGTGGCGATGACTTTGTAACTTCCTGTCAAATCCAGGGGTATATTAACTGATTGCGATCGCTCTAAGGATGCTCCGGCGGCAATGCTACCTGTAAAGCTAAAGTAGCCTAAATCCGTGACAAATGCCCCATTACTTGCATTCACTAAATAAAGTCGATCCCACCAAGTTCCTTCTGCTGTGGCTGTACCTTGGTTGGTGACTGTCCAAGTAATATCTATGGGTTGTCCTGAAAAAGACTCAATTGGGGCAGTAATATTACTGACTACTAAGTCAGGAGAATTGAGACTAATGGCTACAGCGCGAGTATTGTTGGTGTTACTAGTCTCCCCTTGGTCTTGTGAACCATCAGCGACAAAGATTAGATAACGGTTGCCTGTAGCAAAATTCGGTAGGTTAATGTTGCGGGTGATGGTATAGCTACCGTTTGCTGCTAACGGTGTTTGGGTAGAAATAAGTTCTTGGGTAACATAGGTATCGCTGTTGGCATCAAAAACTTGATCGTTAGACAGGTAAATATAGTCAAACCAGTCGGCTGATGCTGAAGTTGTGCCTTGGTTTTGGACTGTCCAAGAAACTTCTATACTCTTACCTACTGTGCCAGTTGTAGGTGCAGAGGCATTAGAGACAATTAAATCAGGCGCAGTTAAGTTAATGGCAACGGCGCGGACATTATTATTTTCGTTGGTTTCCCCTTGATAATTATCCCGGTCTGCGACAAAGAGTAAAAACTGATTACCGGGGGTAAAATTAGGTAAGGCGACATTCTTACTGATGGTGTAACTTGCACCAACTTCTAGAGGTGTTTGGGTGGAGATGTATTCTGAGGTGACTTGAACATCGCTACCGTCTAAGGTTTCATTACTGGAGAAATAAACGCGATCATACCAATCTCTGGTGGCTGTTCCTGTACCTTGGTTGGTGACTGTCCAAGTTAATTCCACAGTTTCCCCTAAAACTGCGGTGTTGGGAAGATTTGCGGCTGTAACTTGTAAGTCAGCAGCAGAAATATTGATCGCCACAGCCCGGACGTTATTATTTTCGTCCGTTTCGCTTTGACTGTTATAGTTATCTGCTTTAAAGAGTAAATAGCGATCGCCTGTAGCTGTAGTGGGCAGGGTAATATTGGCAGTACGGGTATAAGTGCCACCTGCGGCTAAAGGAGTCGAAGCACCAGCCCAAGCTTCCGTCAGGTAAGTATCATCACTGTTACCAAAGATTTGATCTGTGGAAATGACTACTCTATCCCACCAATCTGCATTGGCTGCTACTGTTCCCTGATTCGTGACATCCCAGGTAATACTCAAGGTTGCACCGACTGTCACTGATTCTGGTGCTGAGGCGTTACTGACAATTAAATCTGGTGCATCAACACGGAAAGCTACGGCGCGATCATTATTGTTATTGTTGCTTTCTCCTTGGGCATTATTCCCATCAGTGCGGAAAATCAGATATCCATTACCAACGAACCCTAATTGATTCGGTAAGGTGATATTTTGGGTTTTACTATAGCTACCCCCTGCGGCCACTGGGGTTTGGGCGGTGGCGGAGATGGTGGTAATGAGATTGTCAGAACCATCATAAGTGTCATTACTTGACCAGTAAATATAATCGATCCAATCAGCCGGGGCTTCGACTGTTCCTTGGTTAGTTACCGTCCAAGAAACACTAACTGCTTCTCCTAATACTCCCGATACTGGTACGGTAGCATCTGAAACAATTAAATCGGGTGTGCCTATGCTAATTTGAACGGCGCGATCGTTATTATTATCGTTGGTTTCTCCTTGAGCATTGTTACCATCAGCACGGAAGATTAAGTAATAGTTGCCTGCGGTAACATTGGGTAACGTGATACTGCGGCTAATCGTGTAACTTCCGTCGGCTGCTAACGGTGTTTGGGTATTGATGGACTGAGAGGCGATGAAGGTGTCATTGAAACTATAAGTGGCATCAGTAGAAAGATAAACATAATCAAACCAATCCGCAGGTGCAGCCACAGTTCCTTGGTTTTTCACCGTCCAAGAGACATTAGTTGCACCGTTGACTATTCCTGTACTTGGTGCGGTTGCTTCCGAGATGATTAAATCCGGCGCACTGAAACTAATGGGAAGAACGAAAGTATTATCTGTTTCGTCTGTTTCCCCTTGATAATTGTTGTCAAAAGAGGAATAGTAATCTGTGACGAATATTAAGTAGCGATCGCCTAGGACAACATTATTAGGAATGGTAATATTGCGAGTATCTGTATAACTTGTTTCAGTAGCAAGTGGACTTCTAGCACTTTGATAGAAAGAATTGATTCTTTGATCTCCACTATCTAAGATTTGATCATTGGAAACATAAATTGAATCATACCAATCTGCATTAGCTGGAACTAAACCATTATTGAGAACTGTCCAAGTAACTGAGACTGATTCTCCTAAAATAGCGGCACTAGGAGCAGTAGCACTAGAAATGGTTAGATTAGGAACAGCAACATCAATGGCGTGGACATAAACGTTGTCGTTTTCGTTCGTTTCCCCTTGATCGTTATAGTGATCTGTTTTTAATAGTAAATATCCGCTTCCTATCGCTTGACCTGGTAAATTTACAGTTTGATTTACCGTATATGTTTCGTTTGCTTCTAGCGGCAACCCATAGGAACTAGATATATATGACTGAGTAATATAAATATCATCGCTATCGCCGAAAATTTGGTTCTTCGAGAATACTAATCGGTCATACCAATTAGTACTTCCTGTCGTTATTGAACCGTCATTTTTAACTGTCCAAACAAGATTAATACTTTGTCCTGCTACAGCAGTTGTGGGTGCTGTGACATTCGTAATAACTAAATTTGGTGCAGCTATATCAATGGCATGAACATAAATGTTGTCGTTTTCGTTCGTTTCGCTTTGATAGTTATATTGGTCGGTTTTAAATAGTAAATATCCGTTTCCTATCGCTTGTCCTGATAAATTGAAGGTAGTGTTTACTGTATAGGTTTCATTCGCTTCTAGGGGCAACCCATAGAAACTGTAGATATACTCTTCAGTTAAATAAACATCATCACTATCTCCAAAAGTTTGGTTTTTCGAGAAGACTACTCGGTCATACCAGTAGGAACTTCCTGTAGTTACTAAACCTTCATTTGTAACTGTCCAAGCAAGATTAATACTTTGTCCGGCTATTGCTGTAGTTGGGGCTATAACACTGGTAATAACTAAGTTCGGGGCAGCAATATTAATAGCATGGACATAGACATTATCGTCTTCGTTGCTTTCCTCTTGATAGTTATAATAATCTGCTTTCAGGAGTAAATAGCCGTTTCCTCCTACTTCCCCAGGTAAAGTGAGGGTACTGCTGAGGGTATATGTCTCGTCCGGTACTAATCTATCTTCATTGTAAGTATATTCTTGAGTCAGATAAATATCATCATCATCCCCAAAAATTTCATTCTTCGAGAATACTACCCGGTCATACCAGTCATAACTTACTGTAGGAACAGAACTATCGTTTTTAACTGTCCAATCAATACTAATACTTTGTCCGGCTATTGCATTGTCAGGAGCATTAAATTCAGTAATTATTAAATTAGGCTCAAGAAACTCAAACTGAACAGCATAAGTATTATCAGTTTCATCGATTTCGTTTTGATAATCTTCTGCGTCAGTAACAAAGATTAAATATCCACTGCTAGATATTGCAATTTCATAATAATAAGATGGTAAATAAAAACTAGTATTTACCGTGTAGTTATCGCTGGGATTTAGAGGCAGATTGTAAGGATTATAGATTTCTCCATTCCCGGAATCATAATATTCGATCCATTCAGAACTTAAGAAAATATCCCCATTATCTAGGGTTTGATCTGTTGAAAAATAGACTGCATCATACCAATAATTACTTGTAGTTGCTGCTGTACCTTGATTTTGGACAGTCCAACTCACATCAATATAACTATTCCGACTACCTGATGTGGGTGCTGTGACATTTGTGATAACTAAATTGGGTGCTTCTCCACTAATAAAAAGGGGAAGACTATAAACATTATCGGTTTCGTCACTTTCCGGTTGTTCTTGATTGCGATCCGTCACAAAGAGTAAATAGCTATTCCCTACCTCAACATAATCGGGAATTGTTACATCAAGGGTTTGAGTGTAAATTGCCCCGGAAATTAACCCATAATTATAAGTACTATTCAGAATGATATCTGAAAAATCTAATGTTCCATCTTCAGATAAATAAACAACATCTGACCACCCTTCCCAAATATTACCATCTCCATTATTTTCAAGAGTCCAAGAAACAGAAATGGTATCACCAGGATCAGGGTTACTAGAAGAAACTGAAGCATCTGTTACTGTCAAATTAGGCAGAGCAAATGTCTGCCAAATGAACGAGTAAGTATTGCCAGCTTCTGAAGGAATCCATTGTAGATAATAAGTATCATCATTAGGTAAGGCTATATCAAGATCCTGGGCATAGGGACTGCCTTCTAGTACGTTTGAGATGAGAAAATTTCCGTCTCCGTCGTAAAGATTAAATGTGATGGGGTTTTCTGAATTACCGACTTCGTAATTTAGTTTTAACCACGCTTCCCCATTAGCTGCTTCTATTTGATACCAATCTTCATCTATTAAAAGCAGATCAGTAAAATAACTTCCTTCTAGGTTGCGGATATCAGTAGCAGTTTCTCGTGTATCGTTATCTTCAAATTCATCGGTGACGCTACTAATTGTCTGTGTCTCCCAAGACAGATTATAACTACTACTAATCTGGTTAGTATTGGGATCGCTATAGAGAGAATTAATCTTTAAATAATAGTCTCCAGGGGCAAGAATTGTTTTAATTTCTCGCCGAAAATCATCTACAGTACCGGGGCGATAAGCAGCAGAGGAAATAAATGTTCCCTCTGGATTATAAAGTTCTAAATCGATGTAGCGGGAGTTAGTGGGAAAAGTAATAACAGCAGAGAAATATTGTTCTTCAGTATCGACGGTGATTTTATACCAATCTTCATCGCCTGCATAGGAAATGCCAGTTAATAAAACACCTGCCGATGAAGTTAAATCATAAGCAGTTGCTAAAGTATCATTTTCTTCATAATTATCATCAGTGGTATTGATCGCAAACCGAGCAAATCCTGTTCCTGGTCGTCGAATACCTTCTATGTTTAAGGGTTCTACATTATCTGGATCATCTGCTACAGTTAGGGTGTCCCCTTGCGTGACATATAAATAACCATTTAAATAGACAGATGCACTACCTTTACCGATATTAAAAGGTACGTTGGGTAAGTTGTGGCGATCGCTTACAAAAACATAACCATCCCCAGTTTGATTAACCGTTACCCGCGCAAAATCTGCATTGTTAATCAATCCCCGTCCTTCATTGAACGGCCACTCATCAGTGCTGGTTTCCCCTCGCAGTAAATATAAAACATTGCCTACGGAAGTGACGGAATTACCCCATAAGCTTGTCCCACCGCCACTATTTGTCCAACCTAAATCATTTTTTAATGAGTAAATTAAGGTATTTTGAGATGCTAAAGGAGTTTCCCCGTTAGGAGTGGATGTTAAAAGGCTACCCCCAGGATAATTTCCTTCATTATGAGTCCACATTACCAATTGATCGCCACTGAGATGAAATAAGCGATCGCTTGCGGCATTATATTCCCAGTCTCCGCCTCTAGGAAAATGTGACCCTGTAAAGTCCCAATTTGGGGTTAATTGAGTATGGCTACCACCACTGCTGATTTCATCAGTCCGCGCAAAGTTATAGCTGCCACCCCCTGTATGATGGAGAATTACGGGTTCTCCTTCTACTTCTATCCCTACAATCCCGGCATTACTATCAATCAAGGGCAAATCGTCGCTAGTTTTCTCCCATTCTTGTGTCCAAGTTCCTGTTGTATCTGCGGTTAAATCATAGGAGTAAAGAGCAGCAATTTGTTGTCCAGAGCGAAATTGATAGTAATAAAGTTTATTTTCTGCTACAAACAGAGGATTAACTAAATTTCCTGATGAAAAAGTATCTTCTGTGACTCCAGCAGCATTCAAAGTCGGCAATTTTTCCCAGGTGTTAGTTTCGGGATTGTAGCGAGCAAACCTAACAGAACCGTTAGCAATACCTAAGTTATCTAATCTTTCGGTTAAGTCATCGGCTAAATCGCTGTCTAAGTCGATATAATCATCATCTGCGTCACCACTAAAGTCAGCCGCATAAAGATAGGTTCCGTCAGTCGCTAAACCTCCTCCTGCACTCACACCGTAGGTAAAGGGAACATCTGCTAACTGTTCCCATGCCTCTTGATTTTTTTCTACTTGCAGGATTTGTCCATTAAGATTAATAATCCCGTGATCGTTTTCGGCTTTTAACTGCCCTAACACTTCATTAGAAAGGCTTTCTCCCTGCACTAATGCAGAAAAAATCGCTCCTTCATCCCCAACACTATCTTCTAAATTTAAGACACTATCAACTCGATGCCCAATTTCTTCTAATAACAAACCAACTAAACCTTCAATATTCCCTTGATTTCCCTGCAAAAATTCCCAAGATAGGTAAATCCGATTAGTATTGACGCTATAAGCCCCATTCGCGCCATTTAATTTGGCTGCGTCGAGAATTTCTATTACAGGAAAAAGACTGAAATCCCCTGCTAACCATGCTGTTTTTAATGAAGCAGTTTCGCTCTCTTCTCCAAAAGCTAATGCCATTTTTTGAGTAAAGTCGATATCATTAGCAAAAGTCTGCAATCTTTCCTGCACGGTTATGAGAGCTTGTTCTAGGGGATTTAACAAAGCTGGATCGATAATGAAGGATGATTCTACTAGCAGATTTTGGTTGATGATGTAAGTATTATTCATCTTCTGTTTAGTGGCTGTGGGTGGGGTGTTGTTGGGGTGTTGTTGGAGAAGGGTTAAATAGTAGTTACTATCGCTGCTCAAAAACTAATGACCGTAGATTCATAGTCACAGGAATATTGACTTAGGAAATTGCTACTGGCGTAAGCACAGGAATAGTGGCTGGCTGATTTGCTAGGGGTAGGAATTTTTCTTCTACTAATTTCTGGAATGTGGTTACAGATTCTTGCCAATTCTCCAGTAGTTGGTACAAATTTTGCGATCGCTCTGCTGGGGAGTCGCCAGCAAGTCGATAGTTACAATTACCAGAGAACAGTATTACTGGCACTGTCTGCTCTGAAAATTGAATATTTGCTTGATTGATACTTAAAATTAATTGTCCGCGTTGGAGAGGATAAGCTAACTGCAAAGCAGCACTCATTTTTTCTTCACCAAAGTCTTGCCATGAGCCAGGAGATAAAAGCTGATGACAAATGTACTGGTAAGCTGCTGTCGAGGAATCAAATGTGACGAAGCCTTTGGGGTTAATCCCTACTGCTTGGTACTCAACTTGCGATAGCTTTTCTGCCAATTTTCTGGCAATTGTAGCTAACGCTAATTCTGTCAAACTCTTGTTTCCTAAAATTTCTGCCAAGGTGATCTGATTAGGCTGGGCAAAAATTCCTAATCCGTTATTGAATAGGATTTTTACCACACCATTTGTATATACAGGTTTTTTGGCTAATTCCCAGTCTGCTGGCACAATTCCTGTATATTTCAAAAAGTCTGGATTCAAAATAGTTGGGTTGAGATTTTTCGCAGTTAGGATAATAGCTAATTCTTGAATTTTTAAAGCTTTGTTCATTAATTTTTTCTCGTTTCTATCCTCTGAAGTTCTAGTTTGAAGTTCTAGATTAATTTATAATAGGGATTTTTAGGACTGCATTTACATGTCTAAAGATCATGTCATGATAATCATGAGAAACTTCTTTATTCTTGACTGAAAAATTCAGCTAAAAATCAACATAAACACCTCTAAAATAGATAGTGGCTTTATATGGTTAAAAACTGATTAAAAAATAATTAAAAACTGAACCTAAATTCAGCACAAAGTAGTTACAAGCAAATTCAGAGTTACAGATTTTTGTCCTCATTCGACATCGAGGAAAATAATCACAAAGCCTTGAATTATGTTGCTATTTTTTAATTCATATAAATAGGGATAGTCTTTTAATCTGAGATTAAAATAAAGCCTTAGTGAGTAATGTGGTTAATGTCAATAAAAACTAACGTAGGGAAACAATAAATTCATTACAGCACTATATCTACAAGTATTTTCCAAAAAGACAACTTGCGTTTTGTGCGCCTATGATTAGGGAAAAGCGATTAATTTTACACTATTTCTGTAAAATTCTGCTCATACATTGCTGTCACAGCTTATGCAAGCCATTTTTTCTAGATTTAGCCGAGTATATTCATAACCTTAGCCATAATACAATGAGTTCAAAAGTATAATCAATATATAAAATTATAAAAATATTTTATATTAAAAAAAATAACCTTATTGGCTTCATTATCAAGAAATGTGTAGTTCAACCACGAGAAGTTTTACATTTTTTTATTTTTCTTGCAAAAAGAATACTTGTATGCTTATTTTTTTAAAATAATTTTGCTCTCGCGTATAGATTCGGTGCAACTAGAAATCAAAAATAGTTCAACTATTTTTATTTATAATTCCATAAAAAACTCGATGAATATTCAATATCATTATGAAAACAAGGGCTATTTTTAAATAGCCCTTAAGCAACACTGATCAAAAATTGGACTTGAAATTATTTAGCGATCGCCGTGGGAAACTGAAGCGGTTCAGTTGTTGCTACACTGATGGAATAGCTTTGATCATCCAAAAACTTGCTGTTGACAAGTTCTTTGAGTGTTTCTACATCACTTTGCCACTTGTCAATTACTGCACCTATAGCCGCTAAACGTGCTGTTGGTTCTTCTTGATTTATCGCACGACTGAAGTTAGCCGAAAACAAAAGTGCTGACTTAGTAGTTTGGTCTGGATACTGTAATTGAGCTTCATTAATATCCAGATAAAGCTGTGTTTCATCAAGTGTGTAAACGAGCCTTATCGACGCTTCCACAGGTACAGAGCCAAAATCTTGCCATGCTCCAGCTTGGAGCAGTTTACTAAACGTGTAATTGCGTGCGCTCAAATTTGTCTTGTCGTAAGGTGCAAGTCCTCGTAAGTTAATTCCCACACCCTGATAGTTCACTTGTTTGACTGTCTGAATATATTTATGTGCGATCGCCCCAATTTGGACATCGCTTACTTCTTTATTGGCGATTGCCTCCGCAAAAATCACTCTATTGACCTCTGCAACAATGCTCACACCATTCTGGTAAACAACCTGAGCAGCAGTATTAGTTAAAACTGGTGGTCTAGCTAATTCCCAATCACTGGGGACAATCCCCGTATACTTGAGAAAATCTGCGGTCATAATACTGGGGTTTTGCTGTTTTACGGCGATCGCAATCAACAGTTCTTGAACTTGAAAATTTTCAATCATATTGCACTGATGTATACACGTAGAAATGAGATTTAATGTGGTCTTATGTCTTGTGATACGAGAATACACTTATGTACCTATTTTTAGGAATAAATTTTTAATAAAGATTGTATAAAAACTGATGTATATACTTAAATCTATGATTATTATCGAGAAAATCTAAGATTTGCAAAATATTGCGTTGGTTCAGTCTCTCCAAAGACTCCAAAAACCTTTGCACCAATTCCTCCAGCCCACTGAAATACACCCGACTAATGCGATCTCGTCAGGGCGTGGGCTGTACGCCATCGCAGATCATATACATCTCATCTGCTAACATTGCCACGGCAAGTAATTTAGCTAGTAATCTCACTTTTACAGTGCCAATCTGCTCGGCTCAAACGATAAACAAAGCACTCATTTTCACCGAAGCATCGATGCTAGATGAATTTGAAGCCGAGGCGTTCATAAAAGCAATGAACACGAGTATTGCTGGCTAGTGGATCAACAAGTATAGCTTTGACATACTCACCGCACCTGAAGGTGCGGTGAGTATGTCAAACAAGAGAGTTAATTACCAACATTTTTAGTTGGGGTTACAGCTTGTAGTAAGTTCTACATTTAAGAAAGTTCCTGAGCGGGGTGTAATTGAACGCAACTGCCGAACAAAAGCTTTAAATTTGGCATCAGTTATACCGAAGCCAGCTTCAGCACAAGCAGACAAACCTCCTTCAATGGGAATAGGAGAACCATTTCTAGGGCTACATACAATAAATTTATCGACAGTGCCAGTACCGACCCCAAAGCCAATAAGTTGGCGAACTGTTCGCAAAGCAGCATCATCTAATGCACCACCAATACTGCCAATACTGATATTAACAGCACGACTTTCAGCCAATGCCGGCGCACCCATCGACAATATTGCTCCGACAATCATCAAACTGCTAAACTTTTTCATTTTCTCTTCTCTAAAAAATTGAAAAACTAATACAGAGGTTTTGTTGCTTACTAATTAACATACGGGCATTATCTGAAGATAATAATTTATTAAAGCAGGGTTTAAGAAACAGCTTTTTGAAGAAAAATTTAATTTTGTCAGTTATCAACTGTGATTTTTAGAATTTATACTAAATTCTCAGTGATTACGGACTAATATTGATTGCTCACTAATGCTGCGAGGAATTATGCTGTTAACTGAATATTGTGCTAATCGGATAGTTCTCCATAATATCAATTGGCAACAATTTGAGAATTTATTAGTAGATTTAGGTGAAAGTCGAGCAGCTAGGATTGCTTACGATGATGGCACATTAGAGATTATAACCCCATTACCAGAACACGAATATTATAAAGAAATAATTGGTGACATCATCAAAGATACGGCTGAAGTTCTAGAGCTAGATTATGAATGTTATGGTTCAACTACCTAGAAACGAGAACTAAAAAAGGCTGGAATAGAATCTGATAACTGTTTTTACTTCCAAAATAACGCCTTAATTCGAGGTAAACTCAAGTTTGACTTAAATCAAAACCCACCGCCTGATTTAGCTTTAGAAATTGATGTTACTAGTAAATCTTTAGATCGTTTTCCCATCTATGCAAGGTTAGGTATAACTGAGATTTGCTCTTATGATTCTGGAAAAATCAAAATTTATCAGTTGCAGGCTGAGGGATACCTTGAAAGAGAAACAAGTTTAGTGTTTCCTCATCTGAATATTCAAGCAATTCCATCACTAATTGAAAGATACCACATGGCAGGAAGACGGCTTGTTCGCCAAGCAATCAGGGAATGGTGAGAGAACATAATGCCACAAAAAAACTAAGCTCTTGTTGAGAAATTTACCCTACCTCATGGATAGTTTTGTAGCCGAGTCAGGAGGGTGACTTTCTGGCTTAGGCATCCAGTTAGTTTTACTTCTTTTGCCGACAAAGTTGGCGATCGCTCTCGCTGACGTTAGGATTATTAGAGAGAAAGTCTTTAAGCCAGGTGCATCCACGGTTTAATAAATTATCTAGGTTAAAATTCCATAAAATTAATTCATTATCGTGGTAAAATGCAAAATTTTGCCAATCTGGACTGCTTTTGACACCTGAATTGAGGTATTGTGGTAATGTTGCAATTAGAGTCCCATTAATTCGCCAAAATCTAACGCTGTCTTCGCTTGTAGTCATAACAGTTTGACCATCTGGGCTAAAGCTAATGTTGCTGATTGATTCACGATGCCCGGTTAAAGTTTTGATAGGACTTCCATCCAATTTCCAAAGTTGAACCATTCCTCGACCTGAGAAAAAGTGTCCGGTGCCAGCCGCAACTATTTGTCCATCAGGACTGAAATTTAGTGTAGAAATTCCAAGATCAAGTCCGCTAAGAGTTCTGATCAAAGTCCCATTCTGATCTCGAAGTTCGACAGTTTTCCCTTTTGCAATGGCGATCGCTTGCCCATCAGGACTAAATTTGAAATCTCCGCCAGAGAGGTCTGCAATCAAAGTTCCATCACGAGTCCAAAGCTTGACAGTTTGATGTCCACCACCATCGCTTGAAGCCAAAACTTTTCCATCTGGGCTAAAACTGAGGTCGAAAACCCACGAAGGATGTCCGGTTAACGTAGCGATGGGTGTACCATTAATCTGCCAAAGCTTAATCACGCCACTGCGATCGCCAGAAGCAATAATTTGTCCATCAGGGCTGAAGGCAATTTTCGCAATAAAAGCACTATGCCCTGTGAGTGAGGTCGTGCGATCAGTTTCTTGATTCCACAACTTAATATCATTGATATCAGAGAAAGCTAGTATTTGTCTTTCTGGACTGAAAGCAAGTGTTGGGCCGTAATACACTGGAGTTTTCCCACTTCTACGTTCTGTAACACCGTTGGAAGTTAAGGTTTTCATCAATGTACCATTACGATTCCAAACCTTGATTGTTTCAAGATTGCCAATGCGGCCGCTAGTGACAATAGTTTGCCAATTTGGACTGAAAATTGTACTGAAGTATCTGTCTCCATGTCTAATAGTGGTGAATAGATCATCATTTCGTTGCAGTTGCCATTGTTTAATTTGTTCACCACTTGTGGCAATTAAGGTGCTGCCATCTGAAGCAAATGCCAATTCCGAAAGTGCATAGGTTGATTTGGAAAGAAGTGTAGCTATTGGTCTACCATCTCGACTCCATAGATTTATCTCACCATTTCTTCTGATTGAAGCAAGACTAATTCCATCGGGACTAAATCTCACATCGTTGATGCCATCATTCGTTCCCGCACTGCTAAAAAGAGTATTAACTAGTTCTCCCCGTCGGTGCCAAATCTTGATTGTGCCATTCGAGTCTCCAGAAGCAATCCGTTGTCCATCTGGGCTAAAGCTAATACTATTCACTTCAATCCCATGAGTGAGCGTATTGATCAAAGAACCATCTAGCCGCCGTAGCCTGATTTTTCCATCATCTCCTCCAGAAGCAAGTAATTGTCCATCCGGACTGAACACTACACTTTCAACGCCACCATGTTTGCTATCAATAGTGCTAATTAGGGAACCATCTCGTTTCCATAGTTTGATTTTTCCATCCATTCCACCAGAAGCAATGGTTTGTCCATCTGGGCTAAAGCTGACACTTCTTACCCAATTTTGATGTCCATTCAGTGTTTTGATGAGTGAGCCATCTAATCGCCACAGTTTAATAGTTTTATCTTTACTAGTAGATGCAATCATTTGCCCATTAGGACTGAAACGAACCTCGTGAACCCAGTCACTATGTCCTCTTAATGTTGCAATTAGTTTTCCATTCGCTTTCCATAACTTGACTGTTCTGCCAAAGCCACCAGAGGCTATCAACTGTCCATTTGGGCTATAGCTTACTGTTGTTACTAAGTTGCGATCGGCACTATCAACGAATTGATTTTGTTCACGAATCGTTCCGAGAATTTCTAAGAGAGTAAATACAGGACTAATTGCCGGATACTCAGCAAAAGAACGTTGATCCTGGACTAGCTTTTTTAGCTCATGATTTGTTCTCATCGCAGACATCAATCCTTCAAGCTGACCTGTAGATGCAAATTCTCTTAACGCATCTGTTCCTGCTCTTTCTAAGCGGGAACCCTCCAAAGCAACTTGGCGAGATTGCTGTGCCTGCTTAAGGGACTGTTCAGCAGAACGTAATTCATCCCGCGCTCGAACGGCTTCATTTTCTGCCTTTTGTTGCTCTTGTTTGGCTTGGGCTAACTGCACCTTAGCATTCTCAACTAGTTGAGTGGTAGCAATAACTTGCTGCTTTGCATTTGCTAACTCACTCTTTGCCTGCTGCACATTGGCTTCTGCACGCTTACGACTATCTTCAGCAGAACGTAATTCATCCCGCGCTCGAACTGCCTCATTTTCTGCCTTTTGTTGCTCTTGTTTGGCTTGGGCTAACTGCACCTTAGCATTCTCAACTAGTTGAGTGGTAGCAGTAACTTGCTGCTTTGCATTTGCCAACTCACTCTTTGCCTGCTGCACATTGGCTTCTGCACGCTTACGGCTATCTTCAGCAGCTTTAAGATTTTTTCTTGTTGTTGCTACCTGCTGTAAGAGTGTTTCATTTTGACGACGAGCTGCCACAGTTTCTGCTTTCGCTTGATTAGATTCTGTTTTTGCTTGCTCTGTTTCGGCTTTAGCTAAATTGGCCTGCCGAATACTCTCACGCGCAAACAGTCCTGCAAGGATCGCGCCAAGAAGGGTAGCGACTAACACAATTGAACCAAATTGTATTCTGCGGTTGGCTTTACGGTTGGCTGCGGTCAAAACTTGTTTTGCTTCTGCCTCTGTTTCCAGACGTTGTTGAATTTCTTGCTTAGAAACTGCCTCACTCGCAGCTAAAAACTGATAGTCCAAATCGCTTAGGCTTTTGCCTTCTGCCCACGATTGAGCATCCTGTAGGGCTTGTCCCCGCAGCAGGCGCGATTCATCTTGGCGATCGCTAACAACCCAAGCACTTAGAGCATCTGCATAAGGACGTAACTCAGAAAGCGATCGCTCTACCCAAGCTAGATCAAAGACTGCTCCATAAATGCGGTTAAAGACAGTAAGTTTATTATCTCGCTTAACCACGAGTCCAGTTAAGCGCAGATACATTTGTTCCGGACTGTCATTGGTTGCAATTTCCTTTTGTTGCAGACACTGTTGATAGAGACTCAGTAATCGACCTTTGTATTGTTCTGCTCCTCGGAGAATGCGATCGCGAATCGTCCTCAAATGCTCTGGGTTATCTTGAGCCTCCCAATTTTCCAGTATACGCGATTGCACCAACTGTTCTATTGTTACAACCTCACTACCTGCACTAACTTTCACCTGAGTGTCGAGAATCAGTTGGCACAACTTTTGGGTAAGAAATGGTTGTCCACCCGTCCAAAATAAAATGGCACTTAATACAGCTTCAGGATTATCCGCATGATTGACTAATCCTGGCACTAATGGCTGCACTTCTTGGAGTTGGAAGCCTCCCAAATCTACCGCTCGACCAATGTTAAAAGGTGTGCGACTTTTATCTTGAATCAAATCAGAAGGTGTTGTTGTTCCTAGCAGAGCAAAGGTCAAGCGATTGTACTCAGGTTGTTGCGATCGCTGCTCATAACAAGCTCGAATCAGCGCAAAAAAATCATCCTTAAAGTCAAATTTCAAGACACTATCGATCTCGTCGAAGAAGATGACAATCGGCTGTGATATCTCGACCAACAGCACCGTTTCCAAAAATTCTACAAAGCGTTGAACAGGGGGTATATCTTCCCGTTCATACCACCATTCGCGATGTCGAATTTTAATTCCCAAGCTACTTCTCAATCGCCCAACAATACCTTGATACCATCCGGCAGTAGCAGCATTGTGAGTATCTAACTGATTCAAGTTGACTATCCCACAGGCAATTCCTTCTGCCCGCAATCGTTGCGCGGTGCGGTTCTGCAAACTGGATTTGCCCATTTGGCGGGAATTGAAAACATAGCAAAACTCACTCGCTTTCAGAGCAGCATAAAATTCCTGGTCAGCCTGACGCATCACATAGCTAGGTGCATGGCTTTCCAGTCCTCCGCCCACTTTATATTTATACGTTGGCTCTGATGTCATACTCATCTTTTTAAGAAGTAAAAAGTTAAAAAATAATTCTCATAAATAAATGCACAGGAATTTATAGTGGAAAATTAATTTACTCTTGTAGATGATCTTGAAAGTAAGAACGATAGAGATTACAGCGCACGGTTGCATCATTCCTTTGCAAACGCACCAATCCCATACTCTCTAACTTAAATGCCGCTTCTGAATCCAGTTCTACTGGTCGATTTTTCATCGCTACCTGACGCATTGCTTCTACCAGCTTGGGATACTGCCGTAAATTCAACAAATGGCGGCGCAAATGGTCGATATAAATTCCCGCCTCCGTGTGTGCATTCAAAACGAGCTGTTCCAGCGTCACATCCTTGCGACGCAAATGATACAACGCCTTCCGATTTAGATAGGGATGTCCGCCCACTAATGCCACCATCTGAGCAACCAAATCACTATTCCCAGCCAAACCATATCGCTGCGCCAAGTCCTGTACTTGGTTGGGACTAAATTCTGGTAATTCCACATTCTTCCCCACATTAAACGGCGATTGATTGATATTTAAAGGCACATAAACTTCAGTAGAATGAACCACCACCAGTCGTAATTTTTCCCACAGTTCACTACTTGCATCTCCATATCGTGCTGATTCATACCACGATCGCAGCAGACCAAAAAAATCATCGGCAACTTCGCGGTGGGGAAACACCCGATCTACTTCATCCAGTCCCAGAACAACCGGGTGATCAATTTCCTCTAAAATACATTCCTCCAGATAGGCATTACACTTATCCATGCTGCCGTATCCCTGCCAATAATCTGCCAACCGATGCCATCGCTTTAACCGCCGCCCTATCTGCTCACAAAACCAGCGCAAAAACTGATCCAAATCTGTGAACAGCTTACTATCTGCTCGCTGAAAACTCAAAGGAATCGTTTCGCAACCCTGGCTTCTGGCATGATCTAGAATCCTCGCCATCAATGAAGTCTTACCCATCTGGCGGGGGGCTTTAATCCGAATTAAAGCCCCTGGCTGCAGTATTTCCTGATAACAGTCTGTTTCAATAGGCGATCGCTCGATATACAATCCTGAACTTAGTGGTACTGCTCCCCCCGGTTCTCGGTACAATTCTGGTGACGCTACTGGTAAGGGTAAATAGTCGGGATTGTCTTCAAATGGTGTAGAAACTGGTAAGTCTAGGAGTTCTTGGTTGTTGATAGCCCATTGACCCCTCTCACCAACTACTCTTAATACTTCCCGCATCAGTGAGGGTGTATCTTCAGGAGATGCCCACTCTCGTTGCTGAATCTGCTGTAAGTAGCCTCGTAGGTCATAATTTAGGGGTGAATTTAGTGGAAAATTCACCCGGATCGGTAAGATAATGGGGCGTTTATCAATCCTTTGATCTCGCCATAGCTTTGCTCGTCGCACCTCCTCTGTCACCATTTCACTAACTGCTGATAGTTCGGATAGCAACAGCAAGAAATAGTCACACTGTTTCAGTTCCGCATCTATGCGTTGTGGCCAGGTTTCACCTAAGCGAATACTCTCCCCTGCCATAAATGCCTGATGTCCTGCTGCTTCAAGTGTTTTATGAAACTGTTGCGCCAAACTCCGGTCTGGTTCTTGAGAACGGTAACTGATGAAAACTCGTGCAGTGGTACGGGAAGTTGCCATCGTTACTGAATCGCCCACCTTAAACTCCGTCTCTGATGGTGATGCACTCTTACTTTTTGTAGGAGCTTTTCGAGGCTGGCGACGAGATCGGTGCTTTAGCATTGGTGTTGAAGATTCAGGAATGGATTGTAAGTTGATCGCATTTTCACCAAATTCAAAGGATTCCTTGTAAGATTTTGCTGATCCCAAGGCTCGATAAAACCCTCGCGCAAATTTGATTGCAGCCTTATCCCCGATTTCCTTATTCATTCCCAACACACAATCAATATATTGATGAATGGCTTTTGCCTGAGCTTCAGAGTAACAGGCATTCAAAAATACACACTCAATCTCATCTTTAAACAAGCGGAATAGACCCGCCAGTGCTTCTGAACTGACAAGCTGCGTCTCTCCCAACTCGTTCTCTAAGGCTAACCCATGACTTCCAGTGCCATGTCCTGAAAAATGCACCACTTGGGGTGTGTGATCTAGGAGGATTGGCTGTAGATCGTCCACTCGCACAGCCCAACGAGTAATGAGTTGAAACTGGTCACGATTTTTCGATTGCTCTAGTGCTGCTTGAATCTCCCGGACCTCTTCATCGAGGCGTAATTTGTCCATATTTTTGGGATTAGCAGAGAGTATCAAGATTTTTTTCATAGGACAATCACCTTGTTAATGGACGACTAACACAGCCTGTGGTGACGGAAGTCTTACAATTGCACTAAGCTTTTAGATACCAGATTTAACTCAAAGAGTCCACTGTCATTCTGATATGTACTGGTGGCGATCAATTGCATCGCCGCAAAGTTGCTGACAAAACGTCCCTCGTCCTCATCGGGAGTCCCATAGAGATTATCAGTGATATTCTTGATGCGTGTCTTATTTGTTAGTAAGGTGAGAGTGCAGTTAACATCAGTGTAAGCTCCAATTACACATGGAATTGTAACGTTTGTTTAGACTATAAAAAGACATTTTTAGCTTATTCATGCAAAAATACCTTTTTGCATTGTTTCTTTTTCGCCTCAGATGCTAGTTTCTAAGTACAGCAAAATTAACACTTTCTCCTCCAAACCCTTCAAATAAGATTGGTTCAGCTTCCCCAAAAATGCTATCCCTTATTTAAAGTTATAGAAAATATTTATGTGTATAGAAAAATAACGTAAAGATTAAAAATTCTGATTTGGCGAACATTACTTTGGGAAAATGGCTAATTTATACAAATAGCTCAATGTTTTTATGAGTATTATCGTTTTCGGCAGTATCAATATAGACTTAGTAGTAACAGCCCCCAGATTACCCCTAACAGGTGAAACATTAACGGGAGAAGATTTTTTCAAAATTCCTGGCGGTAAAGGTGCAAATCAAGCCGTAGCCCTAGCAAGATTAGGAATTCCTACGCAGATGGTAGGACGTGTAGGCGCGCACAGTTTTGGTACAGAACTTGTTAAACATTTACAAGATACTGGTGTGCAGACAAAAAATATTTTTTTAGATGAAACCGCCAATTCGGGAATAGCAATCATCACTGTAGCTGATCATGGGGAAAACCACATTGTGGTCATTCCTGGTGCTAATGGAGAAGTCAATCAAGAAGATGTGAGGCGATTATCTCGGCTATTACCAATAGCTACAGCAGTACTCCTGCAATTAGAAATTCCCATTCATGCCGTCGTTGCAGCCGCTCAAGCTGCACATGATGCCAATATTAAAGTAATTTTAGATCCTGCTCCAACACCATCTCATTTACCAGCCGAACTTTATCCGTTGGTAGATATTATGACACCCAATGAAGTAGAAGCTGGGCAACTAGTTGGTTTTCCAGTCGATAGTCAGGAAACAGCCACCAAAGCCGCCGAGGTGTTATTGCAAAAAGGAGTAAAATCTGCGATCGTTAAACTCGGTGCGAAAGGTGCTATTTGCGCCACTCCTGAAGAAACTTTTTTTGTGCCAGCATTTACAGTGCATGCAGTGGACACTGTAGCGGCTGGCGATGCTTTCAACGGCGGTTTAGCAGCCGCACTATATCATGGACTTTCCTTACATCAAGCAGTGGTGTGGGGTTCAGCCGCAGGTGCTTTAGCTGCAACCAAATTAGGCGCGCAAACTTCTTTACCAGACAGATTTACCTTTGATGCTTTTTTGAAAGAAAGGGGTGTAGCGGTGTAAGGGTGCAGAGGAGAAGAACTAAAAGCGATCGCCAAAGGCGGGTTTTTCTTGACGGGGACACTGGGCGATCGCGATCGCACTCTCAGACTCCGCCATATAACTACTTGCCAATATCCTCATTCCATAACTCAGGGTTGTTAGTAATAAAATCACTCATCATCCGTTCGCATTCATCGAGATTTAAATCAACTACTTCCACACCGTGGGACACCATAAAATCTTTTGCGCCAGGGAAAGTTCTGGATTCTCCGGCGATAACTTTTTTAATACCAAATTGCACCACAGCCCCAGCACATAAATAACACGGCATGAGGGTGGAATATAATGTTGTACCTCTGTAGCTGCCAATTCTACCGGCATTACGAAGACAGTCAATTTCGGCGTGAGTGACAGGATCACCGTCTTGCACCCGTTTGTTGTGTCCTTTACCAATAATTTTGCCGTCTTTGACAAGCACCGAACCGATGGGAATTCCTCCTTCTTGTCTACCTTGTTGTGCTTCTTGAATTGCAGCTTGCATAAATTCATCCATCTTTTTGTCTCCTAATATGAACAAACAACTTGTGTTAATGGATCACGATGGCGGTGTAGACGATTATCTAGCGACTATGCTGCTGTTAACGATGGAACATATTGAACTTCTCGGTGTCGTAGTCACACCAGCTGATTGTTATGTGCAGCCAGCCGTCAGTGCTACACGCAAAATTATGGATTTGATGGGATTTTCTCACATTCCAGTAGCAGAAAGTACAGTTCGTGGCATTAATCCTTTTCCGCGTTTATATCGTCGTGACTCATTAATTGTTGACCATCTGCCTATTCTTAATCAAAAGGAATTTATAAACACGCCTTTAGTTGCACAAACTGGTCAAGATTTTATGGTCAAAGTCTTACGTGCAGCTACACAACCAGTCACAATCATGGTTACAGGGCCTTTAACAACTGTAGCTGTAGCCTTAGATCAAGCACCTGATATTGAATCTAAAATTGAAAAAATTGTCTGGATGGGCGGTGCTTTAAATGTTCCTGGGAATGTGGAAAAAAGTTTAGAAGCTGGACAAGATGGTTCTGCGGAATGGAATGTTTATTGGGATGCAGTTTCGGCGGCGCGAGTGTGGCAAACCCAAATTGAAATTATTATGTGTCCTTTAGATTTAACTAACAATGTGCCAGTCACGTCAGATTTAGTTCAAAAAATGGGACGACAACGCCATTACCCTATTTCTGATTTAGCAGGACAATGTTATGCCTTAGTAATTCCCCAAGATTATTATTTCTGGGATGTCTTAGCAACCGCTTATTTAGGACAACCAAAATTTTATCAATTACGCGAGTGGGAAACAGAAATTATTACTACTGGAGTGAGTCAGGGACGCACTAAAGTTGTTACGGGTGGGCGACAAATTTTGGCTATGGATCAGGTAGATAAAGATGCTTTTTACGCTTATATTTTGCAGCAATGGGCAAGATAAAAGCGCACATTCAGGGCGCAGTGCGCCCCTCACCCTTTCAGCACTAGTCTGGAAACGCTAAACCAGTCTGGGGATCACGGATATATAAACCTAGTGTCAAACTGCGCATTACTTCATCCCAAACAGGTGTTAACTGTTCGGCTTGATCTGCCCAATAATCAAATGTAATCAAACACTGCACATTTGACCCCAAACCGATACAAATCCGTGAAAAAGCTTCTCGTGGTTCTTCTTGGGTGTCAATGAATTTAATCTCTGTCCAGACAATCTTAGCGGTTTGGCGTTTGACAGTAATAATTTCGCCCTTTTCAATGACATCACGGCTATCGTCTTCTACCAATTTCTTTAAGGTAGATTTAAGCGGAAACAAACTCCAATCACGGGGAGGTAGTTGATTAAATGATACTTCTAGACAGCAATCATCCTTGGGCGGTTTTTTATCCATAAATTTGAAGGATTTTTCTTGTGGCTCAAATGCCCAATCCTGCGGCACATTGAAGCGCACAGCCCCCCGATTGGCGACAAAAATCTTGTAGCCTGATGGAGATTCCCAACGATGATCAGGCTTGAGGTCTAGAGTTTCTTTAATCCACTGGAGATTGCTTTTCTTCCGCTTTGTCATAATTTTATAGCTAATCTGCCATTGAAGCGTTGCTCTCCAACTTACAGGAGGCGATCGCCTGTTTTGTTAATAGTATCAAATTCCTCATCGAGTCACGGCTTTTACTTTACCAACCAGCTAAATACAGTCTTCCCACTCAAATTGAGCTAATCAGCAAAAGATGGTATTGGGAGTTTTTGTGTCGGTTCATCAAACACCCCAAGCTACGGCTTAGGAAGATAAACTTCTTTGTGGTTTCAAAATGATGTTAGCAGTAGTAGAAATAGCTTATATAATCAAAGTAACAAATCAAGGATTCGAGTGATAGCAAAAATCTTTTATTAGCTTGTACAGAAATAAGAGAAACAAAATAATATACTGTGATTTTCGCTGAGTGCGATCGCACTCATTAAAAATTCTCAGTTCATCTATTTATTGAGCAGTCGTAGCGTAACACACTAAAATTTCTGGAAATATTAAGTTAGGCTTTCCTTAATGCACTACAACAAAACTCAAATATATAAGGTAAGCCTGTGTCTAATTTAGAACTACACAAATATTTGCCTAAACTTCCTGAAGAAGCACTCAAAGAATTTGCAGAATGGTGTGTTTTAGAACAGGCAAAGTCAGCAGGAATAGAATTTACACCCGATCCAACTAAACTAGAAAATCTCATACCCAATGAATACATCTGGCAACTGATTGATCAGTTTATGAAAAGCAGACCAGATCCCATCAAAACAGGTCTAGTATCTGCAATGGCTGGACAAGAAGCTGATAGTCATGGTTTGATTGGTTCAGCAGTGATGGTAGATTTTCTTGCCCTCTATATTAAGTATTTAATTCCAGAAAATGGCACTACTCCAGAAGAAGCAAAAACATTAATTACCGAAGCTGCTATTCAACAGTATGAAAAGCTTTCGGAACTTGCTGATAAATATAATGTAACTTTTTAAATAGGTAACAGGAAATAGGTAACAGGTTGCAGTCTTTCCTAATTGTCATTTTCTCTGTCACCTGTTACCTATCAAATATCTCAGTTTACCGGAAGAATCTCTTTATTTACTTCAAACAAATTTGGGTTTTTGGGATCAACTGTGACTCGTAACCATTGCACATTGGGATCACCAAAGGTTTCAACACGAGTAAAATTAGTGACCACTGTATTAGGTGCAGTATCAATACTTAAAGGTTTGTCAATGCGGAAGTAATGAGTATCGCCGTTCACAATCATGACAGGCTTATCATACTCTTTTAATTCAGCCCTCAAAGTGTCGATAAAATCACGAAATCCATTTTGTTGTGCATTAGCTGGAACACTAAAATTATTGGGGTTAGCATGGATAACAATTACCATCCCCAGGTTACGTTTAGCTTTAGCTGTAGCAAATGCTTGCTTTAACCAAACTAAATTAGCAGCGTTACGTTCAGCGTATTCTAAATCATTTGCCGGATTGCGTCCTAGATTGTTGTTACTACCAACAACGTGGATACCTGCAAAGAGAACATCATTTTTAGTCCAGTAAACATTTTCACGGAATTTACTGTATGCAAGTTCATCACTTTGGCGATTGAGCTTGATTGTTTTTCGTCCTAAGCTTTTGTCACCTTTGGTAAAGATTTCACGTAATTTTGCTAACCGCTCAATTGAATCAAATCCACCTGCGGCGGGACGATGGCAATCTGTCCACTCGTTATCACCAAAGATATAAATGAGAGGATGTCTAAATTCCTGAAATTCTTGATATCGCTGATTAAAAAGCTCATCAGAACAGAGACTAGAACCACTCTTAAAATCTCCGTCATGAATAACAAAGCTCACCAAAGATTTATTAATATCTTTGATTAATTTCTGGAACTCTATTTCTTGTCGTGCATCATAAGGTATATCACCAATGAGTGCGAAGTCAAAACTTTTTGGGCTACGTCCAGGAAAATTAAATGGTGGCTGTGCGTTGGTTGCAGACACAAAAACCGCCGAAAAACTAAACAGTAAAAATAAAGCTAGGACTCCCAGCCATTTTTTCAATTTCATTGTTTGACATCCTGTCATCTTGAAAAATTACTGGCAGCTTAATTTGGTTATATTAAGAATAAATTAAGAACAAGCTTATCAATTGGTAAATGAAATTGTTTACTAATGTAAAGCGATCGCCTACAGTCAATCAATACGCCATCGCATTTTTTACACTAGTTTCAAGACAAAAATTCAGCAAAACTTAATTATTTGCTGGTACTAAATCCACATCATTACACGAACCACCAGTTAAACGATAATCATCTACTTGCACCCAACTATCTTGACCCAATGCCCAAAATCCTGTAAAGACATTGTATTCAGTTTCATTACCTGTTCTAAATCTGAGAGTCAAAGGTGCATAGCGAGGTAAGCTACCAAATTTAAGTTCAGCAAACACCTTCTGTCTAGCATCTCTCACCCCAAAGTAACCATCTGTCACATTACCGGAAGTGCGTACATAGGCTGTTAACAGATATTGGGTGTTAGGCTGGAGTCTGACACGTTGACGGATACCATTCCATCCCGAAATGTTTCGCATCCAAGCGTTGTTTCTCCCAGAATTACTGTATCCCAATCCGCGATCGATACCAACTCTGCCTTCAGGAATCCAAGGATTAGTAACTCTTTGGCTAGTCTGTCCCTCAAAATAGCCATCAGAAAGGGGAGCAGCGCAAGACGCGTAAGTTTGCGTAGTAGAAAAACTGAGGGTAACTAAAGTAGTAATAAATATTGCAATTTTGCTAATTGAGAACTGTGGGTGAGCCATTTAGCTTGATACCTTAATTATGGGTAATGATGAAAATCAACAAGTAATCATATATTCCCACAATTAGCTTTATGCACTTTAGATGCTCTGAAACTAATAACTTAATTGATCTATGCTAACAATTATTGGCTGTGGAAATCTAAATCGCAGTGATGATGCTGTAGGCGTAATCATTGCCCAATGCCTACAAAAATACTTAGCTGAAAATCCCTACCCCAATGTAAAAGTATATGACTGTGGAACAGCTGGAATGGAGGTAATGTTTCAAGCTAGGGGGAGTAAAAAATTAGTAATTATTGATGCTAGTTCCACAGGTTCAGAACCTGGTGCAGTCTTTCAAGTTCCTGGCGAAGAATTAGCAGCATTACCAGAACCAAGTTATAATTTGCATGATTTTCGTTGGGATCATGCTTTAGCGGCTGGAAAAAAAATCTTTCAAGATGATTTTCCTCAAGATGTAATTGTTTATTTAATTGAAGCGGCGAGTCTTGATTTTGGACTAAATTTAAGTCCTGTAGTTCAGAATGCTGCTGATTTAGTATTTGAGAAAATAATTAAAATAATGAGGGATTGGGGACTGGGGACTGGGGATTAGGAACAATCTCTTCTCCCCCGTCTCCCTTTTTTTCCTCTCAAGCCATATCTCGGTATACAGAAAGTTCATCTACCCTCATTTCAAAAGGTACGCCTTCACTCTCTGGGGGACAAACCCGAATTTTAGCACTGCTAACTATTTGGTTGAGTAATTTACCCATTGGTACAAGTCTTTGTAAAACTCGCCAATTAGTAACTTGATCAGGACATTCAATCACCAATGTCATAGCATTGGCTTGAGTTGTCACATACCAACGACAATTAGACAACAAATTTTGTAGGGTGCGATCGCAAGCTTCATAAAAGTACCTGCTAATCGAATACTCTAGTTGCTGTCTCAAAATAATATCAGCCGATGATGGCTGCATAGGATGATGGTCATCACCGTTAAAATAATAACTCTGCCCTTTCATTTCTAATTACAATCCTAAGTTAAATTCCAATGACTACTGCATAAAGCACATCCTTATCTGTTTCTAAGAATTCCTGGGTTTCATCATCATAAAAAGCACCAATGCCACTACATTGAATGCCTACATAATTACTCACCAGATACATTCTCTGTCCCAGAAATCCAGCTATTTGCATAACAGTTTGATAGCTGGTAGATTCACATACAAGAAAGAAAATCACACCACAATCTCTAGCGTTGGGCTACGCCCCACCGAAGGTGTTCGCTTGATTAATACGCAAGTAACCAGTCTGTTCACTAAAGTTACCTGCTTTCACCAAATTCCCGCCTTTATATAACCCTGGTGACATACCTTCCTTCAACACGATGCACCACCGAGTAAACTTCTATTTCTTCAAAGTTCGCCGTTGGGATTGGCTGATCTAGTTTTTGCAAGACATATAAATATTGTTCTTGCAAAATAGCTTCTTTCCGGAAACGTCTAATTGAACGTCTATTCCAGACAGTTTGGTAGAAATTTTTAGTCTCAAAATCAAATTGAGGCTGCTTAAGTTGTTGTTGACGACTGGTTTGACAAGCTGTCGCTTGATAGCTATCTTCAATAAATTGATTAGCTTCAAAATAATCTGTACTACAAACAAAAGTAACTTTTAGCCTCATTTGTCTGACTTTTTTAGCTTGTGCTTCACCAGATATTACACAAGCAGTAATAAACTCTTTATTCTCAAATCCTAAAACTGTATTGAGAGCGAGTTTATCAAAGTTAAAGATTAACTGGATATCACGTTCACGGAGATAAGCTGATGCTGCAATAGCACCCAAATAATGTCTGCTATCTAACAGACAATACCTTATACTCCTGTTTTTATATTTCCAGCTAGACCTATAATAAACAGAACTAACTAAAAAAATGAATCCGCTGATACTTTTGCTCGGTATAATATAACTCTCCAAGCCATCATCAATTAATTCATAGATGAGTGTTAGACAATTATTCTCAACTTCTACATGATAAATACCATCCACTATTGTCGGTATTCCACGAATCTGTACGTAGACCTCATTAGGGTACATTGCGCCTGCTGACGGATTTACCCGCAATGTGTAAGGAACATTTTTATATACCTTCTCCAAAGTAACAGCACTAGTTAACCAAATCAAAGAGTGAGTTTTATTATTGAGATTTAATTTCACCCTTCTATAGAACTTGGGATAAACTTTAAATTCAGATGCTTTAGTTGCAGCATCTACATAACTGAGATCAAGCTGTACAGATAAGTAAGAATGCTTGGTAGCTCGATGACAGAGTTGATCAGAAATATTATTTTGCCGCATTTTTCAATATCCTTAAAACTTCTATCGTGCTAGCAAAATCTATAGCTCTATAGTCGTCCAAATTTTTTAAATCTAAGTTAGGATGGTATTGTAAAAGTAATTTCAATACTTCTGCTTTTCCAGATGATGCAGCATACATTGAAACAGTCGCACCATTATCATTTTGATTATCAATATTAATCTTATGGGCTAGTAAAAAATCTATTAAATCGTAGTGAATACCAAAGCAAGCGAACCACAAAGCATTATTGCCATCATTGTTTCTAGCATTAATCTCTGCACCAGCATTAATTAATTCTTCGACAACTGTAAAAACTCCGTCTCGTGTAGCTTTCATTAAAGCTGTATCACCATTTCCCCCAGTCTGCTCTAAATCTGTACTCTTGTAACCTTTTGCAGTTAACCATCGCTGAGTTTCTGTACTTAAACTAGAGTTACTTTTTTTATTCATCATGAGTTCTTGTGTTAAGAAACAATTTACGCAATAAAGGTAATGGTGGGCAATGCCCACCATTTCTAAACACAATGCTATAGACTTCTCAAGCTGAGAGTTGTAAACTCAGAGTCTAAAGTGTAAAAAGACAGTAAACAAGTAGCTTTATTTTTTACTTTTTACTTTCATCTTTTTACTTTTATCTTTTACTTCTGTTGCTACACAGTAGCAAATTGTGGTTTCTCAGCAAATATTTCTCTAGCAGATTTCTCTGGTTTCGGTAAGCCATAATAGCAGGCTTCTGTTTCGAGTTCGTCGACAAAATCCCATGCTTCCATAGCTCGTTTAGAATCTGGGCCGTAGTTAGCAGAAATTGCCCGCGCATCAGAAACAGCTTTATGCAGTTCCTTACGCAAGAACACTAGTTTTGGTTTAGCAATAAAGTCATCCTTGCTGACAATATCAGTCACAGAAATTACACCCAATAACTCACCACGAATTACAGGCGCACACCACACATTTGTATTTGTTAATAATCGGGCTACATATTCCACATCGAGATCAGGATCGATCACAATGCAGGGTTTACTCATAACTTCGTAGACATGAACTTTCTCAGGATCTTTACCATAAGCCACAACCTTACCTGCAATATCAGCTACAGTTACGATACCGTAAGCATCAGCACTATGACGAGGTTCTACAATTAACGCTCGCAGTCCTTTGAGCCTTAATAGTCTGACTGCTTCTGCTACAGTTGCGGAGCTGCGAATAGTAGCTACATCTTGAGTCATAATTTGTTTGGCTCTCATAATTACTGCTCCTTATGTTTGCAAGGAAGGAAATTATTTCTAAACTGCTGCAATTTTGCCAAAACTAATTCTGCATCGGCTGCATACTTAACTTAAATTCCTAATGAATTTTCAGTTAATTTATTTGCTACCTGCGGAAAAACGTTTCAGGTAAATAGACATACCTTTTATACAGTTATGTAACTATTTCACACCTTAATAATTCTGGTTACTTTTTGCCGACAATTTACGCAGTTATTACCTAAATGAAGCTTTTTGACTTTCTATGAAATTTCTGAGTTTGACCAGTATTAAGGTAGGAATGTCTGAAATCACCCTGTCATCGCTCTTTGCTAAGGTTTCAGTTCACTGGCAACAATTTAGCTTACTTATATATTATCACTCTGATAAGTTTAGATTATGAACCTTTATAAATATTCCCGTGTACATTGATTAAAACCGCTTACAAATTACGAAAATAATCACCCTTTTGACAGTTGTATTGTATTATGCAATTTATTTGTTTTTGTAGATACAATTTACTTTTTTCGACTATCGTTGAGTTAGATATATGTCAATAAAATCAACATGATTATTTTGTTATATCCCTAATTTATACAGATGCAATTTAAATATTTTGTTATTCATGCAACTACATAATTCAGTAACTATTCCGCTCAGTTGCTGTTAATTTTGTACCTAACAAGATTCTTAAGAGAATCTAAAATTGCTGATTTACTACCTAAAAAGTTGGTATTCTATCAGGTGTAAACGCTTAAGGCTCAATAAAACATGGAAGTTAGTGCGCGTAATTTCCTCAAAACAACAGTTAAAAAAGTTGTAACAGGTACAGTCAACACAGAGGTAACTTTAGAACTTGCACCTGGCGTAGAGATAGTTTCTATTATCACCAAGTCTTCAGCAGACAAGTTACAACTTGTCGAGGGTAAGCAAGCCTACGCTCTGATCAAATCCTCAGATGTCATAGTAGCTATTGATTAAACTCATCATTGAAAGCGAACAGGGAACAGCTATAAAAATAGGGAGAAATTCGCTTCTCCCTACTAGTTAGCAACAACCAGTGTAATTTTTTAAAATACATATTTTTTTATTTTAGCAATCATTTTTTATGATAAAATAACGCGATGTGATTAGAAATATTTAGAGTATTCGCACATAAATATCGCGTGCTAATTCTTTATCTATTTCCAGCAGAATGCTACCTACTTTGATGAGTAATGAAGGAAATTCCTGTTCTATAGTAATAGAACTACCAGTTGTTAAGCCTAGTGAGCGAAGTTTTTGCAGAACCGCTTGATCTTGGACTTTGCAGAAAGTAACAATACCTTTTTCTCCCAATTTGAGCAATTCTAATGAACAACCAGCTACACTAAATGGGGTAAACATTAGTATTCACCTAGAAACAATTCAAAATTCAAACTTGCATAAAGTGTGATGCTTTTCCAAGAAAATCCTGACACACACAGATGCTTCGTGAGATTTTAAGAGTACTGAAATATCTAACTATGTGTTTGTATCATTCACGATTAAACTGAAATAGTATTATTCCTATGTTTTAAATAGAAGGAATCAGGATGAAGCACGTATTTCATCCTGATTTAAGATGAGATGATTAAAAAAGCTGTGAATATTAGTAACTACAGCAATTGATTAAACGAGATACGGTTCTTGGTGAGTCTTGATTGTGCAGTTAGAACGAGGATAAGTAACGCACAATAAAGCAAACCCTTTGCTCATTTGTTCGTCATCTAAGAAGATTTGATCAGATTGGTCAACTTCACCTTCAACAACTTTACCTACACAGCTAGAGCAAGAACCTGAATGGCAAGAAAAAGGTAATTCAATACCGTTTTCTTCTGCACCATCTAAAATGGTAGTCTCTTCGTCTACCTCAATTGTGGTGTCGAGGTTATCTTTTTTGTTGATCAATCTAACTTGATATGTTGCCATTTTCCGGTTCTCCTCAAGATTTATCGGATGGAATTAATTTCTCGAAGTTAATAAATCTCCCTTGACTCTTCGAGAAGTGGGGCGGAGAAAGACACTGCTTTTGTTGCGAAATAAATACAAGCAAGCGTCTGTGTTGTCTAAGGGAAACTTTTTAGCTGCAAGGTACGCCTTCGGGAGAACAATCACCAGCTTTGAAGGATTTACCACAACCGCAGGTACTAGTTGCTTTGGGGTTAGTGAACTTAAAGCCACTTTCTACAACCCCTTCCACAAAATCGATGACAAGTCCTTCTAATAAAGGCGCGCTTTTGGCATCTACATAAACCAAGACTTTACCTTGTTCGATGACGATATCATCTGGTTGTGGTTTGCTGGTGATATCCATGCCATATTCATAGCCACTGCAACCACCGTCTTTGACAGAGATGCGGACACCTTTAGTAATTGTTTCATCGCTGTCGCCAGCTGAACCACGTAAAAATGCCCGCAGACGAAATTCTGCTTTTTCTGTTAAAGTAACGGTCATTGAAACTCCTGATTTGTAGCGATTAGTTTTTGTGATTCTTGATGTGGGCTGTTTGTAGTGATGTTAAAAGCGGTTGTAGCGATCGCCTTACTACCTAATTCAGCCATTAACTATGTGTGCAATTGCTACTAGTTTCCATCGAATTGGATTGTGCATATCGCCAAGGCGCGCTATTACCGCATACTGGACAAGAGCGATCGCGTTGAGAACGCCGCTTGGCAAATTCCATCCGATTCATGTCAATTGTGAGTAATTGTGACAACAAAGGTTGACTAAACCCAGTAATCAGCTTGATGGCTTCTAGTGCTGTCAGACAAGCCAGTGTTCCAGACACTGCACCCAGCACAGAAAAACCACGGCGATCCCACTCAGGCTTCTCTGGAAAGAAGCAAGAAAGACAAGGAGTCACACCAGGAATAATTGTGGTTAAATAAGCCTCCATCCCGTTCATCGCTGCTTCCACCATTGGCTTCCGCCAGCGTACACAAGCTGCGTTCAACAAATCACGTTCTGTAAAATTGTGAGCGCAATCAAGAGCCATATCAGCAGACTGCACTAAAGAGTCTACATTTTCCGGTGTGATATAGTCATGAACTGCTTCGATCTGGATATCAGGATTGATCGCCTGTAAGGTTTCTTTCGCTTTGAAAACCCTCGGTTTACCTACCCAATCATCCGTCATCAAAATCTGACGATTCATATCGTCCATCCGCAGATCACCGCCCCGGACTAGGATTAACCGCCCAACGCCCGCTACTGCTAGGTAAAGCGCAGCCGTACCGCCTAATCCCCCCACACCAGTCACTAAAACTGTCGCTGACTTCAGACGCTTCTGAGCTACCTCGCCAAAATTTGGGAGCATCATTTGGCGACTATAACGTTCTAACTCGGTAGGCGTTAGGTTGATCACTTTATACCTCCTAATCAGACGTGAGTTCTGTCAGCGTAATTACATTTTTTGGCTTGTCTTTAAACACCTTGAACAGTTTTTGTTCTTGGGGTGAAGATTCCAAAAAAGTCTGATAAGCCTGTTGTAGTGCTAATGAATATTGATTTAATTTTTCTTCGTTGCTCAATTCCGAATTACTGTCAATTTCACTGATGAATTGGGAGAATTTTTTCAGAATATGTAAGCGATTGACATTAACAAGTTTGGGGTCATATTCCAATGCAAAGAATTTAAAATATTCTTCTGCATCGGTAAGTTTTTTGAATTCTTCAATAGTGTTAGTCATTTAGCGTTCTCCAATTGCTTGAGATATTGTTTCAGTTCATCAAGCTGACGATATATTTCATAAGTTGCGGCGGCAACATCCATTAATTGTGTGTAATTTGTGGGTAAGCCTTCTGCTAAGTCGTGCAAATCCATTTTCATTTGTCCGGCTTTGCTGTTGAGGCGTTTGATTTTAGTTTGTAGTTCCTCAATGCTTGTTTCTTCTATTTGCATTGTTGGATTCTCTTTTGAGTTAGAGGGTATTGTGCAACCTTACGCAATGTGCAACTTATTCTTCAAACCCCTCTCCATAGCTTGCTTCCCGCAGGGTACCTCTCCCCTAAAAGGAGAGAGGCTTTTATTATTGCTCCCATTCCCTAGTAGGGAAGGGGTTGGGGGTTAGGTCTGATATCGTCTTGCACACAGCGTTACTTTGGATTTGTTTAATAACTCCCTACTCCCTACTTTTAGATTTTGCTGACTTCGCGGAAGCGGGTAGCTAAATCTAGTCCTTTAGCGACGAATTTTTCGCCTTCTTCTGCTAGTTGTTCTAGGGATTCAAAACCAAAGCGGTGAGCGTCGCGGAGGGTTTTGACTGTGAGTAATAGACGACCAGAAAAGACTAATGCCCAACCAAAGCCTTCATGACTTAAATCAATTACTACTTGGGAAATGAGACCTGTTTCCTGTTCAATTCGGGCAGCTATAGCGCGGAAGAATGACATAATCCGAGCTTGGGTGACGGCATCTACTTCACCTTCAATGGAAATTTCTCGTTTCTTTTTTTTGGGAACAATGAAGGGTTTTAGTAGTAGTTCATCTGACCAACTACGGTAAATTCCGTAAGTGTCTTGTCCGCGAATTTGTAATACTAATGTTTTCAGGAAGGGAGAAGTGGCAACTACATCTTTTGCGGTATCGTTGACACTATTTTCTGCGCTCATACTGTTGCTTCATCCTCTAATTCATCTGCAAAGGTTGTGGTTTTTGGTTGCAATGCTTTCCGTAACCAAGGGGGGGGATTACCTTTTAAGGTTTGGACTAATTTAGTCAGGATTTCTTTAATTTCTTCTTGTTCGGAACGTGCCTTTACTGGGGTGACACCTTTTTTAATTAATTTAGCGGCAGCAGTCCCACCAATTGCTGTGACATAAACAATGGCACAATCAACTAATGCGTCTAGTTTTGGTGTGATTTTATCATCATTACCATCTTGTTGTAAGTCACCTTCAAAGTTCAATGTTTCTAAAAATTGATATCCTTCTGCATTAATTTCGTAGACATCAATTTCTCTCGCCCAACCAAAGTGAGCATTAATATGAACGTGGTCAGTAGTTGTAAAGGCAATTTTCACTTTTATTCTCCTGCTTTTGGGGATTGGGGATTGGGTACTGGGCATTGGGGATTGGGTACTGGGTATTGGGGATTGGGAGATACTGTTGGGAAAATTTTTCCTAGTCCCCAGTCTCTAATCCCCAGTCTCCAGTCCCTAGTCCCCAGTCTCTAATCCCCACAGATGTTTCACTCGTTCTTCTTCTGCTTCTAGAAATAGGTTGCCGATGCCAAATAAGACTTCCATTGAGCCGCGATATCCTACTTTGGTGAAGAGACCATTGCCTAAACGGTCATAAATAGGTATACCGAGACGATAAAGAGGAATGGAAAGCCGTTTGGCGATCGCAGCTACGTTAGAATTACCAATCAGCAGGTCAGATCCAACTGCCAATTCTTCAAAGTCTTCTAAATCACCGATGGTAACGCTTTTGATGGGGAGTTTTTCTAGCAGGGGTGAGCGTGTTGTGGTGACAGCTGCATGAATTTGTGTCCCCATCGATTGCAGAAAGCGCACTGTTGACCACAGTAAGTCCGGTTCTAATGCTAAGGATACTCGCTTCGCACCAAAGTAAAAGTGCGTGTCTAACATTGCATCTTGCAATTGACGGCGTTGACGGCGATATTTTTCGGGTACGGGGTGGCTACTAAGAATGGCTAATGCTTGCAAAAACTCGTCTACTGGTTCTAGTCCAGTGAGTTCGCTAAACACTTCGTAGGGAATGCCAAACCGTTGTTCGAGAATTTTGGCTGCACCCCGCATACTTTCACCCAAGGCGATAGTAAAGGCGGAACAACCTACATCTTTCAGTTGAGACACACTCGTACCACTAGTTGTTATCGCACTGTAACCATCTTCTAGGTGTCCATCCAATGATGCACCGATGTCAGGTACAAAGATAGGGATTAATCCAAAGGAGGTGACGATTTCTTTAATTTCTTGCAAATCCCCTGGAGTGAAGGCAGAACCAGCCAGAATTGTGACTTGTTCGCTTCTGATTCCACCTGCTTGGGGAATTTGTTTAACTATACTCTCCACAGCCGCTGCAAAACCATCTTGCAACGCGCCTTTAAAATCGGGTGTCGGTGCAAAGACTACGGGAATGTGAGCAAGTTCTGGATGGCGATCGCGAATATCCTTAAGGAATCGCTCAATATCATCGCCTCTGGTTTCTGTGAGTCCAGTGCTACACAAACCAATGATTTCGGGATTGGATTTCTCAACTAAGGTAAGAATCGCCTGTTCTACGTTCTCTTCCCCACCGAGAATAGTTGTTACTTCCGTCATCGCTGTAGTAGCGAGGGGAATTGCTTCCCGAAAGTGACGAACTAACACCACCTTGGCGAAGGCTGTACAACCTTGTGAACCGTGGAACAGAGGAATCATCCCCTTCAATCCCAAAAAAGCCAGCGACGCACCCAAAGCTTGACTTTGCTTGAGAGGATTAACTGCAACTGATTTTTCGGGAACAGTAACAACTGCCATTTAGATTAACTCCTGGGTAGAAAATGGGAAAGCAGGGGGAGCAGGGGAGGCAGGGGGAGCAGGGGAGGCAGGGGGAGGAAAATTCCATGCCCCATACCCTACACCCTATGCCCAGTCCCTAATCCCCAATCCCCAGTCCCTCAAAAACACGATTTTGATTTTTGGTATATTCGTTAGCCCATGTCCCCATATCTTCTTCCCAAGGTGCAGGCTTACGGACTTGTTCCCAAATTGGGCTGTAGAGGGCTTCGTAGAGTTCCCGCGCCATCTCTAACATACCTACATAGCCAGCGTAGGGATGATGACGTTCTTGGTTGATATCGAGAAAAGGAATCCGGGCTTTGAGGGCGGTGTATTGGTTACGACCACCAGCAATTAACATATCTGCTTGCGTATCTTTTACCAGTTGTAGGAGTTCTTTGGCGTTGCCTTTTTCTAGCATGATGCCATCAGTACCTAGCAACTTCTTGATTTTAGATTTATCTTCTTCCGTACTCTTTCTGGTACTGGTAGCAACTACTTCTATACCTAAGTCCTTCGCTGCCGAGATAATCGACCAACTCTTGACACCACCTGTATATAATACAACTCGCTTACCTCTGAGGCGATCGCGGTAAGGAGCAAGTGCCAAATCAAGAGCGGCCATCTCTGACGCAATCAGCTGTTCAGTACGTGCTTGTAAATCAGGATCGCCCAATTTGGCGGCAATATTCCGCAGACATCGATTCATATCATCGATGCCATAAAAAGACTCTTCAATGTAGGGGATGCCGTATTGTTCCTCCATCTTTTTCGCCATATTGAGCAACGCCCGCGAACAAATCATTACGTTCAGCTTGGCGCGGTGGGCATAGCGGATTTCTGCAAATCGAGCATCGCCTGTAATTTTCGACAGGACGCGAATACCCAATTTTTCCAGTAACGGCAGGACTCCCCACATTTCCCCGGCAATGTTATATTCGCCGATTAAGTTTATATCATAGGGGGTGGTAAACTCCGGTTCTGCTGTTCCGACAACATAATCCAATAAAGCTTCGCCGCCGAAACGGTTGCCTAAGTTCTTACTACCAATAAAACCAGGCGCAAATACGGGAATCACAGGAGTACCAATCTTTTCCGCTGCAGTTTTGCAAACAGCATTGATATCGTCACCAATCAAGGCTGTCACACAAGTAGCGTAGACAAATACCGCAGTGGGTTTGTAACGTTTATGAATTTCTAGAATTGCCTTATATAGCTTCTTCTCACCACCGAAGATCACATCATTTTCTGACATATCGGTAGTGAAGCCCATTTTATATAATTGTGGGCCGGAAGAGAGACTACCACGACTACCCCAAGAATTACCAGCGCAGGCGATCGGCCCGTGAACCAAATGAGCCGCATCCACAATAGGTACAAGCGCAATCATCGCCCCATCAAAAGCACAACCCCCTTGAGCAGCACCCGGTTGTGCTTGTTGAGTACAAGACTTATTCTTCTTTGCACCATGTTTCTCTTGATTATGCTCACATCCAGGCTGATTGAGCAGCTCATTAATTTTTCCTTGGGTGTTCATTCTCTCTTCTCGCACGCGATCGACATTTAAATCTTCAGTTATCAGTCATCAGTAATCAGTTATCAACCTAATTACTGATGACCATTCATCATAAACATCTTGCAAAAATCTTCTCTTACCCCGCAAAATACACCTTCGCGTACCTTTGCGTTAACCTTTGCGACCCTAACCCTGCGGGTTCCGCCCTTGGAGGTATGCGTTTAAAAACTTATTCATGGCCGCATTTTCATATAGACCTTTGCAAGAAAGATTAGCAAATGTACTTAGTCACATCCTCTCCACATTCATCAGCCAGATAAGACAAAGCACGGAAACGCAATCCTACAAACTCGTCATACAGAGGATTAAGCTTACACAAAGCTGGAATATGAATAGTCCGCCCAAATAAATTAATATTTCGCTCAAAAGGACAACAGCAAGGAATTAGCTGACAAACGACATGAGCGAAACGAGCATTTTTAACCGGAAAATTATCAACCCAACGACGCAAAGGACGGAGAACATCAAACGCGCCTGGTTGTTTATAGTTGGGTGGATGAAAATTAGGATGATGATGGTGAGTGTGAGTTGATGACATACTAAGGAATTTGAGGTGAATAGAGTTAAGTTAACCTGAGTTCGGGATAAGAAATCCTCGAAACCCTTGAGTTCTCGTTGTTCGGTCTGAAGCTATGTTTTCATCTATTCTCAATAAAGCATGTTGTTGAGATTAATCTCATTTGTGAAACTTAGTGACAAAATGATTCCACTTTAATCGCTTCTTTTATCACTTAGATTTTTGCTCAATCCTTACAGAATAAGCTTTTGAGCTTCTGGCTTAACCCGAACTCAGGTTAAGTTAGATATTGGTTACTGGGGATGGGGTTTTTAGTCCCCAGTCCCCAGTCTCTAAGCTCTACCTTTTAATAGAACGCCAAAAGCAAGTTCTAGCGAATCAAGTCGAAGGAGATATCGGTCTTACCAGTGATATTGGTGTTGCGATCCATTTCATCCAGAAGGGTGTTAACAACCCAGTTGAGGATATTTAGACCGCCTTGGTAGCCGAGGGTAGCATAGCGGTGTAAGTGGTGGCGATCGAACAGAGGATAACCAATCCGAACCATTGGGATCTTAGTATCGCGCCACAGGTACTTACCGTAAGAGTTACCGATGAAGAAGTCTACAGGCTCGGTGAACAACAAGGAACGGAAGTGCCACAAGTCTTTTTGAATCCAAACTTTAGCTTCTTTACCGAAGGGGCTAGCGGCGAGGATAGCTTCCATTTCTTTCTTGAAGGTATCATCACCGTTGTTGCAGAGGATGTGTACTGGTTCAGCACCCATCTCTAACAAGAAGCTGGTAATGGAGATAATCAAATCGGGGTCGCCGTAGATAGCGAACTTCTTACCATGAATCCAAGCGTAGGAGTCAGTGATAGCATCAACTAAACGACCGCGTTCAATTTCCAATTCTTCAGGAATAGCTTTACCGGTCAATTCAGAAACAGCAGTCAAGAACTCGTCAGTACCTTTAACACCGAAGGGGCGCAGAACTTTTGTTTCTTGCTTCCATTGGGTGGAGATATACTCACGGGTCTTAGGTGTGGTATAAGCTTGGAGAGCAACTGTAGCTTTAGCATTGATAGAATCAGCCGCATCTTCCAATTTTGTACCACCTGGGTACATTTCGTACTCACCAGTGTTGGGTGAATCAAAGTAATCGCTGCTATCAGACAGGATGGTGTAGTCAACACCCATTACACCCATCATCCGCTTCAATTCACGGTTGTTACCAACATAGGTATCAAAACCAGGAATGAAGTTGATTTTGCCGTTGCTGGTAGCTTTTTTCTTACCTTCTGTCAGGTTAGACAGAATACCCTTCATCATGTTGTCGTAGCCAGTGGTGTGAGAACCAACGAAGCTAGGTGTGTGAGCGAAGGGAACAGGGAAGTCTTGAGGAATAGAACCAGCGTTCTTAGAGTTGGTGATGAACGCACCTAAGTCGTCACCAATTACCTCAGCCATACAGGTGGTGCAAACAGCAATCATCTTAGGCTTGTAAAGTTGGTAAGCAACTTGCATACCTTCAATCATGTTGTTCAAGCCACCGAATACTGCTGCGTCTTCTGTCATAGAAGAAGAAACTGCGGAACAAGGCTCTTTGTAGTGACGGCTGAGGTGTGTACGGAAGTAAGCAACGCAACCTTGAGAACCTTGAACGAAAGGTAGAGTACCTTCAAAACCCAAAGCAGCGAACATCGCGCCTACGGGTTGACAACCTTTAGCGGGGTTAACGGTTAAAGCTTCACGAGCGAAGTTCTTTTCCCGGTAGTCCCAAGATTTTGTCCATTCAGAAACTCTTTCAACTTCTTCAGGAGAGTGTGCGCCTTCAAAGTTCTTTCTCTTGTTTTCAAACAGTTCGGTGTATTCTGGCTGTTTGAATAGATCAACGTGGTCTACAATTCTGTCTGGATTCTGTGGCATTTCTGTATCTCTCTACGCTTGCTGGTTGGTTTAGTAAGTGATGTGTGGCAATAGCCTGGGGGAATCACTCCCCTGAAGGGAGTAGCGAGTGATGAATCATGAATAATGAATGACACTTCATCCAGCATTCAGCATTCACCATTCCTCCCTCGTTTCCTGGGGCGCAGACACCCCAGGCTATCCGTCTATTCCCCTGGAACTAGGCAGCAGCCTTAGCTTTTGTAGCGGTTTTCTTCCAAGGTGCGCCAATCAAGTCCCAAGTGGGGCTATTGAGGGCGAGATCCATATCACGAGCGAAGATAGCAAATCCGTCATAACCGTGATAAGGGCCGGAGTAATCCCAAGAGTGCATTTGACGGAAGGGAAGACCCATCTTTTGGAAGACGTACTTCTCTTTAATACCAGAAGCGATTAAATCAGGCTTCTTAGCTTTAACGAACTCTTCAAATTCGTATGCGGTAACGTCATCGTAAATGATGGTGGCGTTATCGATGTAGTGGGTGGTACGTTTGTAGTCGTCGTTGTGAGCGAACTCGTAACCTGTACCAACAACTTTGATACCCAAGTCTTCAAACGCGGGAACAACGTGACGAGGACGTAGACCACCTACGTACAACATTACGGTGTTACCTTCGAGGCGAGGACGGTACTTCTCAACCACGGCGTTCATGATTGGAGTGTACTTAGCAATTACCTTCTCGGCGTTTTCTTGAATCTTGGAATCAAATTTAGCTGCGATTTCACGTAAAGAAGCAGCAATCTTGGTGGGGCCGAAGAAGTTGAACTCCATCCAAGGCATACCGTAAGCTTCTTCCAAACTACGGCAGATGTAGTTCATAGAACGGTAGCAGTGGATCAGAACTAACTTAGCAGCTGGCCCTTGGATCAACTCGTTGAGAGTACCATCACCAGACCACTGAGCTACTACACGTAAGCCCATTTCTTCCAACAGCATCCGGCTGGCCCAAGCATCACCACCGATGTTGTAGTCACCGATTAATGCTACGTCGTATGGGCTTGGCTCGAAGTCAATTTTGTTTTCTTTCTTAGCTTTGTCGAATTGTGGGAAGATCCAGTCACGGATAGCATCGTTAGCGATGTGGTGGCCTAAAGATTGGGATACACCACGGAAACCTTCGCAACGTAAGGGTACAACTGGTTTACCAATTTGCTTAGAAGTTTTCTTAGCAACAGCTTCGATGTCATCCCCAATTAGACCGATGGGACATTCAGATTGAATGGAGACACCACGGTTGAGGGGGAATAGAACATCAAGTTCTTCAATGAGTTTAGTGAGTTTTTTGTCACCACCGAATACGATGTCGCGTTCTTGGAAGTCGGAGGTGAAGTGCATAGTACCAAAAGAGTTGATACCAGTTACACCAACGTAGTAGTTACGACGACCAGACCAAGACCAGTAACCGCAACCTACAGGCCCGTGGCTGATGTGGATCATGTCCTTAATAGGCCCCCAAACCACACCCTTGGAACCTGCATAAGCACAACCACGAGCGGTCATGACACCAGGAACGGATTTGATGTTAGACTTAACGCCGCAGTCAGATTTGTTTTCTTCGTGGACGTTGAGGTGTTTTTCGCGTTTTTTGCGAGATTTTTCGGGATAAGCTTTGAGAACTTCTTGAATAAGTTCCTTATTTTCTTCTACAAGATTCTTGTTTTCTGGAGGTGTCATAGTCTGCCTCAGTGATTCTTACGAATGGGGAAATAGAACGGATATGGAGAGAAGGGAGAGGGATAAGTGGGGAAGGGAGAGTGGGAAGGGGAATTACTTCCGCATCTTCCTTTCTCCGTGTCTCCTAATTACGGCATGACCTATTTGGTAGCTTCTGCGGGCTTACCGATGATGTCAGCGTGCTTGGTATCGTCGTCGAGGATACCGTATTCGATCAACAGTGCTTCTAGTTCATCCATTTCAATTGGTGTAGGAATGGTGAGTTTGTCGTTGTTGATGATCTTCTTAGCTAACGCACGGTATTCTTGACCTTGGTTGCTGTCTGGTGCGTACTCGTTAACGGTCATACGACGCAATTCAGCGTGTTGAACGATGTTGTCACGAGGTACGAAGTGAATCATTTGGGTGTTCAAACGTTCAGCCAAGTTTTCGATCAATTCGGCTTCACGGTCAGTTTTACGGCTGTTACAGATCAAACCACCCAAGCGTACACCGCCGGAGTGAGCATATTTCAAAATACCGCGAGCGATGTTGTTTGCAGCGTACATCGCCATCATTTCACCAGAGGTAACGATGTAGATTTCTTGTGCTTTACCTTCACGGATAGGCATAGCGAAACCACCGCACACAACGTCACCCAATACGTCGTAGGAAACGAAGTCTAGGTCTTGGTAAGCACCGTTTTCTTCCAAGAAGTTAATAGCGGTGATGATACCACGACCAGCGCAACCTACACCGGGTTCTGGACCACCAGATTCTACGCACTTAACGCCACGGAAACCGGTGAGCATTACTTCTTCGAGTTCGAGGTCTTCTACTGCACCACGTTCAGCAGCTAAGTGTAATACGGTGGTTTGTGCTTTGGCGTGGAGCATCAAACGGGTAGAGTCAGCTTTAGGGTCGCAACCTACGATCATGATGCGTTGACCCATTTCTGCCATAGCTGCAAGGGTGTTTTGGGAGGTGGTAGACTTACCGATACCGCCTTTACCGTAGAAAGCTATCTGTCTAATGTTTTCGTCAGTCATTGTTCTTTCCTGCTAGTGGTTGGTTAGTTGGTGGTCTTTTTACGTTGGATCTCACGCCTGTTGAGCTATGGCTGTGAGGTTTGGTAGAACGTCGCCGAAGGGGGGCGATCGCTCTACGGAAAACAAGCTAGAATTTGTACTCATGATCAGTTGGTTATGTAGTTGTGAAAGTTCTTTTGAGCGTTAGCTAGACAGCTTCTACTACTAAGCTGGGGTTGATGCGATCGCGTAATCTCGATTCAATCGCTATCTTTAAAGTGGCTGTAGAGCTTGAACAAGAGCCACACGCGCCTTGCAGCACTACTTTGACAATATCGCCATCTACGTCGTAGAGTTCTACATCTCCACCGTCGGCTATCAAGACGGGTCTAACTTCTTCATCTAATACTTTTTGGATGAGGGCAATCTTTTGGACGTTGGTTAACGGACGTTTTTGCCCAGATAATGACATTTTTTCCGCAAGGTTTACGCCATTTGTGTTGAGATTCGTTACGGCGTTCTTTTCCTCTACATCTTTAATGATATCATCAATCTTAGCTAAACAAGAACCGCATCCACCACCAGCTTTAATGTAATTTGTTACTTGTTCAGCACTGGTAAGGTTATTCTCTACAACCACGCGACGAACTTTGTTTTCGCTGATACCAAAGCAAGTGCAAACTAATGCCCCTTCATCATCGTCATCATGGGCAACACGAGGAATACCACGATAGTTATAGATAGCAGCTTCCAGAGCTTCTTGTCCCATCACAGAGCAGTGCATTTTGGCTTCTGGCAAGCCACCGAGGTAATTAGCGATGTCTTTATTTGTTACTTTCAGAGCTTCATCTAAGGTCAGACCCTTAATCATTTCAGTCAACGCGCTAGAAGAAGCGATCGCACTCGTACAACCAAAAGTTTGGAAACGAGAATCAACAATCTTATCAGATTCGACTTCAACCTTGATGTGCAATCTCAGCGCATCACCGCAAGCAATACTCCCTACTTCACCTGTGGCAACCTTCACGCCAGGTTCGCCGTTATCTTCGATGACTCCCTGATTCTTGGGATCATAAAACAGTTCTAATACTTTATCTGTGTAGTCCCACATGGCTTATTTTGGATTTTGAATTTTGGATTTTGGATAGGTGGGATTGGTGATTGGTAATTGGGTACTGGGAAACTCTTGCCTAGTCCCCAGTCCCTAGTCCCCAGTCCCTAATTAACGATGAGCCAATGTTTGTTCTTGTGCTTGCAGCCAACCCGCTTCGTCATTTTTGAAGGGTGAGAGGGCGCGGAGGCGTTCGACAATTTCGGGCATGACTTCGATGACGCGATCGATTTGTGCTTCCGTAGTGTAGCGGCAAAGACTGAAGCGAATCGAGCCGTGGAGGGTAGTGTATGGTAAACCCATTGCCCGGAGGACGTGGGACGGTTCGAGTGACCCAGAGGTACAAGCCGAACCAGATGAGGCACAGATGCCATATTTATTGAGTAAGAGCAGGATTGCTTCACCTTCTATATATTTAAAACCGATGTTACTGGTGTTAGGCAATCTCTGCGTAACATCACCATTAACTTCACAGTCAGGAATTTTAGCAAGTAATGTTTGTTCCAGGCGATCGCGCAGCCTCGTTTCTTTCTTAATCGCTGTTTCTATGTGCCGTAATTCCAATTCTGCGGCTTTCCCTAAGCCGACAATTCCCGGTACGTTCTCTGTACCTGCACGCCGACCCCGTTCTTGATGTCCACCAATTAACAAGGGACGGAATCTCACACCACGCCGCACATATAATGCACCAATTCCTTTGGGTGCGTGGATTTTGTGACCAGACATAGTTAACATATCTATGGTGCTGGTCTTCATATTCAGAGGTATCTTACCTACTGCTTGTACCGCATCTACATGGAAAATTGCACCCTTTTCCTTCACCCGCATCCCAATCTGCTCAATCGGGAAAACAGTCCCGGTTTCGTTGTTGGCATACATAATCGTTACCAGGGCAGTGTTACCTGTCAACGAGGCTTCTAGTTCATCTAGATCCAATTGCCCCTGACGATTCACAGACAGATATGTAACACTGTAACCTTGAGTTTCTAATTGTTTGCAGACATTGAGAACTGCGGGGTGTTCAACTTGGGTAGTAATGATGTGGCGTTTTTCTGGTTGAGCTAACAAGGCGGCGCGAATGGCGGCGTTATCACCTTCAGTTCCACAACTGGTAAACACAATTTCTGATTCATCAGCACCCAATAGGGTTGCAACTTGTTCTCTGGCTTGTCTCACTGCCTTCCCAAGTTGCCCGCCAAAGGTGTGCATACTAGAAGGATTACCATAATATTCGGTCAGGTAGGGCATGATAGCCTCTACGACTTCTGGATCTACCTTAGTGGTAGCATTATTATCCAAATAAATAACACTCATCTTTATACCCCTAAGATTTCACCCTGATGCTTTTGTAATTGTTCGGAATATTTCTGTGAATAGCAATTAAACCAACGTTCCCAATAGTCTTGTTTTTTTGTCAATTTCGCTATAACTCGGTTATATTTAGCAAACCAACCTTCCCAATAATCGCTAGGTACTTTAACGCAACCATCGCAAGTGGGGCAACCAGCTTTACATTGTGGGACGGAGTGGATAGTACCAACGCAGTTTGTACATAATTCGGGGTCAATCCACCGCTTACCGTCTTCACCAACCTTGATTGCATTGGTAGGACATACAGACAGACAAAGCTTGCAGGAAATACATTGGCCAGTAATTGTGTAAGCCATGACTATTCTCCTTTTTGGGGATTGGGGATTGGGTACTGGGGATTGGGTACTGGGGATTGGGTACTGGGAAAACTCTTACCCAGTCCCTAGTCCCTAGTCCCTAGTCTCTAGTCCCTTCCTTGACGTATTGTTCGTGAAACTCTAAAGCAACTTTCTCAATCACGTCGTAAGCTTCTACAGTCTGTATGCCAGCTTGGAGCAGTTTTTCTTTGGGGGATTCGCCAATTTTGGCAACTAAAACTGCTTTGCAATCTGCAATTGTTTTCACAATATTGTCAAATGTGGCTGCTTCGCCGTATCCGCCTTGACAATAATGGTCTACCTTACGGTGACTGATGAACCGAACTTCAGTGCCATCTACTTCGTAAACTTGGAATTCCTTCGCATGACCGAAGTGTTGGTTAACTAATCCGCCGCCTTTGGTGGCGACTGCAACTAGGATTTTAGGACTGTTGGCAGCTTGTTGTTTGCCAACTAATACCTTATCTTTGGCTGCTTTTAATTCTTCTCTAAATTTCTCAATACCTGCGTGAACTTCTTGGCGTTGCTGGAAGTCATATTCTGGAGACATTTCCAGGAATTTATCTTTGGTAAATTCTTGGCTGCGGTCTTCTCCTAATAAGCCTACAGCATCAGCGCGGCACTGGCGGCAATGGCGCATCATTTTCATGTTGCCAGCACATTGGTCTTGAACTGACTTGAGTTCTTTTTGTGAGGGGCCACGTTGACCGGTTAAGCCGAAGTATGTACCGTGTTCTGGTGCAGAAATTAGAGGCATGATGTTGTGCAGAAATGCACCGTTTTCCCGAATGACTTTGTTGACTTCCACTAGGTGTTGGTCGTTAATGCCGGGAATCATTACCGAGTTGACTTTGCACAGAATGTCGGCTTCTTTGAGGGCTTGTAAACCTTCTAGTTGCTTTTCTAGGAGAATTTTCGCGCCTTCTACACCTCTGTAACGTTTCCGTTTGTAGTGAACCCACGAATAAATCTGCGCGCCGATTTCTGGGTCAATGGTGTTGAGAGTAATTGTAACGTGATCTATATTCAGTTGTTTAATGCGATCAATATATTCCGGTAACATCAAACCATTGGTTGAAAGACATAGCTTAATATCTGGAGCTTTGTCTGCAATCAACTCAAAGGTGCGGAATGTCTTTTCTGGGTTCGCAAGAGGGTCGCCAGGGCCAGCAATTCCCAAAACGGTCATTTGGGGAATTTTGCCTGCAATGACTAAAGCTTTGTGAGCGGCTTCTTCTGGGGTGAGTAGTTCACTGACTACTCCGGGACGACTTTCGTTAGCGCAGTCATATTTACGATTACAGTAGTTGCACTGAATGTTACAGGCAGGAGCTACTGCAACGTGCATCCGGGCGTAATGATGATGAGCTTCTTCGCTATAGCAAGGATGTTTAGCAATGCGTTCTTTGAGCTTTTCATCCATTTCCACGGTGGCACTGCTGTTGCTGTTGCATCCGCAACCACCTGATTTTGCTTGGGTAGGGGTCGATTCAGTAACGGAAGAGCCTGTAACTGGTGGTGTCATTGAATTTCGCAAAGGTCGGTGGACTAGCTGCCACTGTGGGAGATGAAGAATGAAGTCGTGGCTGTCACACTGCCCGCAACAGTTTTAGCTGTAGCGATCGCTAATACACTTATTTAAGGTGTTTCGCTCAGTATGGCAGGCTATAAAGTCCTGGGGTTTCGGCTGGTGTGTGTCAACTTTGAGTGGTTGGTAGAATGTGTGTACAGCCAAGACTTCTATTCGTAAAGGCATAGTGCTATCTCATCCCTCCACTCACTTTTCGCTTTTGTTTTGTGTAGAAGCGTTAAGTGATTGGCGATATAAGATTTATAGCAGTCGTCTTTGACAGTCACGACGCAACACTCTGGAATAGAATTTATTGGATTTATTAGGGTTATACTCAAAATCTCAAACTATGATTTTGAGAGAGTTACAAGAATTTAAAAAAATATTTTTGGGTAGGGGTTCTAGTATTTTCTAATTGGGGTACGAGTATTTATGGAAAGGGGTTCAGGATTTAGTTGTACTCATCTGTAACCCAATCCCAGCAAAGATTTGAATGCTGTTTGGGCTGATTTATGACTATACAATTTTGTACTCAAACCCTCCTGAATTCCTGCTGAAAGTCTTGATTTACAAGGGATTTAGGAGGGAAAAACTGGAGTAGATTACGTTGTACTACTCCAGATACGTGCGAAATTCAATTCTGTATCCAACATATCATTTTTTTTTAGGGAAAAATGTAATTTATATTTTTTTAATGATTAATTAAAAATGATATTCAATAGTGTTTGGAAGGCTGATATTTCAAGCTTTATAGGCATTTAAAAGAGAGGGAGTTAATGCAGATTATTTTCAATTATTTTAACTTTTTTTCTGATTTTGTTTTAGGTTTAAATACTCTGATAATCACAGGAGTAAAGCAAAGAGACGCTTCGCTTTGGGAGGGTTTAGGGGTATAAGAGTTTTAAACATTTACTTACCCATAAAGTCTAGGTTTTTCATCAAAAAATTAAGTCATGGCTGTAAGAGGTTGTTTGAAAAATCTAATTTATTACTTGCCTTAGCGACTGGAAGTCGCGACTATACAGACCCAACCCACCTGCGTAGGTTCAAAAACCTTGATTTTTCATTAGTCCGCGCAGGCGGTGAGACCAGTCCTGTAGGCGGGTCTCCCGCCGTAGGGAACTGGCGAACCCGAAGGGACTTTGTTTGTGTAGTAGCGAATTATATTCGCCCTATACTTTTAAAACATCCTCTTAGACCCTTACACCCCTACACCCTCATACCCCTACACCCTAAAACCAGAGTCTTATCAAATAATCGCTAAACTGGACTCATAAGGCACTGATTCATCAACACAGGGTAGCAGGAGGAATGCTATGAAAGCAGTCGTTATCCGGCGGTATGGAGCTACTGATGTTTTACAGTATGAAGAATTGGCGCAGCCATCCATCAAACCTGACCAATTATTGGTGAGGGTAAACGCTAGCAGTGTTAACCCCATTGACTGGAAAACCCGCAAAGGAATGCTGAGTTTTATGACTGGGAAAAATTTCCCGATGATTTTGGGGTTTGATGTTGCGGGTGAAGTAGTTGCAGTTGGTTCGCAAGTCACCCGGTTTCAAGTGGGAGATGCAATTTACGGTAGCACTAAGTTTCCGGGGGGAGCTTATGCAGAATTTGCGGCTATTCCCGAAAATTTAGCGGCACTAAAACCAACGAATTTAAGCTATGAAGAAGCGGCGACTGTACCCTTAGCCGCCATGACAGCATTGCAAGCTTTGCGGGATTTGGGTCATATTCTTCCTAGGCAGAAAGTTTTAATTAATGGTGCTGCGGGTGGGGTAGGTATGTTTGCAGTGCAAATTGCTAAAGCTTTGGATGCTGAGGTGACTGGTGTTTGCAGTACCAGGAATTTAGAGTTTGTGAAATCTTTAGGCGCAGACCGCGTGATTGATTACACGCAACAAGATTTTACCGCCGAGAAGATACTGTATGACATTATCTTTGATGCAGTAGCCAAGCGATCGCTTACTAATTGTAAACAAGTTCTCAAACCCAACGGCGTGTATATTACCACCTTACCCACGCCGGAAGTAGTAATTCAGGGTGTTTTATCGACACTTCTTCCTGGTCAAAAAGCAAAGTTGATTATGGAGAAACCCAACGCCCAAGACCTAGTTGACTTGAAAGAGTTGATTGAGTCGGGGAAAGTGAGGACTGTGATTGACCGCACCTATTTGTTACAGGAACTAGCGGCGGCTCATGCGTATAGTGAAAGTGAACGCGCTGTGGGAAAAATTGCGATTTCCTGCGCTGCGGTGTAGCTATAAACAACAAGAAACCCGACTGTTAACAAAAGTCGGGTTTCTGAGTGTTAATACACCTATTCATTTGCAACTACTTGCTGAACTTGTGCAATATCTAAGTCTAAAGCCTGTGCGATTTGTTCTACAGTTAAACCCAGTGCTAGCAGCTTAGGTACAGCTTCTAATTTTGCTTCTAAACGTCCTTTTTGCTCACCTTCTTGTTCACCTTCTTCTCTAGCTTCTTGATAAACTCGCGTTTGCTTTAACTCACTTAGCCCAAACATCGCTTCTATCTCCTTGCGGCTCATTCGCGGAAATTTATAAACCAAGATTGTCTCTATTAATTCTAGTAACTGTTTTTGTGGCAGTTGCAAATTTTGTGTTTGCTGGGTGCGGTTGATTAATTCCCTAGCGGTGGTAATGGCTGTGTCTTCATTTTCAATGACAAATTTGATCGTCGCAATACCTATGGGTAGTGATGCGGCTTCGCCTAGTTCATCTAAGTAGATTATACTGATGCGATCGCTCTTAAAAAACTCATCACAATCCTGTCGTTCACCAGTATCTATACTCCGGCTGGGGTAGATGACTACGCTTCGCCAAGTATGTTTAGGTTTATTTTGGCGTAGATATAAAAATATTTCTGAAACTAGGCGCAAGTAAATATCTGAGTCTGGTTGAAATTGGACTTCGACAAAATAAATCGGGTTGGTTTCATCTTGGGTGGGAAGAAATACACCGTCAATTCTGAAAGCTGTTTGTTTGATTTCAACGGAAGCAAATTGATAGATGCTGGCAGTTTCGGGAGGGTTGCCAATTAGCTCAAAGAAGATGCTGGGGAATTCTTGGAATAGGCGATAAAATATGCTGTCGGTTTTCACGCTGGATTTTATAGCGCAGTTGGGAACTCTAGCGATTTTATCATTACAGCGATCGCCTAGTTTTGATAGTGTGGTTTTCTAGTGAGCGTGCATCTGGGAAAACTGCATCTGTAGCTGTGTCTAATGACTAATCTGTAGAAATATTGTGCTGCAATGTTTATTAGTTGATATTTCTACAATTTTTCCATAATTCAGGCAAATTGATTAATTTAGTAGATATACTCGTAATCAAAATATAAACAGACATAAGTATTATGCTGGACTGGTTAGCCTTTTGGGGAGCAACTCAGGCTGTCGGGTTGATTGTTAAGCCTATACTGGAAGACTTGGTGAAGGAAGCAGGTAAAGATTGGGCTAAAGACTTTTTAAAAGGCGTACCTAGTAAGATTTTAAATAAACTGAAGAAAGAAGATATCGAAATTGCTGCTGCTAAGGCTTTAAAGGAATTTCTGGAATTGATGCAGCAAGATTTAAAAGATAGTGGACTTACTGACGATGAAATCAAAAGCTACAAACAGCCAATCAAGCATTATCTGAAAAATCAAGAAGTTAAACAAATTTTGGGAAGTGCTTTTAAAGATGAGGCTCAGACTGTAGATATCAATAAATTAGCAGAATTATGGGATAAAGTTAATCCTGACCATCCTTTACCAGATGATTTTAATTGGAAACGGCTTGGTAAGAAATATATACAAAAAGTTAAAGATATTATTCTGGAGTTTCCTGAACTGAGAGAAGTGATTGACTCTAAGAATATAGAGCAAATCAAGGAATATACAAAAGAAAGAGCCGGAATTATTCCTGAGTTTGATTTACAACGCTATCAAGAAGGAATTCGGGAACGCTACGGTAACTTAAAATTAGAAAGCTTAGATACGAGTGGTTACGCCTATAACGAACTAAAGTTATGGCAGATGTTTATTGCTCAGAATGTGCGGGAAGTGCATCAAGTTTTACCACAAGTGCATGAACTGCCTAAAGAACATTTACGGAGATTGCGAGAAAGTGATCAATTAGAGGCAGAAATTCAAGCGGAAGAATTAGAACAGCACAAGCGAGTTTATCCAGAACAGTCGATACGTCTAGTATTAGATGTTGTTAATGACAGGCAGAATTATAAATATATTGTGATTTTGGGTAATCCTGGTTCGGGTAAGTCTACATTGTTGCAGTTCCTAGCTTTGAATTGGGCAACTTCACCACTAGATAATGCTATCACTCAACCGATACCTTTGCTGATTGAGCTAAGCATTTATATACGGCGGCGGTACAATAATGAGTGTAATAATTTTATTGAGTTTTTCCATAAATGTAGCGGTGTAATTACTCATTTAAACCAACATCAATTGCATGAACAACTAAAAGCTGGTAACGCTGTTGTCATGTTTGATGGTTTAGATGAAATATTTGAACTTGGTCAGCAACATGACGTAATTACTGATATTCATCGCTTTACTAATGATTATCCTGATGTGCGAGTGATTGTAACTTCTCGCGTGATTGGTTATAAACCACAACGATTGCGTGATGCAGAGTTTAGCCATTTCATGCTGCAAGATTTGGACTCAGAACAAATTCAAGATTTTATTCGCCGTTGGCATGAATTAACTTTTAAAGATGAAGCGGATAGAGTCATCAAAAGAGAACGATTACAAAGAGCGATTGAGACATCAAAAGCTATTGCTGAGTTAGCTGGTAATCCTTTATTGCTGACGATGATGGCAATTCTGAATCGCAATCAGGAATTACCGAGAGATAGACCAGAACTTTATGATCAAGCTTCGCGGGTGCTTTTACATCGGTGGGATGTGGAACGCGCTTTAATAGAAGATCAGCGATTAGATCCTAAGACTATTGATTATAAAGATAAGCAAGCAATGCTGCGTCAGGTTGCCTATTTTATGCAAACCAGTGATAAAGGTTTGGTGGGTAATGTGATTAGTGCAGGTGATTTAAAAAAAATTGTGACGGACTATTTAAAAACTATAGAAGTAAGTCCAGCTAGGGAAGCAGCGCAGGTGATGATTAATCAACTGCGGACTCGCAATTTTATTTTATGTTCCTTGGGTGCGGATTACTATGCTTTTGTACATCGGACTTTTTTAGAATATTTCTGTGCTTGGGAGTTTGTTTGGCAATTTGAGAAGGAACGCGCTGTTACAATTGATGTTTTGAAAACAGAAGTCTTTGGTAAACACTGGCAAGATGAAACTTGGCATGAGGTTTTGCAGCTAATTGCTGGGATGATTGAGCCTAAGTTTACAGGTGAAATTCTTGAATATCTTATAAAAATTGCTGATTTTATCATCAGTGAATTTGGCGATGAAAAGGAATATATCAATATACTTTTTCTTGCTTCTGAGTGCCTTTCAAATGTAAGAAATCGATCTGTCATAGCATCAACTGATAATAAACTACATCAACATATAAAACGCTTAACTGAGTATGAAGCTCCATGTAACCCAGCGGATGTTGCTTATACATCTGAGGAATACTCTAACTCAATCTATGAAATCCGATCCAAGGCCTTTTTACTCATTACAACTACATGGAGAAACCACATAGAAACATTACCTTGGATAAAAACTATAGCCAGGTCTGGTTTTCATGGAGATGATGGGTATATACAAGCTAAGGCGGTGCGAGAATTAGCAAGAGCTTGGAAAAAAGACCCAGAAACTTTGCCAATTATTAAATCTCTTACTCAAACGAATGCTAATATCAATAGTTCTGCTGTCTATTCAGCCATAGAAGAATTAGCTCAAGGATGGAAAGATGACCCAGCAACTTTGCCAATTATTAAATATTTTGCTCGGTCTAGTAATGATAGTTTTTTACAAGCTAAGGCGGTGCAACAATTGGCAAGAAATTGGAAATATGATCCTGAAACATTGTCAATACTCCAATCTCTTGTTCAATTTAGCAAAAATGGGATGCTACTTAGTACAGTAGTGAAAGAACTAGCACAAGGATGGAAAAATGACCTGAATATATTATCTATTCTAAAACAATCTTTTCAGTTTGATAGTTTTGGTTATATCAGGCACGAAGTGATGGAGGAACTAATTCAGGGTTGGCAGTTGAGTCCTGAGATTTATGATTTTTTATATGAGTGTGCTACTGATGACACTTTTAACCCTATATTTTTGGATTTCTCCAGTGGCAAAAACACTGATGTTAGTTATACGCCTTCCCGACAAATAGCACTTGAAGCAATTATCAAACAATTTGCCCAACATCCCCAGACTTTACCACTGTTGCGTGACAGGGCAGAAAATGACCTAGATGAGAAAGTGCGGGAGTATGCTCAGAAACAGTTGAAGCGGTGGGAAGGGTGAATGTAAGCTGAGGTTATACCTAAGCAAATTAGAGAATTAAAAAGCTTATTGTTGCAAGCGGGGTTTAGTTATAAACCTGCAAAGGGTAGTCATAGTAAATGGATACATCCGTTATTGCCTCAGGCTATTATCATCGCTGGTAAAGATGGTAGCGATGCTAAACCTTATTTAGAAAAGCAAGTTAATGAAGCATTGGCAGAATTAAAGCAACTAGAAGCAGGGGAGGAGACAGAGGAATGAAATACACAATTATTATTCAGTGGTCAGAGGAAGACCAATGTTATGTGGTTTTATTACCTGAGTTTACTAATGTCATGCAGCCTTGCACGCATGGTGATAGTTATGAAGAAGCTTTGCAAAATGCTCAGGAAGTTTTAAAAATGTTGATTGAAACAGCTTTAGAAAATGGTGAATCTTTGCCTGAGCCGAGAACATTGGGAAATTCATTTCAAGTGGCGTGAATGTAATGTTTTTTATTTAGAGGTTGTTTTTAAATTATTTGACTGTGACTTTAGGTACTTATTGATCTGATTTTTCACGTTATGTGGAAAGGTTAACGCAAAACCTAACCCCCTAACCCCCTTCCCTACTAGGGAAGGGGGAAAAGTTAAAGCCTCTCTCCTTGTAGGCTACGGTGTACACACATCTTTGTTGCTCAGTGCAAAATGTGGTTTGATCCCCCTAAATCCCCCTTAAAAAGGGGGACTTTGATTCTTGTTCCCCCTTTTTTAAGGGGGGTTAGGGGGGATCAAAACGTTGTCGGGCTAGGTTATGAGACTTTTGTGTACACCGTAGCCTTGTAGGGGAGAGGTTTGGGGAGAGGTTTGGAGAGGGGTTTTCCAGATACTATGAAAATTCAGCACAAGAGATAGGAGTAAGATTAAATAAAATGAGGTGGGTTTATGACTACATCTGTTAATACCAGCAAGGTTTACGATGAAATTATCGATTTCATTGCTGCGGGAACTACTCCCGAAAGTGTTGTGAAGTTTCAGCTTTCAGATACAGCAAAGGAGCGTTTAGAATATCTGGTTTATCAACACAAAATGGGCGAACTGACACCAGAGGAAAAAAAGGAATTAGATCATTTCCTCACCTTAGAACATATTATGATACTGGCAAAAGCAAAAGCTCATCAATACCTCAAAGCGGAGTAAGTTTTTCTAGTGTCTAGTCCTTATGTTAGTGTCGAATTACGGCGTTTAGTTGCTCTTCGTGCTGATTATCTGTGCGAGTATTGCTTGATTCCTGAAGCGGATGTCTTAAGGAATCAAGTTGACCATATTATCAGCGTTAAACATGGTGGTGCAACGACAGCAGATAATCTCTGTTATGCCTGTATTTTCTGTAACCTACAATAAGGAACGGATTTAGGTTCAATTAATTGGCGGACTGGTGAACTGGTGCGATTTTTTAACCCTCGGCGAGATTTTTGGGGGGAACATTTTCGATTAGATGAGGCTGTGATTCAGCCAGTTACAGATATTGGCGAAGTTACCGCACGTATTTTAGATTTTAATGTTGATGAACGGGTGATTGAACGGCAAGCTTTGATGATATCTGGTCAATATCCATCGCTATCAGCACTCAAGCGGATAAATAAGTAGGGTGAATGTGTGAATTCACTCTCATCAATGGGCATTCTATACTTAGCAGATATGCTACTTAAACCATAGAATCACACTGGTAATTGTACGATGCCCTATCAAAATATTACAGCCTCCTTGTCGCCGGCAGATATTCAAGAAATTAAAGCAGCACTACAGACAATTCAGCGCAAGTTACCGTTTTTGATTACTCTCAGTCCTGAAGAACGGCGTAAGTTGGTAAAAATGGGTGATAAAAGTCTGGCTTTTGTAAATAATAGTGTTTCTGCTGCTAAGTCTAACCCGGAAATTTTACCAGCGAGTTTTGATGTTGATGAACTGGTGCGAGATTATCAATTAGCTACTACACTCACTGAGGTTTTAACCTCTATGCACCAACTGACTGAACAGGTGGACGATACGTTAATGGCTGTTAGTAGTGACGCGATGACTAGCAGTTTGACTGTTTATGATTATGTGAAGACGGCGGCGAAAAAGACTCCGGGTTTAAAAACTGTCGCTGAACAATTAGGGGAGCGTTTTAAGGCTATTAGAAGTAAATCTACTAAAGTTACGTCAGCTTCTTGATAAATTAATTCTCATCGACGAGTATTTTTGCTCCGTTCATCTATCTCAGATACTCATCGACGAGTATTTTTGCTCCGTTCATCTATCCCAGATACTCGTTGACGAGTATTTTTGCTCCGTTCATCTATCTCAGATACTCATCGACGAGTATTTTTGCTCCGTTCATCTATCTCAGATACTCGTTGACGAGTATTTTTGCTCCGTTCATCTATCTCAGATACTCATCGACGAGTATTTTTGCTCCGTTCATCTATCTCAGATACTCGTTGACGAGTATTTTTGCTCCGTTCATCTATCCCAGATACTCATCGACGAGTATTTTTGCTCCGTTCATCTATCTCAGATACTCGTTGACGAGTATTTTTGCTCCGTTTATCTATCCCAGATACTCATCGACGAGTATTTTTACTCCGTTCAGGATTTATTTTTGGTTCGCGCAGAGGCGCAAAGACGCAGAGAGGAATTAGAAGTTATGCTCGATAGGATACAGATATTTTCTGGTCTGTTCTGAAAAAGCTAAAACAAGCTGAAGGTTTTGGTTTTGGATGTACTAAAACTATAAAATGAAGATAGTAACTGGGAATACAGAAATTTGGCTTGTAGTCCTGTCTACTTGATATTCCAGGGGATTTGAGTACAGCTTAATATATCTCAAAATATCTGGCTGAAATCGTATCAAAGTCTTACATATTAAGTTTTTTGTAGCGAGTACAAAAATTCTGAACCCTAGGGCGATAAATACTAGTCCCCTATACCTAAAACACTAGTCCCTCTACCCCAAGAGAAATTTTTTGTTTCTGTCTGTGGCGAGTTGGGGGAGTTGAGTACAGGCTTAATTAATCCAATAAATCCAATCAAGATGGGGTGTACTGTCCTGTTGGGGGTCGCCTGATATAAGCATAAAAATAGCACACGGCTCTTTTACCCACGCAGTACCGATGCAACAGTCTTTCGACGGTATCGAGAATCCCCCTGATTCAACCAAGGTTTCCTGGCTCAAAAGTCTGCTTTCTGGCGGTTTGTTTGAGTCGTTATTAAGTGATTTTCACATAATTTTTGAACGCGACCCGGCCGCACGCAATTGGCTGGAGGTGGTGTTTTGTTATCCTGGTTTGCACGCTATCTGTTTACATCGTCTGGCTCACTGGTTACACCGTCGCGGTGTGGTGTTCTTCCCCCGCTTAATTTCTCATCTGGCTCGGTTTCTGACGGGAATCGAAATTCATCCAGGTGCAAGGATTGGAAAAGGTGTGTTTATCGACCACGGGATGGGGGTTGTGATTGGTGAAACGGCGATTGTGGGGGACTACACCCTAATTTATCAAGGGGTGACTCTAGGCGGGACTGGGAAGGAAAGCGGTAAACGCCATCCGACTGTGGGGAATCATGTTGTGGTGGGGACTGGTGCAAAGGTTTTAGGTAATATTCAAATTGGCGATCGCGTCAGAATTGGCGCAGGTTCGGTTGTTTTGCGCGATGTTCCCCAAGATTGTACGGTGGTGGGAATTCCCGGACGCATTATTTCCCGTCAGGAAAAAAATAACCTATGCCCTTTGGATCACGCCAAGTTACCTGATGTGGAAGGAAATGTGATTCGCTCATTGCTGGCGCGGATTGAGCAGTTAGAACAAAAACTGCAAACGCTGACCAGCCAATCCCCAGAACCAGAATTGTTAACCAAGGATAAATAATCATGTTGCGTTCTGATATGTTAGGTGATTACATATTGCAGATACCATTTTGCGATCGCTGGCAGATTTATCATCGGTTGCAAGAGTTGATGATTCCCTGTTCCTGTCTCCCTGATGGCTCGTTGCGGGTGCAAGTTAATAGCTGCTTGACAGCAGTTCTAGTTCGCAGTACAGTTATGCAATTTCTAGCTCCTCGTCCAGAGTTGCTGGAGTGGCTAGAGCGTTGTTGGGATTGCAACTATGAAGAGTGCTAAGTTTTGGGTTCTTAGTTCTGGGTTGCACTACAGGGGCAGTATGACGAAAAGCTGACAAAATAAGCATTCTTCCCTGTGATTTTTAACTTTCGACTGCTGAAAAATGATGACTACTCATAACAAAGATATAGAATTGCTAGATTTTTTACATAATGAACTTGCACTTTCCCATAAAGATATTGCTATAGCTCTCAAACACCGTGAGTTTGATCCTGCACCTTTACCGATGTTACTTTGGCAATATGGGTTAGTAAATTTAGAAGAATTGGAAAAAATTTTAGATTGGTTACATAACAATATCTGAGCAATTTTTATCCTAATCTCATGAAAAGTGGATATTTTTGAAAATCATTGTGGACAAATCATTGATATTAGAGCTAATAAATAATCTATTTGTTGATTTGTATAATTATATTTAAATTTATTTGAAAACATCGATAAAATTAATGGATATGTATGGTAATTATCCTGTTTTTTCTAGCTTTCAAGGATAATTGCTAATATTTACATATGCCAACAATTTGGTTAAAGAATGTGTATTTTTTGCAAAGATTTTCTTAAATGATACATGGTTTTTGTCTACTGTCATACAGATATATTGTTATTGTTTAGGTAATATTTAGAAATGATGAAGATGAATTATTAAAAGTAATCAGCTCACAGCATTTACCTGTTCATTCTTCGCCAGATATTTCTAGCATTTACCAATACCATTAATTGTATAAAAGTGAGCTTCTCAATCTTGAAAGTATATTAAGAAAAATTGCTAAGAGGGATGTTTGAGATGACTAAAATTATCATTAATGACACTACATTACGTGATGGCGAACAGGCCGCAGGTGTTGCTTTTACCTTAGAAGAAAAAGTGGCGATCGCTAAATTTCTCGATAGCATTGGTGTTCCCGAATTAGAAGTGGGGATACCTGCGATGGGTGAGGAAGAAATGCGGGCGATTTCCGCCATTTCTAACTTAGGTTTACGCGCTGACTTGCTAGCATGGAATCGCGCCGTCATCTCTGATATTAAAGCTTCTATTGCCTGTGGAATGAAGCGTGTACATATCGCTATTCCGGTTTCCGGTATTCAAATCGCCGCGAAATTCCACGGTCAATGGCGGGTAAGTCTGCAAAGACTCAAAGACTGTATCAGCTTTGCAGTTGATCAAGGTCTTTGGGTTGCAGTTGGGGGAGAAGATTCTTCCAGAGCTGATGAAAACTTCCTTTTGGATGTCGCATTATCAGCGGAAGAATGGGGTGCATCCCGGTTTCGCTTCTGCGATACCGTAGGAGTTCTTGATCCTTTCAGCACCTATGGGGAAGTGAAGCAGCTAGTCTCTGCTTTATCCATTCCCGTAGAAATTCATACCCACAATGATTTCGGTATGGCTACAGCCAACGCTTTAGCTGGAATTAAAGCTGGAGCTGCATCTGTCAACACTACAGTTATTGGTATGGGTGAGCGAGCTGGTAACGCAGCTTTAGAAGAAGTAGTCATGGCCATTAAACGCATCTATGGCGTAGACATGGGAATTGACACACCCCGGTTGTTGGAATTGTCACAACTGGTAGCGACTGCTTCTGGTGCTAGCGTACCACCTTGGAAAGCGATCGTTGGTGAAAATACCTTTGCTCACGAGTCAGGAATTCATGCTCATGGTGTCATGCAAAACCCTGACACCTACGAACCTTTTGCGCCGGAAGAAGTCGGTTGGGAACGCCGCTTAGTCGTAGGTAAACATTCTGGACGACACTTGGTATCTAGTTTACTGGAGCAGCATGGAATTGTTCTCAATGCAGAAGAAACCCAATCTGTTTTAGATGCAGTCCGCCAACAGTCAGTCAAGAAAAAACGCAGTTTAACTACAGAAGAACTGCTGAACTTGGTAAAAGAACAGAGGTATTCTCATGCAGCGCGATGAATACGAGTTGGATTTAGAACCCGCTTTTGAACTTGGAGAAAAAGTCAGACTTCGCAAACAAATTAAGAATGATGGCACATTTCCAGGGCGAGAAATCGGGGAAATACTCGCAAAAAAAGGAGAAATTGGCTATGTATCGAGTATAGGAACTTTTCTACAACGTTCCTATATCTATGCCATACATTTCTTAGACAAAGGAATCATTGTTGGCTGTCGGGAAAAAGAACTAGAATCTGCTGAGGAAAACCATGAAAGTGATGTTACGGATGAATGATGCTGGCAACTTAACAGTCTACGTTGCTAAAAAAGACCTAGAAGAAGTGGTAGTTAAACAAACTGATGGTGCGGAAGGGAAAGTTCTGACTCTAGCTAACGGTTGGGAATTAGAATTTCGGGAAATCCCGGATGCTAGTAATTTACCTAAAACCGTTGAAGCTAAAAGACTAGCCTAATATCAATTCAAAATTCAAAATTCAAAATTAAGTAATAAATCTAGACTATATAGGTTTTTCTGAATTTGAATTACAGAATTTTGAGAAATTGATATGAAATCATCAATTAAAGTTAGAAAGAGAAAGTAAAAGGTAAAAAAAATTACTTCTTTCTTTCTCCTGCAAATAAGCAAGGACACCCCAAATACTTGGGGTTAATTATTTTTTGGTTAAACTTTTTAGTTACACAAGAACATGGGTGACAACTTTTTGACGTTATCAGAGTTTAATCTTGAGGGTGATTTCTTGGGTTTCATTGGCAATAAAACCAAGAAAATTAAATACTTAAGTTTGGCAATTCCCTCTGGAGATGTGTTAATTAAACTACCAAAAAAATTACGCTCTGCTTTGAGTTCATCTTTAGCAATAGGTGAACGAATTAATATTTATGGTGTAGGGAAATTGAACCGATATAAAGGTACAATTAAACTCAAAGCTTATGAAGTGACAACGATTAGTCATCCCCACCATCCCCACGCAGATTTACCACCACAACCACCAGCCAAAATCATGGTATGTCAAAAAGCTGGTTGCATTAAAAGAGGTGGTCAAGGGTTACTGTCAGAATTAGAACAAACTTTGTGCGATCGCGGTTTACTCGACAAAGTCACTATAGAACACACCAACTGTCAAAAACGCTGTAGCAGCGCGCCCAACTGTATTTTGATGTTAGGTAAAAAGAAATATAAGAAGAATTGTCCGCAAGCGATCGCCTCACTCTTAGAAAGCTACTTCACTCCCAGAGAATAAAAGGGCAAAAGGTACAATAAGCTCCTTTTGACCTTTGATTTATTCAACAGAAACTACTTCTGTGCAAGATAATTTCGCCATAATTGGGTATCCAGGCGATCCAAGTATCAGGAGATTCCTGACATAGCAACTTAGCTTCATCACAACTATATTCACTGGGACTCTGAAGCAACTTAACCCAGGTGTCGCCATTATCAGTGATATCGCCAACAGGAATCCAGGTTGTTGAGATGAAATTTTGGAGACACTCCAATTCTGGCAGGAGTGAATATATAGAATCAGTAGCTGGAAGTGGCATCGTTTCTCTGCCTCGCACAAACGTAAATTGTAGTTAAAGTTATTGACTCCACCGAGCAGAACACAGGGTATAAAGCAAATTACTTCTGTATCTAGTTTTACAGAATTGGTGAATCACTAGCTAATTTTTGCCAATAAATTTACAAACCCTGACAAATATAGAGAACCCCGGCTTTGTGAAAAAGTCGGGGTTCTTGTTTTCCTAAATATTTGCCCAAATTATCGCAATCTAGAAACCTAGCATAGCAACTTCTCTACTGTAGCCATAAATGCACGGTTATTGAATAGATTTCATCTATACTCAGGTACGGTAAAGATTTATTTGGAGAAGTTTACAAAGTTTAATACAATAGGATTATTCACACATAAGTATTTTTGCTCACTGCCATGATAGCTGATGGATTTCCTTGGCTAACCGCGATTATTCTACTGCCACTCGTTGCTTCCTTTGCCATTCCCGTGCTACCTGATAAAGACGGTAAGCTGGTGCGATGGTATGCCCTGGGTGTAGGGATCGCGGACTTTGTTTTGATGTGCTACACCTTCTGGACGCATTACGATGCTAGCAGTGCAACCTTTCAACTCGTGGAAAAATATGCCTGGATACCTCAGTTGGGCTTTAGCTGGGCTGTTTCAGTCGATGGTATTTCCATGCCGCTTGTACTGCTGGCTGGATTTGTGACAACGTTGTCAATGTTGGCGGCTTGGCAGGTTAACCTCAAACCGCGCCTGTTCTATTTCTTGATGTTGGTGTTGTATTCAGCGCAAATTGGTGTGTTTGTCGCCCAAGATGTGCTGCTATTCTTCATCATGTGGGAATTGGAACTAGTTCCCGTATATCTTTTAGTATCAATTTGGGGCGGTCAAAAACGCCGCTATGCTGCCACAAAGTTCTTACTTTACACTGCCGCCGCTTCGATTTTTATCTTGGTAGCTGGGCTAGCGATGGCTCTCTATGGCGATAATACTACCTTTGATATGGTTGAACTCGGTGCGAAGAATTACCCCCTAGTTTTAGAATTACTACTCTACGCTGGATTGTTGATTGCTTTCGGTGTCAAGCTGGCGATTTTCCCCTTGCACACTTGGTTGCCTGATGCCCACGGTGAAGCTTCTGCACCTGTATCGATGATTTTGGCTGGTGTACTGCTAAAAATGGGTGGCTATGGACTGATTCGCTTTAATTTAGAAATATTTTCTGATGCGCATATTTATTTTGCTCCTGTCTTAGCAACTCTCGGTGTTATCAATATTATTTACGGTGCGTTAAACTCCTTCGCCCAAACCCACATGAAACGCCGCCTTGCATATTCCTCTGTATCTCACATGGGATTTGTGCTGTTGGGTATTGCTTCCTTTACCGATGTGGGCGTGAGTGGTGCAATGTTGCAAATGCTATCTCACGGTTTAATTGCGGCGGTGCTGTTCTTCTTAGCTGGTGTCACTTATGACCGCACCCACACAATGGCAATGGACAGCTTGGGTGGTATTGGTCAAATCATGCCCAAGGTGTTTGCTTTATTTACCGCTGGTGCGATGGCTTCCTTAGCACTCCCTGGTATGAGTGGCTTTGTCAGCGAACTTCAGGTATTTGTCGGTGTTACCACCAGTGACATTTACAGTTCTACTTTCTGTACTGTGATGGTCTTCCTCGCCGCCGTGGGTGTTATCCTGACACCGATTTATCTGCTATCAATGTTGAGACAGGTATTTTACGGTACTGGTTCAGAATTATCCTGCAACATTAATAATGCGGCTTACGAAAATCAGGAAGACGAAGGTACAGTTTGTTTTGGGACAGACTGTCTACTACCTAGCCAAGCAATATATAGAGACGCTAGCACTAGGGAAGTATTTATTGCTGCTTGCTTCTTGGTATTGATTATTGGGATTGGCGTTTATCCTAAGTTAGCTACCAATATATACGATGTGAAGACGGTAGCTGTGAATACTCAGGTACGGCAATCTTACACTCAAATAGCCCAAAGCAATCCCCGGATATATGCCAAAGATTTCTTATCCCCTCAAATCAGCGAACCTGAAATTATGGCAGTTTCGGGAATTGTTAAGTAAATTATCCTCTGGATAATACTAAGCGATCGCTTTATAGTGGAGCGATCGCTTTTTCTTTGCTTTTGTCACCAAAAAACACTAAGACTTGGCTCAAAGACTAGACAGCAAATTAAAACAAATGTACTATTAAGCTATTGCCTAATATACTAGCAAAAGTTAGCATATTCACATAGATTTATGGTGAAACTTATTACCTATACAGAGGTAAAAGCATCATGGCAGACAATCAATGGCAGTTTCAAGAACGGTTGCAGAAATATCAAGGATACAGAGGTGAACACGCCACTATCTTTGCAAATCGGCAAGTTGTAGATTTTGCTCCAGAAGTAGGAATTAGTGAGCCTGTAGGTACAGCTTATGCTATTAGATGCGAATATGATGAAGCAGAAAACGCCATAGATAAATTAGCAAAACTGCTCCAAGATGACCAAGCATGTAATCTGCAAGCTTTGGTTTTTGGTGCTTGGGATGGAGAGATGCCAAGTGGTAGTTCCCAGACTCTAATTGAGGCTTTAGTATCTGCTAAAGATCAGCTGACCAGTTTGCAAGCATTGTTTATTGGTGATATCCACTACGAAGAAAACGAAATTTCGTGGATTGTTCAGAGTGATATTAGTCCCATTTTAGAGGCTTATCCTAACTTAGAAGTATTGCAAGTCCGGGGCGGTGATCGTTTAGCATTTAGTCCCTTTGTTGGACATGATCATTTAAAAGCACTGATTATCGAAACTGGTGGTTTAAGTAGTGCAACAATTAACCAGATTTGCGCTTTGAACTTGCCAAACTTACAGCATTTGGAATTATGGCTAGGTTCAGATAACTATGGTGGTGATTCTGAAATTGCAGATTTAAATCCTATATTAGTTGCACAGAAATTTCCGAATTTAGTTTATTTAGGGTTGCGGAATAGTGAATATTCTGATGATATTGCAGAAGGTATAGTGCGATCGCCCTTACTCAACACCATCAGAATTCTCGACTTATCAATGGGAACTCTCAGCGATGCGGGTGCAGAATTGCTGCTGAAAAATCCTGTTGTACAGCAATTAGATATTCTCAATTTATCTGAAAATTACCTTTCAGAAGAAATTATTACTTTTGTGGAAGAACAAAAGGCAAATTTTCCTGTTCAAGTGATCATGAATGGGCAAAGAAAGGATGAATACGACGAGGAATCTCGGTATTGCGCTGTTGCAGAATAAGTTTGGGGACTGGGGATTGGGTAAGTCAACCAGAATTATTCCTCATCTCCCTTGTCTTCTTAACCAATATTGACACCACATGAGTGAATGGTTAACTTTGTGATCATCGCCAACTCCGAAAATCGTCGGGTTGGCTTTATGCAACAAGCACTCTTCAATTGCGATTTACCACTTGCAACCGTTGTCTCCTATGCAGATTTGATTGCGGGTAAAGAAACGTTGGAACAATTCCAAGCACCTCATACTATGATTCGGTTTGAGTCCCCAGAGAAAAATTTCGAGGTGGAGAAAGCCATAATTGCGGCTGGTGCGGAAGTTCCAGATGCAGGGAATCAACAATGTATTAGTGCTGAAGCTGCGGCTAATTTAGTATTTGATCAAGGGCGGATTCTTTATCCGCGACAGTGGTATTTAGGTTGGCGATATTTACTTAATAAATGGGAAAAGCAACTGTTATCACCAGTGATGAACCATCCCCATGATATTAGTGTGATGTTTGATAAGCCATTGTGTAGCGATCGCTTTGCTCGTCACCATATCCCAATTCCGCGTTCTTTGGGGATAATTCACAATTATGAGCATTTACGAGAACAGATGCAAATTCAGGAGTGCGATCGCGTATTTATTAAATTATCTCACGGTTCTGCTGCCTCTGGAGTGATTGCATACCGGACTAATTTTCATAGAGAATCAGCCATCACCACCGTCGAACGAGTTCACCACAATGGACAAACTCTACTTTATAACTCTCGTAAAATTCGTCACTATACCAACCACCAAGAAATAGCCGACATCATTAATATATTGACTGCTGAAGGTGTGCAAGTAGAAGCATGGCTTCCCAAAGCCCAAATTCAAGGACATCCCTTCGATGTGCGTGTAGTCGTCATTAATGGAGAAGCACAGCATATAGTAGTCAGATTAGGCAAAAGTCCCATGACTAATCTACACCTAGGTAACGAACGGGGAGATACAGCAGAATTTTTAGCCAAAATCGGAGATGAGAATTGGGAGAAGATGAAACGAACCTGTGAAGCCGTAGCAGCTTTATTTCCCAATAGCTTGTATTGCGGAATTGACTTATTAATTTTCCCCGACTTTCGTCGTCACGCCATTTTAGAAATCAACGCCTTTGGTGATTTAATACCTGGGATTTTTTGGCAAGGTTTAGATACTTATACAAGTGAAGTAAAAGCAATATTGAACAGACAAGGGGGACAAGAGGGAAATTTTTCACTATGAATATGAATCAAATCGTTGGGACACACGACATAGTATTTATAACCTTCGATACTCTCCGTTATGATGTTGCAATCGACTTGTTAGCACAAGGACGCACCCCCAACTTAGCCGCAGTCTTACCGAAAACTGGCTGGGAAGAACGCCATTCCCCAGGAAATTTTACTTATGCTGCACACCATGCTTTTTTCGCAGGCTTTTTACCCACACCAGTTAAACCTGGAACACACTCCAGATTATTTGCTTTGGGGTTTGAAGGTAGCACAACCACAACTGAAGCCACTTGTGTCTTAGAAGGTTCTAATATTGTGAGTGGATTAGCCGCCAAGGGCTACCATACAGTTTGTATTGGTGGTGTCGGCTTTTTCAACAAACTCAACCCCTTGGGAAACGTCTTACCTTCCTTATTTGCTGAAAGCTACTGGAGTAGAGAATTAGGTGTTACCAATCCCAACTCCACAGAAAATCAGGTGACATTAGCGGCCAAAATTATTACGGAAACAGCTAAAAATCAACGCCTATTTTTATTCATCAATATTTCCGCACTGCATCAACCAAACTACTTTTATCTCCCCGACGCGATAACAGACACCATTGCTTCCCACGCTGCGGCCTTGGAATATGTAGATAAACACCTAAGCAGACTCTGGAAAGCACTCCAACAACGCGCCTCCATCTTTTGCATTCTTTGTTCAGATCATGGTACAACCTATGGCGAAGATGGCTACACAGGCCATCGCCTCAGCCACCCCATAGTATGGACAGTTCCCTACGCACAATTCATCCTACCCAAATAACACCCTATTTATACATATCTGCGCGTGGAAAATTCTCACAATCTAACTCCACAAAACCAACCATCTCAAATATGCTCACCACCAAACCTCTAAAACAATTCTTAAAACAATCTCCCTATCAAGCCTACGTCTACTCTTACCCCCATAAAACAGCCTATCGACCCCTCAATCCACCCATCAACCTTACCGAACTTTGGACACAACAAGATAAACAAGCACTATTTCTCTACATCCACATTCCGTTTTGTGAAATGCGTTGTGGATTTTGTAATTTATTCACTACCGTCACCCATAACGAAGACTTTGTTACACAATACATCCGCACCATGCAACGACAAGCACAAAGAGTTAAAACTGCATTAGGAGAAGCATCCTTCGCCAGATTTGCGTTAGGTGGTGGAACACCAACCCAGTTACCCGTACACCACCTAGAAACAATACTCAATATAGCTGAGGAAACGATGGGTGCTAATTTGCAGCAAATTCCTGTGTCCGTCGAAATGTCTCCAGAGACAGCCCATAAAGATAAATTACAACTATTGCGCGATCGCGGTGTAGATCGAGCTAGTATTGGCGTACAAAGTTTCATCGCATCAGAAGTTTTAGCCACCCAACGCCGCCAAACTACCCCCCAAGTAGAAGCCGCACTGACAAGAATGCGTGCAGCTGGGTTTCCCACAATTAACATTGACCTTATTTACGGACTACCCAGTCAAACCGTAGAGACATGGTTAAAATCAATACTTGCTGCATTAAAATTTCAGCCAGAGGAAATTTATCTATATCCCTTATACGTGCGACCCCTCACAGGTTTAGGATGCTCAGATAAAGAATGGGATGATAACCGTATATCATGTTACCGCGAAGGGCGATCGCTCCTCCTCTCCGAAGGCTACACCCAAGTATCCATGCGAATGTTCCGACGTAGAGAAATTAAACAAGAAATAAATTCTCTCGTGTCTCCCTCATCTCCCATCTACTGCTGTCAGTCCGACGGTATGCTGGGGTTAGGTTGTGGCGCACGTTCTTACACAGAAACTCTACATTATTCCAATGAATATGCTGTGGGTTCTCAAGAAATCCGCGACATTTTGCAGGCATATATGCAAACACCCGATGAAACTTTCGACTACGCCACCTATGGTTTTCAATTAAATATCGAAGAACAACGTTGTCGCTACATTTTATTGTCTCTTTTGTCTGATGAAGGCATAAATTTCATCGCTTACCAACAAAGATTTCAAAGCGATATCTATTATGATTTCCCCGAACTAATACAACTCATAGATTTGGAATTAGCAACGCCAGCAGAACAGAAATTAACTTTAACTGCCAAAGGAATGGAACTTTCTGACAGCATTGGTGCTTGGTTGTTCTCAGAACAAGTTAATCAACTAATACAAACCTACAATCTCAAATAAACTCTTGCTTCTGCGCTGCTGCATAAACTTTCTTCAGCAACACCTAAATTGAACTATGCACATTACAATTCTCTATCGCGGTTCTTTAATCAGTTGCAACTATGGTTGTGAATATTGCCCTTTCGCTAAAAAACAACAGTCAGCCGCAGAATTAGCAATTGATAGACAAGAAGTAGAAAAATTTGTTGATTGGATTGCTGAAAATTCACAGCATGAATTTTCAGTTTTATTTACACCTTGGGGAGAAGCATTAATTCATAAATGGTATCAACAGGCATTAATTAGATTAACTCAAATGCCTCATGTGAGTAAAGCCGCTATCCAAACTAATCTTTCCTGTAAATTAGATTGGCTCAAAAAATGCAACCAAGAGAAATTATCATTATGGGCAACGTTTCATCCAGAGTGGGTGAATTGTCATAGCTTCCTATCGCAATGCTTAGAATTAAATCATCTTGGCGTTAGTTTTAGTGTGGGAGTTGTAGGTTTTCCCCAATTCAAAGCACAGATTAATTATCTCCGCCAGCAGTTACCAAATAATATTTACTTATGGATTAATGCAGTGAAAAAAGAACTGCCAAATTTATCGGATGAAGATAGAGCCTTTTTTCAAGATATCGACCCATTCTATGAATTAAATACCCAACATTATCCCAGTCTAGGTAAAACTTGTCGCGCTGGTAAATCATTAATTTCTGTTGACGGTGAAGGGACGATGAAACGCTGCCACTTTATCAAAGCACCGATTGGCAATATTTATGCACATGATTGGGAAACAGCACTATTTGAAAGACTGTGTATTAATGAAACCTGCCACTGTCATATAGGTTATGTACACCTTGATTATTTGGAATTAGAGCAGGTATTTGGTGACGGCATTTTAGAGCGTATTCCTCATAATTGGCATTATAATTGAGCCAAAATTTCAACAAGTAAGCCTAAACCCAAGATTGAAAGAACTAAAATCCAAGACATTGCATAAATACGGGGTGATTTTAGCAGTTTTGTGGGATGCGACGTACAGCCCGTTCCCTATCTTTGGAGGCTGGCTGTTTGTTCCACCCTATAAGAATCATCTCTTCATTCAGCAATACCTAAACTTAGTATTAATTTGGCTGTTGATCATGTTGACTTCCTAACTTTTGCCTGAGTAGCGATCGCTCTAAGCGATTCAATACACGAGAGATTAATTCTGGTTCTACAATTGGTTTATTGATGTAATCATCACCACCCACTGCATAAACTTTATACAGTATTTCTCTATCTGCATAAGCAGAGAGAAACAGCACAGGTAAGGGACTCCAAAGATGGTCATTTCTCACTGCTTGGCAGATTTCCATCCCATTAAAATATGGCATTTCAATATCTAAAATCAACAAGTCAGGTTTAGTAGACTCTAATACCTCCCAGAAGATTTGCGGTTTCAATAATGTTGTTACTTGTATTCCCCAGGGTGATAAAACCCTACTAACCTGATTTAGTATTGATGGATCATCATCTACGATCAGAATCTTAGTATTAGTAGTAACACTATTTTGATTAAGTGCTGTATTGGCTGCACTCAGCACTTCCGCCGCAGACATGGTTTTGTGTAAAAAGCTACGCGCTCCTAAACGCGCAGCTTGTATACGGTTAGATAATTGATTGTTGCTAGTAAAAACTAAAATAGGAATTTTAGGGTAATTTCTATTCATTTCTCCTAGGAGTGCCAAACCGCTTTCATTATCATCAGCAAAGGATAAATCTAACAAAACAACATCAGGGGTATTCGAGACTAGTAAAGTTTTGCCTATTGTGGGATTTGCTGCTACCTCTACTTGAAAACCCCAAATGACAGCTTCTAGCCGCAATCGTTCAGTCAGCACCATGTCATCGTCAATAATGAGCAATTTAGCTGATGTCACGGTAGAGGATAGAGTTTTGACAGATGAAAATGGCTGTTGCTGCAATGTTTGTTGGAGTGACTTGACTAACTCTGCCAACTGCACAGATTTATTCTGGAGTGATGGAGTAGATTCTTCTAATAAATTCTCAATCTTCCGTGCGATTTTCGTGCCTTCGGGGTAGCCGTAACTTCCTAAAGAACCAGCTAGACGGTGTGCTTCTACCTTGGCTTGTTTAATAATCTGGGTTTCTGGGGTAAAAGTAGCTAATTGAACAATTGCCTGTTCTAATAAATCAAATCTTTCGCGCAAGCTCTCCTGTAATTCGCCCTGCATCTCTGCTACTATATCCATGAGTTTGGCTTCAGCTTGCTGCTTTTGTACTGAATCAGAACTGAAAATTTTTTGGTTGTTGAACGTGGATTTTTCTTCTTGCTTGAGCCGATAACCTAAACCGTAAACTGTTTCAATTAAATCTGCGTTCATACCTACTGCTTTGAGTTTCTGACGCAAACCCTTAATTTGGGTGGTCACAGCTTCTTCTCCTGGAAATTCCCCTGATGACCAAATTCTGTCTAGTAAAACACTTCTACTAAATATTCTGTGGGGATTTTGCAGAAAAATCTCCAGCAAACCATACTCTTTAGGTGTGAGATGAAGACGCTTCCCCCCATAAGTAACTTCTTTAGTGTTGGTATCTAGTTGTAAATTTTCCCAGGTCAGTACTGTGGTTAATACAGCTCTGCTACGCCGGATTAATGCCCGAATGCGTGCAATTAGTTCTGAGGCATCAAAAGGTTTAACAATATAGTCATCTGCTCCAGCTTCTAAACTGGTGACACGCAAACTGATATCTTCTTTAGCAGTCAGCATGAGGATGGGATTTTGATATCTGTCTTGCCGTAGTTGGCGACAAACGCAAATGCCATCCAATTTGGGCAGCATCACATCTAAAATCAGCAGGTCGTAACTAAATGCTTTTGCTAACTCCAACCCAGTTTCACCATCTTTAGCGATTTCAATTTGGTAATGAAAGGTTGAAAGTGTTTCTATAAGTAACGAAATTGTATTTTCGTCATCTTCTATTAAGAGAATTTTCACTTTGATATGCCTTTAAGTATAAAATAAACCTTTAATTTATTCAGCAAAATTAATTAATTAAATTTAGCACAACTTAAATACTGAGATAAACGGGACTGACGTAGCAGACTTAATTTGTAGGAAGTCGCCATAGAAGAATTACTAATTTTCTACAACCAATACCTAGCATCGAATGATCAATTCAAGAAATTTAGGACGGTGTTCAGGTGAATTAAAACCACTGCTTTGCAGCCAAAAAACAACTAATTTTTGCGCTATCTAAAGGTTTAGAAAACAAATAACCCTGTGCTTGGTCACACTGTAATAATCTCAACTGAACTAACTGGCTCATTGTTTCCACCCCTTCAGCGACTACACTCATTCCCAAATTAGATGCTAAAGTGGCGATCGCTCTGACAATAGCTAATTGCTCACCATCGCGATCAATGCGGTTGATAAAAGAACGGTCAATCTTTAAAACATCAATGGGAAAATTATGCAAGTAAGCTAAAGATGAGTAACCAGTACCAAAATCATCAATGCACAACTTGATGCCTAAAGTTTTGAACTGCTGAAGGATAGTAGCCACTTTTTCAGGGCTAGACATGATGGCACTTTCAGTAATTTCCAGTTTTAAGCTGCTAGGGTCAAGGTCAACTGCTTGTAAAATTTGCTGAACTTGCTCAACTAAATATGGTTGAGAAAACTGTTTGCCGGAAAGGTTGACATTCATAGTCAAAGGTGGAACGTCGGGAAATTGTCGTTGCCACTGTCGTAGTTGTTGGCAAGAATCACGCAGCACAAATTGACCGATGGGAATAATCAATCCAGTTTCCTCAGCTACAGAAATAAACTCAGTCGGTGGAATTAAACCTCGTTCTGGATGTTGCCAACGCACTAGAGCTTCAAAGCCAGCAATTCTACCTGTGTCAACTGAAACGATGGGTTGGTAGACAACTTGCAATTCCTGACGCTCAATTGCCCAACGCAAATCAGTTTCTAATTGCAAAAGTGCAACAGCTTGGTCGTACATAGTAGTGTCAAAAACCATGTGCCAAGCTTTCTCTTGTTCTTTAGCACAGTAAAGAGCTGTGTCAGCATCTCGCAGCAAATCTGCGGCTTGAGTATAACTGGTTTTACTTAAAACAATACCAATGCTAGTAGTTGTAAATACCTCATATCCATTTAAGTTGAATGGTGATTTGAGTGCTTGATGAATACTTTCGGCGATGCGGGTAGCATCATCAATGGAGTTAATAGGAGATAGCAAGATACTAAATTCATCTCCACCTAGGCGAGCAATGGTATCTTCAGGGCGGATGCAGTTTTGCAAGCGTTGGGCAAAACTGACTAATAGTTGATCGCCCACCCCATGACCTAAGCTATCATTAACGACTTTAAAGCGATCAAGGTCTAACAAGAGAACCGCAAATAATTGCTGCGGGTTTTGTTGGTTTTGGGTGATTGCTTGCTCTACCCTATCCATAAATAAAACACGGTTGGGCAAACCAGTCAGATGATCATAAAAGGCATGGCGCACTAACTTTTCTTCCATGTGTTTGCGTTCGCTAATATCAGTAGCGATGCCTTCCATGCGAATTGGTTTCCCACTAGGGTCGTAGATAACATGGCTGCGGTTACGCAACCAGCGGATCTGTCCATCAGGCCTGATAATTCGGTATTCTATGTCTTGGCTACCAGTTAACATTAATGGTTGGATGGCTTGACGAACTCGTGCTTGGTCTTCTGGGTGAATGACCTCAAACCAGAGATTAGAATTTTCCGAAAATTCTGAGATAGCACGGCCATAGACCTGCACAACCGCAGGATTAAGATAAAGAGTGGCAAAAGTGTCGGCAGAAATTGACCAGACTACATCTTCTAAAGAGTTTAAAATCCCATCCAGACGTTGTTGACTTTCTCTGACTGCGGCTTCTGCTTGCTTGCGATCGCTGATGTTTGTCACCATTCCTAAAGCACCGCTATAATTGCCTTGGTCATCAAACATCGGCGCACAGGAAATAATCACCCACAAATCTGAGCCATCTTGGCGACAAAATTTAAAATCATGTTGCTCATGAACACCCTGTTGACGGCGTTCTAATTGTCTCTGGGCAATTTCTCTACCTTCTGCATCCATAAAGTCGAACAGCGTTTTACCTAGCATCTCGTCTACGGTGTAACCCAACATAGCTGCCATTTGTTGGTTAACGAAGGTAGTTAGGTGATTGTGATTGAGTAGCCAGATACCTTCGGTGGCTGTTTCTACAATGCGGCGATATTGTTCTTCTCGCTCCCGTAAAGCCTCTAAAGCCTGTAAGTGTTGAGTAATATCGTTCTGCACGCCAATAAAGTGAGTCAAATACCCAAAATCATCAAAGACAGGGGCAATATAGAGTTCATTCCAAAATGTTTTCCCATCTTTACGATAATTTCTGAGGATGACGTGACATTCTCTCTGCTGTTTTAAAGCACTACGCAATTCGTGGACTCCTGGCTGATCGTGATCATTTCCTTGTAAAAAACGGCAGTTACGACCAATAACTTCATCCGCAGTGTAGCCAGTCATAGCTTCAAAGGCAGGATTAACGTAGACTATCGGAGTGTCCGGTTGAGTAGCATCTGCTAGCACTATGCCATTACTGGTAGCAGCTAATGCCCGTTCCATCAGGCGTATACGTGCTTGTGATTCTTGATCATTGATTAGCTCACAGACACAAGAGTCATGTTCTAATTTAGCGATCGCCTCCGGTTGGGCGGAGCATCGTGCATCCTCATCACCCTGTTGCGTTTGCAGATGCTCATCTATATCTGTAAATATAAATATTGCTGCCCTTTTTCCCTGATGATCAACTGGTTTAGCGGAAATTTTAGCAGCAAAACTCTTGCCATTGATTTTTCTTAGTTTGACTGCAAAATCGCTAATGGATTTACCTCGTTTTAATCTGTGATTTAACCAATTAAATAAAGCATGATTTTCATAATATCTTGAGTTAAGTTTGCCAAATTCTTGATATGATTCAATCCCAAATAAAAATCCTAATGGTTGGTTTTTAAATAAAATTTCATGACTATCCAAGCATATAATCGCTACAGCAATATTGCTCGATTCAGAAATTAAGTCAATAATTGCCTGCAAGTTAAATGTCAATTCTTGGTAAAAGCGTAATTGCTGAACTAATTCTCGATTATCAAGAAAAACAGCAGATTTATTTTTCAAGTTGTATTGATTTTTATACACTTTTTCACGAGTAAAAAGCATTTTCAGACTTGTGTAAATTACTAAAAAAGTTGGCTAGAAATTAAACTTTTTTCAGAAGCCCTGACACGTTAGCTGATCGTGCTTGTAAACCCGTAGAGTAGAATAATAATACTACTCTATTTTCTGTAAAAATTATTTCATGCTCATCAACAAAGATCAGTTATTTTACTATTGTCAAAAATATGAGCATTGATTTGATATTTAATTACACAGGGATTATTCAGCACCAAATGTTAATTGTCAAAGCGAGTTATTAAACTACTCTTAACTCTACAACTTTAGATAGATGAAGTTACATTTTTTACTGAAAATTTACATAATATTGTAATCTTTATTAAGATATGTAATAATTGTCGCTCAAACGTTTTGAGCATTTCTGTTGAATTGCTGAGACGCTAAACCGACTCTAAAAGTTTTTCTGCGGAGTACTCGCAGAATAGGGAGAAAAATTGTAACACCATTGGTAGGTTACATAGAAGAAATTGGTACCTTCTCTAAATCTCTGCTGAAAGCTTTGATAAATGTAGCTATTGATATATATCCGACAGATTTCTGAAATGGCTGGTGTAGGCAACTCTTAATAGGGAATAGGAAATAGGGAACGGGTGCTGATAGAGATAATTCGACAAAATTCGGAAGCGATCACTAATAATCTTGGTTATGCTCTTCCACACATGAGATGAATTAGAAAGAAGAATGAAAAAAATAAATGATTTTTAGGGGTGTAATACTTTGCAGCCCTAAAAATCATTGATATATTGTGAAGATTTTGACAAGTGATATCAGAGACTTGCAAATCAAACCTTATCTCAAATTGACTGAGAGAAGTCTTATTCTGTAGCTTATGGCTAAAACAAATCATAGGTTGTAGGGTCAACCAAGTTGATCCCGTAGCCAAATTGAGCAGGAAATTTTACTTATTTTTAACCTTGTGTTAAATTGGCAGTAATCTTTACTAAATCTACGGATTTACCGTAGTTAAGCTTGTCTTCAAAAAGGAATAAGGAATTTGGCAATGGGAGAGATGCTGATTACCCCTAACGATTGGCCACACATAGCATTTAGACTAGCTCTAGCTTTGGTAGTTGGTTGCATGATTGGATTAAACCGTCAACAAGGAGGTAGGCCAGCAGGAATGAGAACCTTCATGTTGGTAAGTATGGGTGCATCACTATTCGTGATGATTCCTTTACAGGCTGAGGGTGATAGTCCCTATGCGGCCACCAACGCCTTAAGCCGAACAATTCAGGGTGTAGCCACTGGTGTAGGATTTCTCGGAGCGGGATTGATTTTACAGGAATCTCCCAGAAAGTCTGACATGCCAAAAGTCCGGGGGTTAACAACAGCCGCCTGCGTATGGACTGCTGCAGGTTTAGGAGCAGCAATTGGCTGTGGTTTATGGCAAATGGGATTAATAGGAGGCGTGCTAACCCTGATTACCTTAAGTGGTGTCAAACGGCTGAACCGTTCATTGGGAACTTTAAAAAATCAAGATCAAGAAGCGAATACTGAGGATGTCAGCATTAATGGTGATGATGATGATTGAAATTCCATCCTCTAGGAGTGATCACCATTTCTGTTCGGAGAGCAAAAGTCATAGATGCGGCGTGAAGTGATAGATTAGTTCACCCTCTTAATTGCAAAGAAGGTCAAGGAAATCCAGAAAAACTATATTATTTAATGCCAATCTTCAAAAATTTACCCGAAAATTTTACTACATTACTAGTTTAGAAATTTCTAGCAAGGTTGTTGTATAAACATGTATTAATGAATGTAATTCTTTTTAAAAGCATTTAAGCGATATAAAAATAACTGGATTCGGTCAAAAACCACCAACATCACATAGAGTTACTCTCAACTAGTGGCCGATGACTTGAAAATCTTGAGGAGTGAGTGATACCACAATATTCTCAACTTCTGCTTGGATGAGCCAACGGTTGTTTGATTGACCATCTGCCAGTGATTCCCGTCCGCAAATCACGCCAAACTTTCCGGCTACGTATGCTGGACGTAGAATCAAAACTTTGTCTCCGATTTGAATAGTTTTGGGAATGTGCAACAGTTCTCCTATGAATTTTGATTTTGAAGAAACTTGGTGTATCTTCTCATTTTATTTTAATTAAAAGTGATATTTTTAATAATCTTCTCTTAACCTAAATGTATATAGATTCCTTGACTTTCTCCGTCTCGTATATTTTCTATGCTCCAGACTAATCCGAGCCTGAAATAAGCAGTCTTAGCGTATAGTTAAGGGCAAAGTTGTGAACTTAGGGTGACAATGCTGAAGTTTTACTACAATCCTATTTCCGTGAATGCTCGTCGTGTATGGGTAGCATTATTGGAAAAGCAAATCCCCTTTGAACCATGTTTGTTAAATCTAGATGGGGATCAATTTCAAGATAGTTTCACTGCAGTTAATCCTTTACAGCGTGTACCTGTAATCGTGGATGAGGGATGGCGTGTAGTGGAATCTCTAGCGATTTTAGATTATTTAGAAGCGAAGTATCCCAGCCCATCCTTAATGCCTAGTGAAGCCCAAGCGATCGCTACAGTACGGATGGTAGAAATGATTACACTCAATGAGCTACAACCAGCTACCATGCTACTCACAAGGCAATTGGTAGAGTTAGACACCAATACCCAAAAGCTAGACTCTGCTCAAGAAAGAGTGGGGACTGTTTTACAGTTTTACGAACAACTTTTAGGCGATAAAACTTACTTTGCTGGAGAAGATTTGACACTAGCTGAAGTGGTTGCTGGTACACTAATTCCTTCTCTCCCGATGTTTGGTGTTGCTTTCGATCCTTACCCTCGCTTATTAGCATGGGCAGAACGACTAGAAGCACGGGATAGCTGGCAAAAAACTACTCCCAGTATGGAAACTGTCTTAGCTGCTATCCCCAATATCAAGGCAATCATAGAACGCCGGACTTGAAAGGCAAAAGGTAAAAGGTAAAAATTCTTTTCTTTTTATTTTTTACTTTTACCTTTTTACTTCCTGATCCCCCATTCCTTAAGTCTCTAAGGTAGACCTTCTCGCAACAGGGCGCGGAAGCCTAACTGTTGAAAATGCTCATTAGCAGTTAAAGCTTCAGTAATGCCACAGAATTGCATTACAATAAAAGATACACAATCAACAAATCCCCATTCTTTTTCAGAGCTTTCGCAGTATAAGTGGAAAGCTCTTTCGTATAGCTCCTGAGATAAAGGGACAATTTCTACTTTCGGGTCAGATGCTAGAGAATTCAACAGCACGATCGCTTCATGACGATAAGGCTGTTGACATAAAATATTGCCAATTTCTAGCATGACTGTTTGTGTTGTAATTAGACGTGTACCTGCTTCTTCTAGCAACTTAGCTAAATGTACAGCTCGCTGATGTAAATCATCTTGAGGTGCTGCTAAAGCAATTGCAAATGATGTATCAAGAAATACTTCAGTTTTCATGCAGAAGTTCCTGACCGTATAAATACTTGTCAATGTTAGCAGACAAATCTGGCGGACTATGCAGTTGTAGCGATCGCGCCGTAGCTAAAAAAGATACGGTTTCTTGAGCGTTGGCTGGTAATATCTCTATCCTTAACCGTACACGGGTATTCACTGGCAAGGCGATCGCCTCTTGGGGATAAAATCCTTGACCATCAAACACCGCTGCAATAAATTTTTCTCCCATATGCTGGCATATTCTGGAAATAGCTTGTGACATCTATCCTATGCGCTGATGTCGGCAAATGGGGTAAAGTTGCTGAAGCTAAACTCTGATAGGCTACACTTCAGGATAAGCGATCACTTCCCATAGGCTGGGACATTGACGGTGTAAATTGCCTATTTCTGTAAACATAAAGATAAGCTTAAGTATTTTGACTCTTGTATCTTAGGGACTTCCAGAAAATAAATTATTCAATGGGTCAGAGCAAAGATGATCATTGTATTCTTCCTCCCCTGCTTCCCCTGCTCCCCCTGCCTCCCCTGCTTACCAAAGCCGATTGTATATTTTTTTAGTTGGAAGTCCCTTAGGGGAGAACTTGCAATTAGAACTAGGGTATTAAAATACCTGCATCTCTGCATCCCAATTTATTGCCTAAATTTTAAGATGTTGGTCTTGGCAAACGAAACCAAAACCTAGAACCCCCCTCTGGACGAGGTGAATAGCCAATATTACCTCCCCAACGCTCAATAGTGATGCGACAAAAATAAAGCCCTATACCAGCTCTACCAGAGCTGTTTTGACCTTGAGAAAACTTTTGAAATAATTTTCCTACCATCATAGGTGGGATACCAATACCTTCATCATCTACAGTTAACAAGATACTATCTTCTTCTGCTTCTAAGCCAATAGTTACAGTAGAATCTGGTGGGCTGTGGCGATAGGCATTTTCCACAAAATTCGTAATTATTCTATCTAAGCGGGATTGTTCACCAACAACTTGCCAGTCCGCTGTCATTTCAATGTTATCAGCCAATTTTAAATGCTTATTATTCAGTGCAAAAGTAGAATTAAAAAGTTCTATTGTGTCCTGTACAGATAACAATATGCTAGGTGCTGTCTCTAGATCGTTAATTGTAAAAGTTTCTAGCGACTGAATATCAGCAGAGAAGGCATCTAAGATATCTCTGATTAACATTTCTTGTTTGATAGATTGCTTGCTTGCAATCTCTAAATATTCTCTGCCTTTAGTTGTTAAATTTTCTAATTCTAGCAATGCTAAACAACAATTAATAGCATTTAATTGCCCTGCTATATCATGAATAATACAATGCACTAATACTTCTTTCTTTTGATTTTCTTTGATGAGATGCTGATAACTTAACTGGTTTTCTCTAGCTGTTTGCAGAAAATAATGTTGATCTTTAAACTTGTCTTTAGCTAATTCAACTAACAAAACTTTTTGGTTATTCATACAAATTGTATAAGCTTCCAATTGTTCTTCACGACCTATGAGATTTCTCTGAGTCCATAATCCAGAAGATAATTTTCCATCGCTATGATTTTGCCAAAATTCTTCTGCGTCTATCAGAAAATTTTCTAAAAAAGAAAATACTTCCTGCGCGATTGAAATATTCATTCCATAAGTATAATTTTTATCGCAGAATCTTCTAAACCAATTAGGTACACTGCTAATAATTCTAAACAAACCAATATCAATTCTTTCTAAAACTAAAATATCCAAAGCTGCGAACAAGTCAGCTAATATCAAGCTATTCATAAATTACAGTCAGCCAAATCTACTTAATTACAATATCTAATTTACTAATGCTCTAGCCTAGATATTTTCTCTTGTAACAGACTATAACTGTTAGCCTCTTGTTGGATGAAAGAGAAATGTTTTTCATCTACAATACTATCCAATAATAGTACCCAATCTCCTTCTGTGGAAGAAAAAATGTGAATATCTGCACAAATATCATTCTCGGTTTTAATAAACGGTAGAAACAGAGAAGAATCATCTAATGGTAGTAAACCTTCCAGAAAAAAGACTTGCTGACCTATTTGTTCCCCTTTACAAAGGTTAGTAATACCGTAGTCAGCCAACCTACCACCCCAAGCTAACAAACTGCCATCTTTTTCAACTAATAAATAAGCCAGAGAACGTTCTGTGATAATAAAATGCAAAATATATGTAATTACCGCATTAGGAATATCTAGCATCTATCTATTAAAATTTTATTAGCAAGAGTTTGAAATATTTCTTCTACACCCTGTCCGCTTCTAGCACTAGTTTTAATTGCAGTCCAACCTTTTTGGGTGACTGCTTCTATTTCAATATCTTCAATTTCCCATTCATCTGTCAAATCACATTTGTTAAGCACCAAAATGAAAGGAATTTTTCCCAGTGTTTCTTCTACTTTAGTTTGGAGGTAAAATGCTTTGTCAAGGGTGTTACGTCGAGTACCATCTACCACCAATATATAACCGGATGAACCTCTTAGATAAGACATCCTGACTTTTTGAAACTCGTCTTCACCGTAAAGATCCCAAAGAATTAAGTTTAATGTATTATCTTTGAGATGGATAGTTTTTTTGTCGATTTTTACACCAACAGTGGTGTGATACTTTTCTGAAAAAATACTATGGACAAATCGCGTTACTAAACTAGTTTTACCTGTAGCAAATGCACCTACAAGACAAATTTTTTTTTGAATCATAAACTAAAAAAGTTAATTTTTTGTATCTGCAATTAATACTTTAAAAGATACGCGACGGTTTAGTTTTCTTGCTTCTGGGTTCATTTCTGACTGGAAAGGAATACTCGCACCAACGCCAACAATTTTCAATTTGTTAACGTTGATTTTTTGTGTACTCAAATAATCTAATATTTTTTGAGCGCGTGCTTGACTCAGTAAAATGTTATGTTGTTCTGTGCCGCTAGTATCAGTATGTCCTCTAATTTGAATTTGAAAATTTTTATTTAAATTCTGAGTCACCTTTAAAAGCTTGTGCAGAACTAAAACTAAATCAGTTAGTTTATCGGCTTCACCCGGAATCAGATCAGTTTTACCTTCAACAAATAAAAATGATATTTGTTCAATTTGTTTCTGGTATAAATCTATTTCTTGAAGCTCACTAGGTAAAAGATGTTGATCTTGAAATTGGGTGATTCCTGGTACGTAACGCCATGCTTTTTTGGTGGCGATAATCCATTGATGAGGTGCATCGCCACTGGCTTGAAGAATACCGTTACTATCAACTTGGAGTACGACAGTTTTGGGAGGTTGGAGAAATTTTTCTGCTCTTTTAGTTAATAATTGTGGTTCTAAAGATAAATAAGGTTGCCATTCAGTGATAACTGTTTGGGGGTTGAGATTTGTTTGTGGTATTAGTGTGTTGGGATCTATTGCCAAAGGGTCACGCATTCCAGAGATGAAATGCTTACCGTTGTGCTTTTTGGTATTAACGACTATGATCCCTGGTTGAGAACTGAGTTTTTGAATATAAGTTTGCCAACGAAGATGTTCTCTAATGGTAAAAAATCCCCATACACTACTAGCGATCGCAACTATACTCAAAAAAGTCCAGGCATACTTATAATTTGTTTGAGATGCAGATTTATACTGCATGGTTAAACAGTTTTCTAAATAGGGTTGACTGGCTTGAAATGGTTCTGTTTCACCAGTAAACTCACGAATTTCTTGACCAAGTTTAAGATGAATTTTTTCTATTGCTGCTTGAAAGACTAGCCTTAATTCCTGGGGAGGATTTCCGCGAATAATTCCGGCTAAGACTGCTTGTGTCCCTTCTTCTATCCAAATTGTCAGTTCTCCAAACTGCAAACTATGTAGTTTATCTTGCTGCTGTACACTAAAAGAATCTTGGATAAAATCTCGGATTGCGGTTAACATCCCCGCCACTAAATCCGGGTCTTGAGTTGGGACTTGCTTGTCTACTAAATGTTGCAGTAATAACCCAGTTTTTTTATGAATGAGAAATATTTGTTCGACTCGGTAAACTAGGGTACGTAACAGGACAATTTCTGCAAATGATTTCCCAGTGCGTTTTGCTTCTAGCCGCCATTTAAAACTCTCTAATGACAAGCTATGTTCTAAAGTTTGATTGAGTGATTGCATCATTTGCTCAAGAAATGATGCAGCTGCTTTGCGAGTTGCTGGGCCAATTATCGGAAAAAATGCCTCGGAAAGCACATTTTCGTCTTGTTTAATGGATGCTTGAATTGCTTCTTCAATGGTCTTCACCATTGCTTCTGCTAGCTGTTTATCCTGCTTTGAGCGCAAGATGATAGCTTCGGGAAGTAAACGACTGATATCTTCAGGTTGAAGTTGCGGGTTTTCTAGTTGTTCGTAGAGGTTTTTGAGTTGATTCGGTTCAAAACCAAGCAGTAGACTGCGAAGAATACTCAATTCATCGCTCAATTTTTCATCTTGATGGAGCGAATATTTGCGAGAAAATTGGCGATCGCTATTGGTGGTTTCAGTTTTAGCTGTTTGTCTTGGTTGCGGGGAATAGTCATTCATACCCTCAATTTCCCCATTAGTGATTCCTATAAAGTTGCATTCTGTTGGATCAACTGATTCAGATAACTTTCTGGAAACTCAAGATTTATCTTCTACATTCAATCGCATTGCTAACTCTGTAAACAAAGCAGCCAGTTTAGAACGGTCTGTTTTATCTTTGTCTAGTTCCTGAGTTTCCCGTTTCAGTAAAGTCAACATTTCCTCATATTTTTGCTGGATGTCGTCTTGTAGACTTTTTGATTGGTTCAGAATTTGTTCGCGCAGATCCCGTTGACTATTATTAGTTTGTTCTTCAAATTGAGATAATTTTCTTTCTAGAGATTGGTTGATATTCTTTTGCTCTTCTGTGAGTGCTTGCAATACGCTCTCACGCTCTGTTTGCTCTTTTTTAACTCTTTCCGTTAAAGAATCTACTTCTTTTTTGATGTAAGTCTCTAAAGCATCTAAACGCTTTCTTGCTTCATCTCTAAAGTTAGCAATTTCCGTAACTAAACGTTCTTCTAAACGTGTAAATCTTTTATCAACGTCTCGGATCTGACTACCAAACAGAATATCTCTTACCCTGTCTAGATTGTTACCTTCGGTAAGACTGTGATTGCGTAGTTGTAACTTATTAATTTCTTGATTTAAACCCCCTTGCCCTGATTCTGCTGAATTATGATTAATATATTCTTCAGGCGGGTTCATATTATTAATCATTGTTAAATGTGCGATTTTATATTATTTTGGAATTCTATATATTAGATCCCATTTAAGTATACGATAATACATTTTAAAAATCAATCACCCCAAAGAGGGAAAAATAAGCATATTTTTGTCCTTTGCTTTGGAAGAACGCAGTAACATAAAATACTATCTAAATCCAATGGTATTGAGACACATGATTAAAATAAATAGATTCACGCATATCAGACGCAGAAAGTAATTATCGCTTACAAATTTAGACTCCAAAATCCATGATGTTATCATCTCTTCAGGATTCCGAGTGTGAAAATCAGCAATGTGGTCGTTAATTCAGTTGATGTAGTTGCTGATAGTAGAAGAATTGGCAATTCTGATTTGATTGATTGCAAGTTTGAGCAAGTGACCAATATTTAGACTGTTGATTGCTGATTGATGCTGATATTTAGAGTAAAATTGACCCTAAATCAGAATTAATAGCTGATTTATATTTATCTAACTATTAATTTATTGCTAATTTTGATTAAACTAGGGCTAATTACGGTTAGCTTGTTTTATAATTGCTGATTAATCTTGGGTTACGAAATCAAAAAGAGCGATCGCTATTCAGTAGGTGAGAGATTGTTAATGGTGAAAAAATTATTGTTCACATTAACAATCATCTGTGAATCAATAGTTAGCAACTGCGATTAGCTAACTATGACAAAATTAAGGAGTTTTTTGTAAATCGGGTCTTTCTTCTGGAACGATCGCATCAGCTACAGGGCATACTTGGATACAGATGCCACAATCGATACAGGTAGAAAAATCGATCCAGTACCAATCAGTTCCCTTGACATTTTTACCGGGCCCTTCATGAATACAAGCTACTGGACAAGCATCTACACAATCAGCGACACCTTCACAGACATTAGTAACAATAGTGTGTGGCATTTGATAGATTCCCTCTCTTTTAAATCAGCCTTTTCTAGCCTAGCAGGGCATTGATAAAGGCAAAAGGCAAAAGGTGAACCACGGCCTTGAGAGGTCAATGTCCGACTTGTAGCAAGTGGTATTAGCGCAGACTCTCGTAGAGAATGGCAAAAAGCAAAAGATGACTTGCTTTTGCTTTTTTACTTTTTACTCCTTCACACTTTCGATTGTCGTTGTTCCATCAGCTTTGATCCAGGCGATTTGAGCTATACTGCGATCGCGTGCGTATTGTCTAATTTCCGCCGCACCTTTGCCACCTAAATCCATTTCTACTCTCACTAAATATGTAGAATCGCGCAATTTCTGCGCGTAGCTAAAGGCCGCAGCATGAGCAATTGGGTTTTCAGGAACTACTAACCAATGACTAGCGGGAGTTTCCTGCGGTAATTGTTGAGTAGACAATAATACTTGATACAAGTCTTCAATGTTGAGGACAAAGCCAATACCAGGAACATCTTCACCTTGGGGATGATATAGTCCCAAAAGCTTGTCGTAACGACCACCCCGTCCTAACACCCGTGCTTGTGATTCGCTACTGTTGACAATTTCAAAGACAATGCCAGTGTAGTAGTCTATCGTCTGAATCAAGCTGAGGTCAAGAATGATCGGAAAATTCCCTTTGGATTCTAATAATTCTACTAGGGATTTGAGATTATTAACTGCCTCTTGTTGGTCTGCATCTAAACCCAAGCTACTGACTTTTTGCAATACATCTGCACTATTTCCACGCAAATCTAGCATGATGCGGGCGCGATCGCGCAGTTCGTCAGTTAAGGGTAGATGATCTATAGTAATGCGGTCAAGATGAGCGATCGCACTCCGCACTTTTCCACGGATATTTTCAGGAAAAGCATTTAATAGCGATCGTGTGATTCCTGCTTCCCCTAAAATTAAATGCCAGTCCTGCAAATCTAACGCCGTCAAACAATTGCTTACCAACAACAACACCTCTGCATTGGCTAGCAAACCGCCGACACCCAACAATTCCACCCCGGCTTGATAAAATTCTTGCTGACGATTGTGTCTGTTTTCCCAGATGCGGCGGAAGACATTGGCATTATAGTAGAGTCGTTGTGGATCAGTAGTAACCGCCATCCGCGTCACCACAGCACGAGCAATCGAAGCTGTCAACTCTGGACGCAATCCTAACTCTTCATCATCAGCATTTTGCAGTTGAATCACCATCTGACGCTGAATTGCTTCCCCAGCCATCAGGGTGTCCATACGTTCCAACGTTGAGGTAATAATCCGGTGATATCCCCAACGGTGGAACACCTGCTGTAATCTATCTTCAATCCAGCGTTTTTGAGCCACATCTAGAGGTAATAAATCCCTCGCTCCTGCGGCTGGTTGATACACCATTAGTCCTCCGTTATATTAACCCCGTTTTTCTGCAAAAAGGCAGACTGCACATTGCATTTTCTGTTCCCGCCTATGCAGCCAAGTATATGGGAAAAGGGTGTAAGGGGGGTATAGGGGTGTAGCCAATACGGTTCGGATAAGCTTCTTGAGGCAGGGGAAGCAGAGGAGGCAGGGGAGGAAAGAGGGTTATTTTCAGAATTCTTCTCTTAATCTGCTTCTCTTCTCCCCTTGCTTCCCCTACCTGCCTTAACCAAGAAATTCCTTAACCGAACGGTATTGGGGGTGTAGGGATGTGAAAAACTGTTGACTGCTGACTAATGAATAACAACAACCCCACGGATTCCTCCGTGGGGTTCTTATTTTTAAGTTGTTTGTAGGAGGTTGATTATTTTTTCTTTCCACCAAACAAGCCACCAAATAAACCACCGCTCGATTTATCTGGTTGTTTTTGACCAGAATTAGCAGTTCCGTTACTATGAGAACCACCAGATTGTTGTGCCAGGACTTTATCTATTTTCGGTTTCCATGCCAACGCGGTTTCATCATTGGGATCTAATTTTAAAGCATTATCTAGATGGATTTTCGCCATTTTGAGCTGATTTTGCTTCAAATATACAAATCCCAGCATACTGTGACAACGACTATTTTTTGGTGCGATCTTCAGTGCATCTTGTAACTCTACCTTCGCCGGGGCAAATTGGTTTTTATCAATCAAACTTTGAGCGCGACGAAGATATTGTTCAACTGTGGGATCTTCTTTGGGTGGTGCTGGTGGGGGTGGGGGTGCGTCTGCTGGATTGGGCTGCGGTTTAGTTGAGTTTATAGGTTGAGCAACTGGTGGTGGTGCGGACAAAGCTTTACCAGCACTCCGCATTAAGTAAACTAAATTCAACTCGCTGATTTGGGCAATGATAGGGATTACCTGTTGCAAAGAATCATATTGAGTTTCACCAATTTTAGCGATCGCACTTTTATAAAGATGATCAATGTTGGGAGATGCTGCTAACTGTTTAGCTAAATCACTATGTAGTTCCAGGGAAGCCGATTCTTGAACCAAACGCTTACCCATTTGGGAAAGCACTATGATGTATTCTGCACGAGTGCGTTCTACTGATAGTGTTTCATAGGCGGGGTTAACTAATTTAGATAATAATTCATTAGCGAGTTTCTTTTCTTTCTCTGTATGAATGACACCGCTATCAGGATGTAGGTGACGAGCAATTTTGAGATACCGCTTACGGATTTCTTTGACATCAGCGTCAACCGGAACACACAAGATGGCGTGATTATCTATGAAATCATATTTAAATAATCCACGATCTATTCTTAAAGACATATAGCAGGTAGCACCAAAGGAGCAGTGATATAGTTTCTAGCTTACTTAGCTTACCCAGGTAAACGTCAGTAATCCATTGTGACTATTATTCCCTTTGGTGAATGATGATTTATCTGTTGGTCAATGTTTATTGCCAAGTTGACAGGGGTGGAACTTGCATCAATGTCCTGCTGAGGTTGTGATGAAGATAACCATTTGTTGCAAGAATTCTCCCAGATGCAATATTAAAGGGTGCGCCATCATAAGCAGTCACTTTACCCCCAGCTTCTTGTAACAAAATTATCCCAGCGACAACATCCCAAGGAGATATTCCTCGTTCCCAATAGCCATCAACACGGCCACAGGCAACAGCAGCTAAATCTAAAGCTGCTGAACCGCTACGCCGCACCCCTTGGGTAAGATGGGTAAGGTGACAAAATTCTGCATAGTTATTATCTGAGGTTTCGCGGCGGTCATAGGCAAATCCCGTCACCAACAAGCTTTTACTCAAGTCAGATGTGTCCGAGACACTGATTGGGCGGCGATTACGTGTTGCACCCAAACCAGCAGCCGCACGAAAAAGCTCATTGTGAGATGGATCATAAATTACCCCTACCTGCGGCTCGCCATTGATTAACAGCCCAATGGAAACGCAAAACGCCGGGTATTGGTGCGCGTAATTAGTCGTCCCATCTAGAGGATCTATTGCCCAAAGATACTGATTATCTTGATTACCAATTTTTCCCGATTCCTCAGCCAAAATAGAATGTTGGGGAAAATGGCGGCGCAAAATCTCTAAAATTACCGCTTCTGAAGCTTTATCGGCGGCAGTAACTAAATCTCCAGGACGACCTTTCTCGGTAATCGCATCTTCTAATTTACCTAAGTACCCTTGTAAAACCCCACCCGCAGCCAGAGCTGCTTCTGTGGCAATATCAAGAAAAATTTGGAGGTTAGTCATTAGTCAATAGTCATTAGTCATTAGTTTTTACCCCTGCTTCTCCGCAATTGCTCCGCTTGGGCAATGACGGCAGTTGCTACAAGTCGGGCATTGCCCGCCCAACGCAGTGTCTCCCCAATGCCCAATTTCTAACGATTAAGACGACGAAACTCAGCCGGAGTCTGACGCATGGGTTTTTCTGGATTCCAGATACCTTTACCCATAATTCTTGCCCACTGTTGAGCGCGGTCTAGGCGTTGGTTGTATTTGAGATTGGGCGATCGCTCTACAAACAAAGCATACCCTTGTTTGATCACTTGTTCGTTTAACAACTGGTTATCTTTCCAGACGTAAGCTAAATTTCGACCAATTTTGTCTTTGGCTTCGACATCAAACTCCAACAGCACAGGTTTTTCTAAATTACCAACTAACTTTTCTAATAATTCCTTAGAATCCTCTCCCCAAGGATACTGGCGCAAATCTGGCGCATCTACACCAATTAACCGCACCTGAGAAATTAAAGTTGGTTGTTCAGCCATTCCCACTACTTCCAAAGTTTGACCAGTCACCACCCGCGCCACCCTGACTTGTGTCTGATTGCTCGCAGGCTGATTTTTAGCTTGACAACCGACTAAGAGTAATAAGCAAGCGAGAATGGCAATTTTCCACAACCAGTTTTTGAGGAATTGGGGATTGGGGAGTAGGGAATAAAGCATTGTATTTGTTTCTCCCTGCACCCCGAAGTTCGCCCGGAGGGAAACCCTCCTTGCGACTTCTCTTCCTGCACCCCTTGTTTGCATATCGCTATTAGTCTTCATCTAACGGTAAACCAGCTTTAACTCTTCCTCTAGCGAAGTAGCGACCAAATTGGAGTTCATAGACCTCATCTTCGTCTTGGGTTTCTACTTCTAAGTCAGAACGAGCATAACTCACGCACAACAAAGCATAACCTTGCCGACGCAATTCCAAGGATAATCCTACCGCCTCCGGTTGATAAATTTCCCCTGATACCACTCTGACAGCGCAAGTGGTACAAGCTCCATTACGACAGGAAAATGGCAACTCTACCCCTTGGTGTTCGGCAGTGTGGAGGATGTAGCGGTCATCGGGGACTTGCAGGGTGTATTCTTCGCCAGTGGCGCGATCGCGTACTTTAATGGTGTATGTGTCGGACATCTTAGATTTGGTTTTTAGGACGTTCAGAATCAGACTAAAAAAATTTCTTTCTTTATCTTTGCATTTTCTGGGATTTCATATTACGATGGTAAATCGTGACACCTGGAGAGGTGGCCGAGTGGTTGAAGGCGCAGCACTGGAAATGCTGTTTGGGGGCAACTTCAACGAGGGTTCGAATCCCTCCCTCTCCGTTACTCTTTGATCATATTAACCATCCTGGCTAGCTAGAAATAGTAGTTTGGATGGTTTAATTTTTGGTTGAATAAATAAAACTTATTCAACCCGGCAGCGATCGCCCTAAAAATTTACAATGAAGATAAGACTCTGAACCAGCCTTCATAAACTGCGTACATATAAACAAAGTTTTTCCCCTACTCCCCACTCCTTCACCCTTATGGTTTTAGGTATTCGCCCGTTAGCGGTTCAAGACTATCACCGCATGGCGGAAGCGGGAATTTTTCACAATTACAGTGAAGGAAATGTTACGCCCTCAAAGTTAGGGAAGTTTTGGTGCGTAGGCTTTGCCCGTCGTAGACATCGCTCTTAAGTTTGGCAGTGATAAAATTAGGCGATCGTTTGATAAAGCCAATTTTAAAGCTTCAGATCATTCTCATGTTGGCTAATCTATTACCACAAGCTTCTCAAGGAAATTAAGTAAAAACAGTATAATTTATCCTATAGCCTAATTTATCCTAATCCTGAGCGCGAAAATGGCAGAGGTATCTTTCAAGCTTTTCTTTTCTTACTCACACAAAGATGAACCTCTACGGGATGAATTAGCTAAACACCTGACTATCTTGGAGAGGCAGCGTGTAATATCAAGCTGGCATGACCGCAAAATACTACCTGGTGAGGAGTGGGATCACCAGATTAACGAGAATTTAAACACATCTGACATCATTCTGTTACTCGTCAGTTCAGACTTTCTTTTTTCTAACTATTGCTGGGATGTGGAAGTTAAAAAAGCAATAGAACGCCACAATCAAGGTGAAGCCTGTGTAATTCCCGTGATTTTGCGGCCTGTTGATTGGACTGGCGCACCATTTGCTAAACTGCAAGCTTTACCTAAGAATGCTGAACCTGTGGTGTCGAGAAATTGGCATACTCAAGATGAAGCGTTCGCGGATGTAGCTAGGGGTATTCGTGCTGCTGTGGAAAAACTCAAGCAGGAACGAGAAAAACGTCAACGCGAACTAGAAGAGGATAAGAGACGGCAACAGGAAACAGAAAAGGCTTTTACGAAAGCAGGAATTCGTACTTCTGTAGAAATACTCAAACAGAAACAAGAAGAACTTCAACCTCAACAAGAAACTGAGAAACTAGATCAAAATGAATTGGCCTCAGATAAAAGTGTAGACTATAGGCGTTTGCGCGATCTACTAGCCGCAAAAAAGTGGCAAGAGGCAGACTACGAAACCTATCTGGTAATGCTTCAGGTAGTAGGGCGTGAAAGAGGTGACTACATTAGGACAGAAGAACTATTGAACTTTCCTTGTACAGACCTTCGCACGGTTGACCGCTTGTGGGTAAAATATAGCAAGGGTCATTTTGGCTTCCGTGTTCAAAAAGAAATCTACTTGAGCGTCGGCGGGATGCCAGACGGTAATTATTACTCAGGAGCCTGGGAAAAATTTTGTGATCGCGTAGGATGGACAGTGAAGAGTCGTAGGATATCCTACGAGGACTTAACTTTTGATACATCCTCCCCTAAAGGACACTTACCTTGGACTTGGGGAAGTGTGCTACAAATATTGAATTTTCTCTTGGTTCTACCTCTTCTCTCGCATCGAGACTTATAAAGTGTAACATTTAAGCTTTTTCGAGATTTCTAAAGATTTATTACAAGCCTCTGAAGTACAGTAGAATCAACATTTCAAAGTCATACTCAAATATTCGGTGGATGTTCATTCATCTTTATCCACATTTTACGGACACGAATTAGTTGTGAACGATTCATTTTCAAAGCTGAAATTGTTGCATTACCAATAGGCGTAAGTCCTATTATCTCTGTTGCATCTTCATTCCAAGCGAAATGTTCTGTCCACAATTGCTGTTGTGGATGAAATAATTTGATTTTCTGTTGTGTGTTTGGATCAAGTGCTGTTTGACGCGATGCTTTATACCGATTACAAGAAGGACAAGACAAGCAGAGATTTTCAAATACGGTTTCTCCACCAGATGATCGTGGTGTGATATGCTCAAATTCAAAAGTAGTAACAGTCAAATACTCAGCAGTACGACAGTAAGCACAACAATTTGCAAACTTATTTCGTATCTGTCGCTGTAATTCCACAGAAATGTAAACACTCACGCCACTTTCGTTTTACCTTTTAATCTATTTAATGTATATCTAGCTCTAGTTTTAATAATGTTTAACTGATCAACTTGTGCTAGTAGACGATCTAAAATTATAGCTTCATCATCTGATAATTGATTTTCATCACTCTTAGCTAATAACTCATCTAATTGAGCCTGAGTCTGAGGAGATAATGTACTTTCTGCTAAAGCTGTTAACTCTTCTAAACTTAAACCAGTTAATATTTCAGCATCGGCTAATGATTGATTTGTTAGCTGATTGTATGTTTCTAAATCTAACAAGACACCAACGCGATCGCCTTGTTGATTGGTAATGTATTGCACTGATTCAGACATAGGTTTATTTGCCAATGTCGAGACATCTAATCATAGTCTATCAACCAATCAATTTTCATTGCATACTATGTTCTTTTAACATCCCCATCAATTTACGTTTACGTCCGTGGATGTCCATTAACTGTTCACGATAACTTGCCCAATCTGCTTGTCTACCAGATGCTAAGTAAGCAGCGCGTGTTTGCTTTAACCATGCGATCGCTTCACTGTAATATTCTGCTTTCCCTTCATCCATAATTCTTTCAGCACGGCGGCGGGAGTTGGCTATTACCCAGTCAGGATTGTGAGGAATAGCAGCTTTCATAACGCGGTGAACTAAGGCTGCATGATAATGACTGATTTCGCTCACTGTCGTAATTGCATCATCAATTAACCCCTCATGTAAAAGTATATCCACCTTGTCGGCTTGGATGGCCCAATTATCAGAGGCGCGGATAATTCTTAATAAGTCGGGTTTGATACTTTCCCAGTCTTCCCCAGCTAATTCTGCTATTTTTTGATAATCAACAAAGTGGGGCTTGACTTCAAAAGCCGCCTTGAGTGCTAATAAAGCCGCTTCATGATCGCTCAATTCCAAAGCCAAATCACTTGTCCAAACGCCTAATGCGTACTGACAATTACCCCATAACCTAAAACCAGCTTGGGCAATTTCCAAGGCTTGCGGTAATGAACCTTGTTCAGCCAGGGTTTTAGCTAAAGCAAAGGCTTCTTCCATTGAACTCATCTCAGTTTGGGCAGCTGTAACGGCTTCCTCTACTCTGCCTAAGCGTCCTAACATGGTGAGATAGGCTTGGGTTTGTCCTTCAGCTTGGGCTAAGTATAAGTATTCTTGGTAACGTTCTTGTCGTTCCAGAATTTTCAGCCGAATCATTGCCAAGTCATCAGCGTAATAGGGAATTTCTTGCACCCAAATTCCTCTTGTACTGATATGTCCTTGGAGAACCTGTATCATTTGTGGGTCATCCCAGCCTTGGCGTAAAGCTTCTAAAGCCATACCAAAGTCGGTATTCCATTCGTCTTGCCAGACTTCTAAATTCACCTGAATATCAACTTCTTCTTCTGGGGTAAGTTCAGCAGAAAGAATCGCCTCACACCAAGCAATATTCAATTCCCAGGCGATTTCATCATTATCAGCACCGTATTCTAAAACCTCGTCCCAATTTTCAGCGCAGGTAGAGGTAATGGCTTCGAGAGCAGCGATCGCATTATAACTTTCTCCACGTTCGCTCAACTCAAGAGCTGACTGCACTAAACTAAATAATTCTTCCGTCAGGGGATCTTCCTCATACCCCTGCTCAAAATAATTCACCGCATCCCGGAGAACCCGCTTAACTTGTCCCCGTAAAGCTGGCAAATTCACAGTAATTTGCCGTTCAGTATTGGCTGATAGTGGTTTTAGTACAGGATTAGTCATCCAACTGACATGCTGGTCGATGATATCAATCAGTTGAGGTTCTTCTGCAACTAATTCCTGGATCAGCCTTTGAGTCTGTACTTGATCTAAACGGTCGAGGAGTTTTTCTAGCGTAGGGCGTTGCTCAATAATATCTGGTTGACGAATTACTACAAGTGCCGTTGCCACTAGATGTTTACACCAACCATCAAAACTGTAAGCACAATTACAGTAAGCTGAGGTGACAGCTTTATCATCAAAGTTCAAGCAGACCCGATAAGGCTTGGCTTCATGACCTTCAACTTCAGCCTGGATCTGTTGACCACGTTGAGTAATTTTAGCTACAGCACCCGATTCAAAATAAGCCTCACCGCGTTGAAAGGACTTGGAATTAGCATAGCGGCGGACTGTAAATTCACTAATATTCGGAAAAGACATTAAGCGATCGCCTGGAAAAATCCTATAGGTGATTTTAAATCAAGATTACTGGTTCAGCTATAAGGGTGCAAATACTTTAACGGTCATAAGGCGGCGGAGGGGCAGGGGGCTGACAGGTGTAGGTTGTTAATAGAGCAGTGAATGATGGCTATCAAACCAACGACAGAATGATATTTTCATCCACCCCTATACCCCTATACCCCTATACCCTTACACCCTAAAACAGTGTCTTATAGGCAAAGTGTAAAAAACCTACACCTGTGAGGCGGTAGGAAGCAGAGGGAGATGAAAACAAAAGCAATCCCCAATTCCCCAAAAAGGGGGTTGCACTCATGGCAAGTGAAGTTGAGAATAGATAATGCGAAGCACACGGGGAAACAAACGTGAGTCATGACTTTGATTACGATTTAGTAATTATAGGAGCTGGTGTAGGGGGACATGGCGCAGCCCTACACGCCGTAAGTTGCGGCTTAAAAACAGCGATTATTGAGGCAGCTGATATGGGTGGCACTTGTGTCAACCGTGGCTGTATTCCATCTAAGGCGTTGTTAGCCGCATCTGGACGTGTGCGGGAATTGCGTGATGCCCATCACCTGAAGTCTTTGGGAATTCAAATTGGCGGTGTGGAATTTGATCGTCAAGCGATCGCTGATCACGCCAATAATCTGGTTTCTAAAATTCAAGGGGATTTAACCAACAGTCTCAAACGTCTGGGAGTCGATATCATCAGAGGTTGGGGTAAAATCGCCGGGACACAAAAAGTGACGGTGGTTGGCGATGGTGGGGAAAAAACCATCACGGCTAAAGATATTATTCTTTCTCCTGGTTCTGTACCTTTCGTCCCACCAGGAATTGAAATAGACGGCAAAACTGTTTTCACTAGCGATCAAGCTGTGAAGCTAGAAACCCTGCCACAATGGATCGCCATTATTGGTAGTGGTTACATCGGTTTGGAATTTTCAGATATTTACTCAGCTTTGGGCAGTGAAATCACTTTGATTGAAGCCCTTGACCAACTCATGCCAGGGTTTGACCGCGATATTGCTAAACTCGCAGAACGGGTACTCATTACACCCCGCGACATTGAAACCAAGGTGGGAATCTACGCTAAAAAGGTAATTCCCGGCTCGCCTGTAGTGATTGAATTGGCAGATTTCAAAACTAAGGAAGATGTCGATGTCATCGAAGTTGATGCTTGTTTAGTAGCTACAGGACGCATCCCAGCTACCAAAAATCTTGGTTTAGAATCTGTGGGTGTAGAACTTGATCGGCGTAATTTTATCCCCGTTGACGATCGCATGGCAGTGCTATCAGCCGGGGAAGTTGTACCGCATTTATGGGCAATCGGCGATGCTAACGGCAAGATGATGCTGGCACACGCAGCGTCAGCCCAAGGTATCGTTGCTGTCGAAAATATCGTCGGACGGGAGAGAAAAGCTGATTATCGTAGCATTCCCGCCGCTGCATTTACCCATCCTGAAGTTAGCTACGTCGGCTTAACAGAAACAGCCGCTAAGGAGTTAGGACAAGCCGAAGGTTTTGAAGTCGCTACCAGTAGAAGTTACTTCAAAGGTAATTCTAAAGCCTTGGCAGAAAACGAAGCCGACGGTATAGCCAAAGTCATCTACCGCAAAGACACCGGAGAAGTTTTAGGCGTACATATTTTTGGCTTACACGCCTCCGACTTAATCCACGAAGCATCCGCCGCAATGGCTAACCGCCAAACCGTCCAAAGTCTAGCCCATTTAGTCCACGCCCACCCAACGCTGTCTGAAGTGTTGGATGAAGCTTACAAACGAGCGATCGTTTAGATAGGGGTATAGGGGTGTAAGGGTAGAAGGACATTATTCGTACTAAGTTCTTTCCCCCTGCCCTATGCCCTCTGTCCCCTGTCCCCTGTCCCTGACAAGTGTAGGTTTCTAATAGAGCAGTGAGTGATGACTATCAAACCAACGACAGAATGATATTTTCATCCACCTCTACACCCCTACACCCTTATACCCTTACACCCTAAAACAGTGTCTTATAGGCAAAGCGTAAAAAACCTACACCTGTGAGATACCCAGTCCCTAGCCCCCAAACTATGCAAATCCGCCGCCGTCAACCAAATCCAGCTGTAAACGTTTCCTTCTTGCGTTATCAAGTTGCTGTGCCAGATGCACAACCGCAGCACATCCTAGAGGAAATTGTCTGGCATAAAGAAATAGAAGTTGAGCAAATGCGCGACAGAGTGCCTTTGAGAGAATTACAGAAGCAAGCTCTCACAGCACCTCCAACTCTTGATTTTGTCGCAGCTTTAAGACAAGGTAAAACTCAACCTGCGTTAATTGCGGAAGTCAAGAAAGCTTCTCCCAGTCAGGGAGTATTTCGGGAAGATTTCGACCCTGTAGCGATCGCCATCTCCTACCAACAAGGTGGCGCAAGTTGTCTTTCGGTTTTAACGGATAGTAAATTTTTTCAAGGTAGTTTTGATAACCTTTCTAAAGTCCGTGCTGCTGTGGATTTGCCACTACTGTGTAAGGATTTTGTGATTTACCCTTATCAAATCTATTTAGCTCGTCTGCGAGGTGCAGATGCAGTTTTATTGATTGCAGCCATCCTTAGTGATCAATACTTGAAATACTTCCTCAAAATTGCCAAATCCTTGAATATGGATGCATTAATTGAAGTCCATAACCTAGAAGAACTTGACCGGGTATTGGCTTTAGATGGTGTCTCTTTAGTAGGAATTAATAACCGTAATTTAGAAGATTTTTCTGTAGACCTGCAAACAACTTGCCAAATTTTGGCTGCTAGGGGTAGCCAATTACAGTCAAAAAATATTCTCGTTGTCAGCGAGTCGGGATTACATACCCCAGCAGATTTAAGCTTAGTATCACAAGCTGGTGCGGCGGCGGTGTTGATTGGTGAGTCCTTAGTCAAACAGCCAGATCCAGAATTAGCGATCACGCGTCTATTTTCCTAGTCGTCTTTAACGTATGAGCTAGAGGTGTAGGGGTATAAGGATGTAGGGGTGCAAGGGATAAAACTCATAACTAACGACTAACGACTTTGAAATTCCACCTAGTGGTACTACGTGTTTGTTAGTTGACTATCTAAAATTTAGGTTAAATATTTAGTTATTGTGTCAAAATTGACTTGGCAGCAATTAGAAAGCCAGATTTCAAAAATTACCCAATTGATAACTACATGGAGCAAATTCCCCTACCTTCACCTATCCACTACGAACTTATACTGCAACTATTAGAGAGACAAACTATGTCAGCAGTCAGTAGTAACCCTGAACTGCGACATCAGGTTAATCAACTAATTATTACTCTTCGTAAGGCAGTAGTCCAACAAAAGCAATTAGAAGAAGCTTGTCAGGGTTCTTCTGTACCCGTAGAACACCGTTGGTCAATTAATCATCAGAAGAATTCCTAATCAACTACGACTAGGTTTGTACCTAGGTAATGGGTTAATCCCACTACGCTACAGCAAATTTCAATACATCATAAAATCTATTGAAGGTATCTGAATGTTGTGACGAATCAAGTTAAATAGCTAAACAGAATTAATTACACACATTGTTTCTCTCTTCCTTACACCCTATCCCTATTCGCTCTCTCCACTCATGAACTTAATTTGTGCGACTATTTAGGGGTAAGCTTCTGCAAAATCACAAATTGGATGATGGATTTAGCCGTAACACACGCCACTGTCTTGATACAGCTAAATTGTTAGACTATAGCATTAGCGATTGATTCCTCACCCCACTTTGGAAACATCTTAGCAAGTCATAACTCAGTACAGGCCAAAGACCCCGCTCCCCATAATAGGGTTAATCAACGCTCTCAGTAGAAAAAAGCGATATTTTTAAGATTTTATGTGGCAACCTGATCTTTTTAACCATAAAATCGAAGACAAGGTAAAGTTCGCCAGAACAGAAGCCTTAAATTCAAAATACCGCTCAGAAATCAGGGTTAAAAGCTATCACTAAATCTCCAATGGTAGATCGGATAAATGATATCGCTTGGCAAGCTCATCAAGGTAGCGTTGCAGCGATTATTCAATTATTGAACGACAAGCTCGCCACTTCTGGTGTGAGAATCCGGGCTGTTTTTGCCGATGGTGTCTTACAACTGTTGTGTGAAGCGGCTAAAGTTGAGTTACTAGAGCAATCTAGCCTAGTAGAGCAAATCAAGCAAATCCTTGAATCCATTGCACCGCGGAATATTCGCCGCATCAAGATTAATAGTCGAATTGTGCGGGAACAGCAATTATTGTGGTTGACAGAAATTGAGCGCGAAAATCAATTACTCTGGTCACAGGAAATTTCCCTGGCTCAACCAAATATTGTGCAGCAGCTAATTAAAGACATTCAAGCCGCACAAACTGAACTCGGACAAAATAATTTACCTGAGTTCTCATCACTAACTAACAAAGATAAATTTAGGAAAACACCCAAAGTTAAATGGCAATCAGCACTCGGTTTATGCTTGCTGCTGTCACTGGGTTGGATTGTGTATACCCAATTTGGCGAACAACTGAAAAACTTAGTCAAGCTAGAAAATAACGGTAATTTTGCCACAGCTAATAGTAACCAGACGCAATCAGCAGGTAATAAATCTGATGATTCATTCGCCGCAGCAGTAAGGATTGCGAATCAAGCTTCTGCGACTGGTAAAACAGCAACAACCTCAACGCAATGGTTAGAACTAGCAGCTATGTGGCAAAGAGCTTCTGATTTAATGGCGGCCGTACCATCAGATCACAGTCGCTATCAAGAAGCAAAAATACGCACACAATTGTATAAAAAATATAGTGAGACAGCACAACAAGAAGCAGCCAAGAGTAAGCTGTAAGTGAGACATATTGCAACACTTTACATTACCAATGTAAATAAAATTTACTTCAAATAACTTAAGTAACACACAATATTTTTGTGTGTAAAAAGCCTATATACTTAAGTACATCTGCTCTAGAAGCAGAAATATTTTAAGTATAAATATAAGATTTTATCTATGAGTTATATTACTTGTAGTAAGGGGCATCAAAGTTCCTTCGGGTCTAACTTTTGTTCCACCTGTGGGGAATCATTACAAAATTCCCACCATAATTTAGATCCTACCTTGATTGGTATCCAACCGGGAACTAGATTACGCGATCGCTACATCGTCAGAGAAATGCTAGGTCAAGGTGGCTTTGGCAGAACTTACATCGCAGAAGATACAGGTCGTTTTAACGAAAAAGTTGCTCTGAAAGAGTTTATTCCTTCTTTGCAGGGAACTGGCGCATTGAATAAAGCCGTAGAGTTATTTCAACGAGAAGCCGTCACCCTCTATCAACTACAACATCCACAAATACCTAGATTTTGGGAAGCTTTTCAAGAAAATTCCCGATTATTTCTTGTGGAAGACTTTATCGAAGGTCGCACCTATGAATCATTATTGAATGAGCGTCTTAGACAAGGCGGACGCTTTAGTGAAGCTGAAATCATGAAATTGTTTCAGGACTTGCTTCCCGTCTTAAGCTACCTGCACCGTCAAGGCGTGATTCACCGTGATATCTCTCCCGATAATATTATTCTCAGCAGCAAAACAGGACTTCCTGTCTTGATTGACATGGGTGCTGTCAAGCAAGTCACCTTTAATGTTGCCACTAATCTGCAAACAACACCAACCCCAGGAGGGACTAGTATTGGTAAGGTTGGTTATGCACCTGATGAGCAAATCAGATTAGGAATTGTTGCTCCCAATAGTGATTTATATGCTTTAGCTGTAACAGCTATTGTCTTGATGACTGGTAAACAACCGCAACAATTGTTAGATCAATACACATTAACTTGGAAATGGGATAAGGAAATTACCGTCAGTTCCCTCGTGAGTCAAGCTCTAAATCAGATGTTAGCATCAAGGGGTGATCATCGTTTTCAGTCTGCGGATGAAGTTCTATTATTCCTAGGTTTGACACAGACTAATTCCGGGTACTCAACACCTAATTATTCCGAAAATCCTCCACCCAATTATCAAAATCAAGGCTATTCTGCACCAAATTCTTCTGGAAATCCTCCACCCAATTATCAAAATCCAGATTATTCAACGCCTATCTATTCTGCTAACTCTACATCTGATCCAGCAAATAATTCAGGTTGTGGGCGTATTTTTGATGAATCTATTCCTGTTCCTCAAGAAATTAAAGGTTGGAGTTGGGGAGCGTTTTTGTTGGGAGTTTTTTGGAGTATTGGTAACAAAGTTTGGATTGGTCTTTTATGCTTTATACCCTACATAGGCTTTGTAATGTTAATTATCTTAGGCATTAAGGGTAATGAGTGGGCATGGAAAAGCAAAAGATGGGCTAGTGTTGAAGCTTTTAAAGCTAATCAAAGAACATGGGCAATTGTTGGTATTTGTTTAACCGTCTTCTTTGTGATTATCGGTTTTTTAGCTGGTTTAAGCGGTAGCTAGGACAATCAAGTAAAAATAAAAAGCTGAAATTATAGACTACATAGCCAACGAGAAATAGATGCAACTTGATTCTCCTCGTTCAAGTTAGCAGCATTACTAAGAGTTCCGTTCTCTAGTTGACTCCAGATTTCACGAGCCATCCTTTTTGCGATCGCCGATCCCACAAAGAAAGTAAAAGGTGAATGCCCAACTCTGGAAAATGCTTCACGTATGCGATTTAGTGCCGCCTGTGCCGTTTTCCAATGCTCATCTGCACCTGCGGGATCGATACCGCCTTTCAGCTCGCCTAGTGCGATAACAAACGGCGCAACTACAGATGGGTGAATTGAGCTAGATTTATTCGCTAACAACTCCGTTGGAGCAAGATTAAATAAACATAAATCCACGTTACTTTTAACTAAAGGAACAGTTAGGTTGTAAATGAGTGTACGATTGCCAAGCTCGCTTTCCCAACTGATTCCACGTAAAGACAACTCAATGTCTATGTCATCATTTGTCATAGCTATCCATTTTTTCGTTTTTGAATGTTGCCAGTGATATTTTTTACCAGCAATTGTCAAAGTCGAAAGGATAGCACGAGTGAGTTTTCTTTGTGCCAAAGCTCCACCAACGTTACGCATTGAGCCACCCAGCGTATCACCACGAGTTAGCAAAAATCTAAAGACCAATTCTTCCACAAAGTTTGTACCTGCTGGCTCAAGAAAATTTCTGATAAGACCATTGATTGCTTCAATTTTATCCTCTAGCATCAAATGAGCCAGAGATTTGTCAGACAGTCCCGCCGCAGTTAATAATCCCATCTCAATCCCCTGAACGTTTAGCAAATCAACAGGGCTTTCAGCTTGACTAGCTGCCTCGTGAAGTATCCTGGCTTCTGCAACGTAAGGTGTAGCCCGTCGATTCTTTTCTAGGGCGAGTGCTACAAAACCTGCACGAGTGGCTGCATAAGTGGTTACAAGGTCATCACTAGATCTGAAGGGGTGACAAAGAGGTTACAAAGCAGACTGTATAAAGTGCATAGCATGTAATCCTTTCTGGAAATAGAGTAGTTTACTGGGCTTTAAACGCATGAATTCATGAGCTAAATCAGCCCAAAACT